>ENA-ORNY01000084-ORNY01000084.1-human-gut-metagenome-genome-assembly--contig:-NODE-84-length-76576-cov-11.845363_pt1 | contig 76576 bp, 69 predicted proteins | sample MGYA00242122_ERZ509036 | MGnify/ENA primary metagenome ERZ509036 (study PRJEB26280, sample SAMEA2338696) | human gut metagenome | biome: human gut; feature: human-associated habitat; material: faeces... | reverse complement strand
GGCCAGCGCGGCGCCGGAATCCAACCGTCCGGTACCCGACCGGCTTCCACAGGGCTCTTTCAAATCCAGCAGGGAGAACAATTCAAAGACGAGGGAGACGCATTTCGCCGAGCCCGGTCCGGATACGGCATACTCCGCAATGATGCGGGAAATCGTCTGCCCGGCCAGCGCGGCCGCGCCGAGATACCCCGTCGAGCCGGCAACGAGGGTCACGCGGCCCGCCAGGCCTTTGTGCAGGGTCCGGGGCCGCTGCGGCAGGAGCGCCGCGATATCCGCCGCGCTGGGGACGAAACGCGCCTCTTCCGGCGGGGCCAGCAGGGGCGCCGGCATCCCGATGTCGGCTACGGTCAGCAGGCCCGCGCAGGCGGCGCCGGGATATAGGTACAAGCCCTGTTTGGGCAGGGCCATGGTCACGGTCCGGTCGGCCTGCATGGCACCGACCGCGCAGGCGCCGTCGTCGGCCTGTACCCCTGTCGGGATATCCACGGCCAAAACCGGCGCCTCCGCGTCATTCGTCAAGGTGCACAGCACCAGGCAGGGCCAGCGCAGGCGGCCCGAAAAGCCCGTCCCCAGCAGGGCGTCGACAATCAGGTCCGCCTGGCCCAGGAGTTCCCGCAAACGCCGTGTCTCCCCGTCCGTTTCCGCGAAACGCCGGGCCGCTTCCAACAGCCCCGCGGCCGAGCCGGCCGAGCCGCCGGGACCTTCCGGCCGGGCAGGATTCCAGCACACCAACGCGCCGCCCGAGGACAAGTAGAACTGCAATTCATCGGCCGCGCTGCCTACCAGCTCCTCCGGCCTGCCCGTAAGCACGAGGGTTACAACGGCTCCCCCGTTGACGAGCCAACGGCCGGCACCGGAACCGTCGCCGCCATTGTTGCCCTTGCCCGCCAAAATGACGACGCGTTTCCCCACCGCCGAGCCGCCGAGCATGGCCACGGCCGCCTCCGCCACCGCCCGGCCGGCATTTTCCATCAGCAGCAGCCCCGGCAGCCCGTACTCTTCCTCAGCCCGCCGGTCCAGCTGCCGCATTTCCTCTGCCCGTACGATACGCATAGCTCCTCCTTAGTTTCCTTCCAGGACGACGACAGCCATAGCCGTTTCCCGCGTATGGCTCAACGTCACGTGGATCCGGGTGACACCCAGGGTGTCGAGCCGCTCCCGGAAACGCCCCGTCACGTTCAGGACCGGCTTGCCCAGGTCATCCTTCCCCGTTTCGATATCCTGCAGCCGGCCCTCCCGCAAGCCCGTGCCCAGCGCCTTCAGGAAGGCCTCCTTGGCCGCGAACCGGGCCGCGTAATGTTCCACCGCGTGGGCGCCTGTGCCGACCGCCCGTTCCCGCTCCGTAAAAACCCGCTCCACAAATCCCTTCTTATTCAACGCGGCTCCTATCCGCGCCGTTTCCGCCAAATCACAGCCAATTCCGAGAATCATAGGGGTCCCACTTCCTCCTTCCTTTTCAAAAAGCCATACAACCGTGCTTCCGCGGCCGTATGGCTTGTCCGTTCCTGATTTACTTATGCTTCGGACGCTTCGGGTTTTCCCGTCTCGTCCGGACCGGCCGCCGCCTCCGCCGCGCCGGGTTCCCCTGTGCCATCCGCCGCGGGGTTTTCTGCCCCGTCCGTTTCCGCTTTCAGGGGATACGGTTTGTCCTTGCCATAGGCATAGACCGCCGCTTCCTCGTCCGTATAATACTGTCCCAATTCCAGGGCGCGTTCCGCCGCCGCCGCCGTATCCTTGACATAGACCGTCAGGAAGAAGGGGTCGCGGATCACATAATCCGCATGATCGGCATACACGTACAGGACGCCCTCTTCCTCACTATAGGACCGGACCTGCTTTTCCACAGGGAAATTCAGCCGGCTGTCAAAGAGTCCTGTCAGCTCCGCGTCCAGCTTGACGATTTCCATCCGCTTGTCGTTGCCAAAGGGGTAGACCGTCTTCGGCCGGGCCGCTTCGCGGGCGTCCCGTTCGGCCTTCTTTTCCTTGACCGCGGTCATCGTCCGTTCCGCCGCTTCCTTGGCCTTGTCCCGGACCTTGTGGACCACGTCGCAAGGGGTCATGTCATTTTCTTTCAGGTACTTTTCGCCCAGTTTGTAGCCTACATAGCAAACAGCGCCAAGAATCACCAATTTTTTCCAATTCTTCATGAGGGACCTCCTTGACTGGACCGGCCGCGGTTTCCCGCAGAGCCGTTATGGATTGAAAATGGTTATATATATTAATAGTATCACACTTTCGGGGAAAACAATAGGATATCCCCCGTTTCGCCGCAAATTTCACAAAAAAAGGCGGCGCCTCGCGGTGCCGCCTCCCTTGCTTTTCCTTCCCGATCCGTTACCGGGATGCCTTGGCTGTCACACGGACATCCACGTTCCCGCTGCTGTCGAGAACAATTTCCGCACTGTCCCCATTCCCGATCTCGCCGCTGACAATCTTCCGGCTCAGCACGTTTTCTACGGTGTGCACAATCAGCCGTTTCAGCGGACGGGCGCCAAAGGCCGGATCGAAACCGGCCTTGGCCAGGTAGGCCACAGCCTCGTCTGTCCAAGTCAGCTTGATTTCCAGCTGCTTGTTCACGCGGTCCGCCAGTTCCCTCAGGATCAGGCCGACGATGCCCTGGACCTGCTCCGGCTGCAGGGCCTTGAAGACGACGATGTCGTCCACGCGGTTCAGGAATTCCGGACGGAAGCGTGTCAGCAGCATCTGCCGCACCTCTTCCTTATCCATCTTCCCCTTGCTTTCCATAATCTGCTGGGACCCGATGTTGCTCGTCATGATAATCAGGGTGTTCTTGAAGTCCACGCTGCGCCCCTGCCCGTCGGTCAGGCGGCCGTCGTCCAGGACCTGCAGCAGGGCGTTGAAGACATCCGGATGGGCTTTTTCGATTTCATCGAAGAGGATGACCGAATACGGATGGCGCCGCACCGCTTCCGTCAGCTGGCCGCCCTCGTCGTACCCTACGTAGCCGGGAGGTGCGCCAATCAGGCGGGACACGGTATGTTTTTCCATGTATTCGCTCATGTCGATGCGGATCATATTCTTTTCGTCATCAAAGAGGACTTCTGCCAGGGTCTTGGCCAGTTCCGTCTTGCCGACGCCCGTCGGGCCGAGGAAGATGAACGAGCCAATGGGACGGTTCGGATCCTTGATGCCGGCCCGCGCGCGGATGACGGCTTCGGACACGGCTTTCACCGCTTCGTCCTGGCCGATGACATGTTCGTGGAGCGTGTCTTCCAGGTGGATCAGTTTCTCCCGCTCGCCCGTGCCCAGACGCTGGACCGGAATCCCTGTCCACGTGCTGACCACTTTCGCGATATCTTCCTCGTCGACTTCTTCCTTCAGCAGGGAATCCCCGCTGCTGTTTTTGTCTTCCAGGGCCTTCAACTGCTTCTGCAGTTCCGGCAGGCGGCCATACTTCAACTCGGCCAGTTTATTCAGATCGTAGTCCCGTTCCGCCTTTTCCATGTCCTGCTTCACGGCCCCGATTTCCTTCTTCACTTCCCGCACTTTGACGATGGATGCCTTTTCCGCATTCCACCGCCCCATGAGGGCGTCATTGTCCTGGCGCAGCTTGGCCAGCTGTTCCTGCAGTTTGGCCAGGCGGTCCGCCGACGCGGCGTCGTCTTCCTTTTTCAGGGCCTGTTCCTCGATTTCGAGCTGCAGGATACGGCGCTTGCATTCGTCGATTTCTACAGGCGACGAATCAATTTCCGTACGCAGTCGGGCCGCGGCCTCGTCGACGAGGTCGATGGCCTTGTCCGGCAGGAACCGGTCGTTGATGTAGCGGTTGCTCAGGACGGCAGCCGCCACGAGGGCCGAGTCTTTGATCCGCACGCCGTGATGGTTTTCGTACGCCTCCTTCAACCCGCGGAGAATCGAAATCGTGTCTTCCACGGACGGCTCGTTGACCATGACCGGCTGGAACCGGCGTTCCAGGGCACTGTCCTTTTCAATATACTTATGATACTCATTCAAGGTCGTGGCACCGATGCAGCGCAGTTCCCCGCGGGCCAGCATGGGCTTCAGGATGTTCCCGGCGTCCATGGATCCCTCGGCGGCGCCGGCCCCGACAACCGTATGCAGTTCGTCGATAAACATGATAATCTGGCCGGCGCTGTCGGACACGGCCTTGAGGACCTTCTTCAGGCGCTCCTCAAATTCCCCGCGGTACTTGGCCCCGGCAACGAGGGCCGCCAGGTCCAGGGCATAGAGGGTCTTGTTCTTCAGGCTTTCCGGCACATCGCCGGCAATGATGCGGCGGGCCAGGCCTTCGACGATCGCCGTCTTGCCGACGCCCGGTTCGCCGATAAGGACCGGATTGTTCTTTTTCCGACGGCTCAGAATCTCAATGGTCCGGCGGATTTCGTCGTCCCGCCCGATTACGGGATCCAGCTTGCCCTGCCGGGCCTTTTCCGTCAAGTCCTGACCGAACTTGGCCAGGGTTTTCCGGCTCTCGCCATTAGCGGAGCTATTCAAGTAGTGCTCGTAGAGCTGTTCAATCTTCGCGCTGTCGATCCCATATTTGCGGAACAGGGCCTGCACCTCCGTGCTGCCGTCGCTGGCCAGGGCACTGATCAGATGGCCCACGGTAATCGTGCCCTGCCCGGCTTTGCGCGCCATGACCGCGCCGACGCGGGCAAAGTCCGTACTCATGAGCAGCTGCCGGTCCTGTCCTTTGACGGAAGGAATCCGCGCCACCAGGTTCCGCGCTTCCCCGGCAAAGGCGTTGCCGTCGACGTGGAAGGTCTGCAGGAGGAATTTGAAGAAATCCTCGCTGCACAGGGCTGCCAGCAGGTGGGCGCTCGTCACTTCCTGATTGTAGTTCATGATGGCCTGCTGCTGGGCCGCCTCCAAAAGGCTCTTGACTTCTTCGGAATAATTTTCATTCATATGGCTCAACTCCTTTTCGGATATGGTATAATCAAACTATCTGGAAGTAAAATTTCGGATTTTTATCGTATTTTGTAATGTAGTCACTTGTATGAGGGATATTTATCATGAAAACCAACATCTACACCTACCGTCTTTACGATGTGGCCGACGAAATCAATCTGGATTCCGTCCAGGCCCTGTGGATGAGCCGCAATAAGATCGCGTCCCGCCTCCGTCTGAACCGGATTTCCACGCGTTCCATCGAAATCCAGAACCCGCCGGTCCTGGTGGAGCTGGGATCCCACGAGCTGCAGATCGGCAAGGCCACGCATTTTGTCGGCGTCTACGCCCGCATCCTCGACATCGGGGTCATTTCCATCATCTTCAACATCCAGGTGGAAGAAGACGTGACCTACGACCAGTACATGGATCTCGTCATGGGCGTCGAGGAAATGCCCGACGAGGAATTCCGCAGTTTCCTGGATGCCACGCTGGAGACGATCCGTCCGGCCTGCGTCAATCCCAACGTATCCGGGTTTGACGAGGACTTTACGGTCTACTACTTCGAAGACCCCGTGCCGGCCGACTGGGACATCGCGGCGTTTCTCCTAAAAGACCGTCATCCCGTCAACGCGGCAACCCGCGCGGACGTCCTGTCCAACCGGTTCTCCTACGCCGACGACGTGGCCTACCTGACCTGGGACAGCGCCCTGGTCTACGATCCCACGGGATCCACGGACATTCCGGACCTGCTGGAATTCGCCAACGCGCAGTACCTGGAGCTGCGGTATTATGATAACTTCCTGAACCACGCCATCGATACGACGTACGACGTCATCGGGGAACCGGATGCCATGCAAAAGTCGAACATCCGCAAGTTCCGCTCCATCCGGGACGAACTCCTGGAAACCATGGCCGACGTCAGCAGCCTCACCAGCAACATCACCAACTCCCTGCGTGTAACCGAAGACGTGTTCTACGCCAAGGTCTACGCCCGCTACATGGACTTGCTAAAAGCCCGTGTCTGGCAGGAGAACATCGAGCTGAAGATGCAGGTCCTGCAGCGCTGCTACAACATGATCAACGAAGCCGTCGAAACGGACCACCTGGAACGGATCCGAAAATACAACCTGATCCTGCTGTCCATCATCACGGCCATCCTCGTCCTCATGCTGCTCGCCAGCATTGCTCCCTACCTTTACTACTTCCTCATCCGCGGCCTCGGCTGACGCCGCCCGCGGGCGGGCATTCCGGGACACCCCCGCGGGGTGTCCCTTTTTTCTGCCCAGTTTCATTATAACATCGAAGGTCAAAAAGTCAAATAGAATCCCTGGATTTTTTCTCTCCCTCCTGCCCGCTGGAAACGCCCGGTCTCCCCGGGAAATGACAGGATGAAATCCCGCTTGACAAAAGCCGAAACATAGCGTAAAAATAGGAGTTGTATTTGTGACAAAAGTTTGAACTCCGAGGCCCGCCGGGCCGCCGCGAAGACAGACAGTCCCTCGTCACAGAGAAAGGAAACAAATCATGTCTAGCCAAAAGGAGCCGCGCACCTCCTCTGCGAGCCGTTTGATTGCCTTGGGGCTTGCGGCGGCCGTGGCCGTGGCCGCCGCGTTTTATTTCGGGTACTGGGTGCGGACGCCCCAGTATGCCATGCGCACCCTGGTGGACGCCGTAAAAGCGAAGGATATTGCCTACGTGGACCAGCATGTGGACAAAAACCAGTTCTTTTCGCGGCTTTTCGACGAGAGTCTCGAATTTTCTTTCGGCGCCCAGGACAGTGATTCGGACCAGCAAGCCAATCCGGCCCTGAAACGTTATCTGAACCAGTCGAAAAAGCTCGTCGTTCCCATTCTCCAGCAGCAGGCGCGGAACTGGATCCTGTCCGGCCGGCCGGACAATACGCTGCCCGTACGCATCGAAGCGGACGACACGGGCCGGGGCACGGCGATGGCCAAAGCTATGGCGGCCAACCTGGGCCTCTTCCGTCTCCAATACCGCTCCCTGGGCAAGGTAGAGCACAACGGGGAGACGGCCACGGCCGAACTGACCTTCCACGACGGGCAGCTCGACCAGGACCTGCCCGTCACGCTGCGCCTGCAGCGCGAGGACGGCACGTGGAAAGTCGTGTCCGCCACCAACCTGCCAAAGTACATGAAAGCACGGCAGAAGGCCATCCGCGCCCGTTTGGACAAACTGAACGCCCCCCTTAAGGCGCGCATCGCCCAATCGGTTGTCGTCAGTACGGACGAGGCCCAGGCGCCCCTCTTCCGTGTCCATGACGATCCGTCCGCCATCACCGGCGCCAGCCTGGAAGGAGAATTCACCTTGACCAACGTCGGCACGGTGGACATCCTGAGTATTTCCGGTACTGTCGAAGTCAAGGACTCCTCGGGCATCGTGCGGTTCCGCAACGGCTTCGAATCGGAAGGCATCCGGGCCGGCCAGTCTGTTCGCGTGCGCAATGTCTGGCCCCTGGACCTGTACATCCCGAACCAGAGTATCCTCGCCACCAAGCCGGATGAAAAACTTTCCGCCGTCCTGACCATCCAGTACGTCATCTTCAAAGGCGGCCAGTCCATCGGCCTTCTCGAAACCCTGCCGGACGATACGGCACAGAAACGATAATCCCGACGCCCCGGAAGGCGGCCGCCTCCGGAAGGACCGCCCAAACACAAGCGCAAAGGCTCCCGCCTCCGCCCCACGTTTCGTGGGGATAGGAGGGGGAGCCTTTTTCGCTTCTTTTCCATGGGTCCCGATTTTCCGCGGGTCCTGTTTGTCCGAAGGGAACCCGCTGTCCCGCTTATTTGCCGTCTTTGTCGGCATGCTCCGGAAATTTGACACCACCGGCCCACTTGCGAATCCCTTTGCCGGTCTTGCGGTACCGGGCCTGCAGGTCCGCCAGGAGCCAGCCGTAGAAGAGTCCTGCCTGTCGGGCCACGGTTCCTTCCTTCGCCTTGGAAAAACGCGCTGACAAAATCTGGAGGACCGCGGCGCAGGCATCCAACTCGGCCCATCCCGCCGCCAGGCTTTCGAGTTTTTTACGGCTGTCCTTATCCAGGCCGTCTACCTTGGTCTGCGCCGAGATTTCCGCGAGCTGCCGCAACAAATCCCCCACACGGCGTCCCTGGGAATCCTTCAACGGCCCTTCTTCCCCGAGACGGGTATGGATTTCCTCGAGCAGGCGGCCCGCGCCGAGGCGGAGCATCTGCTCATATTGCAGGTAATCGCCGGCGTTCCACGTGCTTTTTTCCATGGCCCCGTACAGGGTGAAGAGGGTCGCCGTATAGACCCCGTCCTTCACCTGGGCGCGGATTTTCCGGCCTGTTTCGGCAATGGCCTTCTCGAAGAGAGGCGTCAGTTTATCGCCGCCCCAAGCTTCACTGCCCACCACCCCGTACAGCTTCTTCCACAGGGCCTTCGCGTCCTTCAGGCAGCGCAGCCGGCGCAGGGGGGACAGGACTCCTTCCAGGTTCAGTTCCATCCCGTAGGCGCCATCCAAAAAGGAATGGACCCGGAGCAGGTCCTGCCGAATCGCCGTAAAGGACGGCAGAAAGATGCGGTCCGCCTCCGTCTCGATCGATTCCTCCCGGAAGGCGTTTTGTTCTTCCAGGATGCGAGTCCCGTGCTGGTAAATCTGCCCCTTGACGGCGCCGGCGTAGCTCTGTTTCCCGTCAGGGCCGAAGGGGACTCCGGCCCCGGCGCCAGGATCCACTTTACCCAAGAGGGCCAGCCCCCGCGCGTACTTGCTGCGCGATTCCGTATAAAGGGGCACGTGCTGGGCCAGTTGCCCGATGTAGGCCAACAGGTCCTCCACCTTGCCTTCCTTCAATTCCAGTTCCACTTCGCCGATCGTATCCTTGCGCTTGCCCGCCAGGACGCAACCTTGGTCGATGGCCATTTCCACGACCGTGTCCGCCGTGACCTGGAGCAGGCGTACGTCCCGTTTGACCCGTACGGAAAAGAGTTTTTCCACCAGGGCGCCGCCCAGGAGGCCTTCCACATCCAGAGGCAGTCCAGCGCCGGCGAAGGCGGTCCAATCCGGACGCCAGCCCTGGGCCGGCACCGTGTACTCCCCGCGCGACGTAAGGCCGCCAGCGGCCTTCTTCGACATTTTGACGGTCTGTTCAAAGGCATTCCCGGTCTGGCGGATGCGGTAGGCAATGCCGGCCTGGCGGAGGAGCAAATCCTTCGTGTCATAATAGGCGTTGACGAGTTTCAGTGTCTCGTGACTGCCTTTGCGGACCCGTTTCGCCACGAGGGGAAGTTCCAGGAGTTCCTTCAGCTCCTTCTTGCCAACGAGCAGCTTGACTTCTGTTTCTACGTTCTTTTCCATGTGTTTTTCTCTTTCTTCCAATACCAACACGCGAGGGGAATGCCAAAGGCCGCTCCCAGCGACAGGAGCGACACAGCCAGGCCGGCGTCGGTGCCGAGCCCGTTTCCGACGAGATTGAAGGCGACGGCGCCGGGTGCCATCCCCAGCAGGGTCGTGACGGCGAAGGTGCGATACGGCGGGGCCGTGCACCCCGCCATGAAGCTGATCACATCGTAGGGAAACAACGGCACCGTGCGGAGCCAGAGCATGCGCGTAAAAGCGTGGTCCCGTTCCGACAGATACCGGTGGATCCGGCCGCCCCAACGGCCGCCGCGGCAGGCCAGGAACGACGCGCCGACGCCGGTCCTGGCCAGGACGAAAAGGACCGTGGCGCTGCCTAGGCCCCCCAGCAGCAGACAGGGAATCCCCACGGCAGGCGAAAAGAGGATGCCTGCCGCCAGATTCAGGATCAGGCTGGGAAACAGCAAAAGAGGACGACACGTGTAGAGCCCCACGTAAATCACCGGCGCCAAGGCCCCGTATGACGCCACGAAAACCCGCGCCTCCTCGACCGAATGGGGATGAAAGACGCCCGGCGCTTCGTAGAGCGCCACCAGGGCAAGGAGATACGCCGCCACGAGCAGACGCCTCCGGTGGCGCCGCACCCAGCGGAATGCCGCGTTTCCCACCCCTTCCTGCATCGTCGTTTTCCTCCTTCTATGGCAGTGACTGCCTGTCCCCTTCTATTGTAACGGCAATCCGACGAAAGAGCAACCGCACAAAAAAGTTCCGGTGCCGAAGCACCGGAACTAAGGAAGGATCCGGCAATGTGCCGGAGGGGTAGCGGTTCAGTTTTTCTTTTTGCCTAAATAGGCTTCTTTGATTTCCTCGTTTTCCAACAGTTCCTGGCCTGTGCCTTCCATACGGATCCGGCCTGTTTCGAGGACGTACGCCTTGTGAGCCACCTTGAGGGCCATATTGGCGTTCTGTTCGACCAGGAGAACCGTCGTGCCCGTTTCGTTGATTCGCCGGATGATGTTGAAGATTTCCCGGATGACCAGCGGCGCCAGTCCCAGGGACGGTTCGTCCATCATAATCAGTTTGGGACGGCACATCATAGCACGGCCCACAGCCAGCATCTGCTGCTCGCCGCCGGACAGGGTACCGGCCATTTGCCAGTGCCGTTCTTCCAGACGCGGAAAGAGCCCGTAGATGCGCCGGATATCGTCCGCAATGGCGTTTTTGTCCTTGCGCAGATAGGCACCGATCTTGAGGTTTTCCAGGACAGTCAGATTTGGGAAAATGCGGCGTCCTTCGGGAACAAGGGTAATGCCCCGTTCCACAATGTGCTGGGAATTCAGGGGTCCCAGGTCCTCGTCCTGGTACGTGATTGATCCGCTTTTCGCCTTTTCCAGGCCCATGATGGTACGCAGGAGAGTGCTTTTGCCCGCCCCGTTGGCGCCGATGAGCGTCACGATGTCCCCATCGGGGACATCGATGGAAATGCCTTTCAGGGCTTCGATGCCGCCGTAAGCGACGACGAGATCTCGTATCTTAAGCATCTTCATCCTCCCCTAAGTAAGCCGCGATGACGCGTTCGTCGTTCTGGATGGTGGCAGGGTCCCCCTTGGCAATGGTATTGCCAAAATCCAGCACATAAATACGGTCGGAAATTTCCATGACCAGGTCCATATGGTGCTCGATCATGAGAATCGTCAAATGGTGGGTGTCGCGGATGCGGCGGATAAAGTCCGTCAGCTCCGCCGTTTCCTTCGGGTTCATGCCGGCGGCAGGCTCATCCAGGAGGAGGAGCTTCGGATCCGTCGCCAGGGCCCGGATGATTTCCAGATACCGCTGCCGGCCGTAAGGCAGGGACGACGCTTTTTCGCCGCGCACCTCCCACAGGCCGACCTCCTTCAGGAGTCTCTCTGCCGTGGCGTGCATCCGGTTTTCTTCCTTGCGGTACCAGGGCAGACGGAACATGGCCGCCAGAAAATTGCTGCGCAGGTGCAGATGCGTCGCGATCAGGACGTTTTCGTAAACGCTCAGATCCTTGAAAAGGCGGATATTCTGGAACGTGCGGGCCACGCCGAGTTTCGCGATGTCGCTAGGTTTTCGGCCCGTAATGTCCACTTCGCGGCCCTGCTTGTCCGTATACAGGACACGCCCCTGGGTCGGTTTGTAAACGCCCGTAATGTCGTTGAAAGCCGTTGTCTTGCCTGCCCCGTTGGGGCCGATCAAGGCAATGATCTCGTGTTCCCGGACTTCAATATTCAAATCGTTGACGGCAATGACGCCGCCGAATTGCTGCAGCACGTGGTCCGTGCGAAGTATGGTCGCGGTCATTTACGCTGCACCCCCTTCTTGCGGATTCCGAAAGGATGCTTCAGGAACGCCGCGAGTTTATCCCACGTGAACTCCCGCGTGCCCATGATGCCGTGGCGCCAGAACAGGACGCAGGCCATCAGGAGCAGGGAGAAGACGACCATGCGCAGGCCCGGCCGGAACAAAGGAATGGCGACACCCATGATTTCCAGGGGTTCGTCGAACACCCGCAGATATTCCAGGCCCGCCGTGACAATGACGGCGCCGAGCATGCTGCCCGTGATGGAACCCATGCCGCCGAGGACGATAATGAGCAGGAAATTGTACGTCAGCGTGAAGAGGAAGTTTTTCGGATCCACCGTCCCCAGCAGGGCCCCGTAAAGGCCGCCGCCGATGCCGGCGAAAAAGGCGCTAACCATGAAAGCCATGTTTTTATGGTGGAACAGGTCGATGCCCATAGCCTCCGCCGCGATTTCATCTTCCCGGATGGCCTTGAAGGCGCGCCCGTAAGACGAGCTCAGGAGCAGGGAAATCAGGACATAGGCCACGGCCGTGGCCAAAAAGATGTAGCGCACGTCATTGAGGGAAGGAATATTCTTGATTCCCAGCGCGCCGTTCGTGATGGTATTGGCGTTCGTAATGATGATGCGGATGATTTCCGAAAAGCCCAGTGTCGCGATGGCCAGATAGTCGCCGCGCAGCCGCAGGACCGGCGTCCCGATGAGGCCTGCCACCAGTGCCGCCAGCAGTCCGCCCAGGATGAGCGCGAGCCACAGGGGCATATAGATGTTGACCAGATACGGGTTCATGGGAACGGCATAAAAGACATCGGCCCGCAGGTTGACAGGGACCGTGAAGATCCCGACCATGTAGGCGCCGATAGCCATGAAGCCGGCCTGCCCCAGGGAAAACTGGCCTGCAAAGCCGTTCGTGATGTTCATGGACAAGCCGATGATGGCGTAAATCAGGCACAGGTTGATAATGCGGCGGATGTACGTATCGACGCCGTCCTGTACCACGAAAGACAGACCGAAGAGCACGAGGATTGCCACAACGGTCAGTAAGAAATTGCGTTTTCCTGTAGTCATATTTCTCACACTTTCTCCGTCGTAGTCTCCCCTAAAATGCCTGTCGGCTTATAGAAGAGGATCAAAATCAGCATAATAAAGGCAAAGGCATCGCGATACCCCGACAACGTCGGGAAAAAGGCCACGATGAGGATTTCGCCGAGGCCCAGGATAAAGCCGCCCAGGACCGCGCCCTTGATGTTGCCGATGCCGCCGATGACGGCCGCAATAAAGCACTTGAGGCCGGGCATGACGCCCAAATACGGCGTAATCCCGGGGTAGCGGATGCCCCACATGATGGCGCCGACCGCCGCCAGGGCCGAACCGATGGCAAAGGTAATGGAAATGACATTATCGATGTTGATGCCCATGACACGGGCAATTTCGTAGTCTTTCGACACGGCGCGCATAGCCATGCCCGTCTTCGTATGGTTGACGATATGGAGCAGGATTGCCAGGCACAGGACCGTCACCACCGGAATGAAGAAGCAGATGGCCTGGATCTGGACCCCGCCGATACGGACCATGCTGGACAGGAACGGAATATCCGGAAAATGCATGGGACGGCCGCTGAAAATATAGTTGGCCAGATTTTCCAACAGGAAAGAGGCACCGATGGCGGAAATCAGGACGGAGTTCTTCGGCGCGTCCCGCAGGGGACGGTAGGCCGTCCGTTCGATGACGACGCCCAATAAGGCCGTCGCCGCAATGGTCCCGATAAAGGTCAGGTACCAGGGGATGTGGAACGCCGTAATGCCGAAAAAGGCAAAATAGCACGCCATCATCACGATATCGCCGTGGGCGAAGTTGATCATCAGCAGGATGCCGTACACCATGGTATACCCAATGGCGATCAAAGCATACAGGCTGCCCAGGGAGATACCATTGACCAGATGCTGGGCAAAACCGGCCGCAGTCATATGGGTTAACGCTTGAAACAACTCCATGGAGAGCACCTCAACAGGAATAGAATTGCTTCCCTCCCCCGGCAGGAGGGAAGCAGGGTGTCACAAAATCAGGCGGCAGGGGCCGGGAGCCGCGGACATACACTGTTATTTGGCTTTCAAATCTTCCGGCGAGACCATATCGAGGTAAGTGAACTTGCCGTTCTTGACGGTCTTGATGACGGCGCTCTTGATCGGGTCGCCATCGGCGTTCAAGGTCGTCATGCCCGTCGTGGTTTCCAGGTCCTTCGTCTTGGCAATGGCGTCGCGAATCTTGATGCTGTCGTCCGTGCCGGCCTGTTTCAGCGCATTCAAGGCAATCAGGTAGGCGTCGTAGGCCATGGCAGACAACCCGCCGGGCTGCTGGCCGCCGTATTCTTTCGTGTAGGCTTCCATGAATTTCTTGGCTTCGGGCGTCGCGGCCTTCTCGCGGTCAAAGGCGCTGGAGAAGCAGATTCCTTCCACTTCTTTCCCGCCGACGTTGATGAATTCCTGCGTTTCCCACGTATCGCCGCCCAGGAACGGGGCCTTGATTCCGAGCTGGCGGGCCTGTTTGATCAACAGGGCCGATTCCGTGAAGTTGCCCGGTGCGAAGATCGCATCGGGGTTCTTCGCTTTCAGGTTGGTCAGCTGGGCCGTGAAGTCCTTGTCGCCAGTCTGGTAGTTGGCCACTTCGACAACGCTGCCGGCGCCGGCCAGTTTTTCAAAGGCTTCCTTGAAGAACTTCGCCAGGCCCACGGAATAGTCGTTGGAGACTTCCTGGACGATCGCCGCCTTGCGGGCGCCTTTCTTATAGGCATAGTTCGCCATGACCGTCCCCTGGAAGGGGTCGATGAAGCAGGCGCGGAAGTAATAGTCATTGCCCTTCGTGACCTGCGGATTCGTGCAGCTCGTGCCGATGGCCGGGACCTTGGAATCCTTCACGATGTTGCCGGCCGCCATGGACAGGGACGAACCGTAGGAACCCAAGATGACCTTGACCTTGTCTTTTTCGATTAGGCGGGCCGCCACGTTGGCCGCTTCAGCCTTGTCGGACTTGTTGTCCGCCACGACGAGTTCAATCTTTTTGCCGTTGACTTCCGGATGGAGCTTGTTGGCCAGCTTGATGCCGCGCAGTTCCAGTTCGCCGCCAGCCGCATTGTCGCCCGTCAGGGGCAGGAACACGCCGACCTTGACAACGTTGCCGGACGCGCCTTTATCGGCCTTCTTGTCACCGCCGCCGCAGCCGGCTATGAGAGCCGCCGATACGGTCATCGCCAACATCGCAGATACAAACTTTTTCATAGAAAATACCCCTCCTTACACTCTACCGTGTTTGAAATCTCGCTTGAGATACTGTGATTATAGCATTCCAGAAAAACGCTGGCAATTGCCCGAATTGGAACACATCCTCTGTCACAAAAAGATGTATTTTTCACTATTTGTTACAAAACCTTTCGGGTACGTATTTTGGTGTCGGACATTTCGTTTATTTGTCCTCTGACAGAGTTATATCTCTCAAAACACGGATACATAAAGTACACTGCCAGTAGACTATTTTTTAGCATTTTTAAAACTATTTGTGAAAGCTCTTCTTTTTGTATACAATGTGCAAGGAAATTTTGTAATATACATTACAAAACGACAGCTGTCCGTAGGATGGAATCCTGGGACAGCTGTCGTTTCGCTGTCTGTACAAAGGGTATTTTCTGACTATTTTCTTTTTTGTCCACCTTCCGCCCTTCCGGCGGCAGAGGGCCGCGTGGCTTCCTCGCGCCGGCGCGTCACGCCCTGCCGAACAGAGCGTTGGCAAAATCCACGGCAGCCACGGCATCGCCGGCGTAACCGTCGGCGCCGATACGGGCCGCGTATTCCGCGGTCATGACAGCCCCGCCGACCAGAATCCGGACGGGCACCTGCTGCTGCCGGAGGAGCGCGATGGTCTCCTCCATAGCCGGCACGGTCGTCGTCATAAGAGCCGTCATGCCGACGAGTTTCGCCCCGCTTTCCTGTACGGCGGCCAGGATTTTTTCCGGCGCCACGTCACGGCCCAGGTCAAGGACCCGGTAGCCGTAGTTTTCCCAAAGGACTTTGACGATATTCTTGCCGATGTCGTGGATGTCGCCGCGGACCGTGGCGAGCACGATGGGGTCGCCGTCTTTCCGAGCCGTACCGGCGCGCTGCATGAATTCCTTCAGGACTTCGAAGGCCCCTTTCGCCGCGTCGGCGCTCCGCAGGAGCTGCGGCAGGAAGAGGGTCTTGCGGCCAAAGCCATCGCCGACCACGTTCAGGGCGGGGATGATTTCTCCGTTGATGATTTCCAGCGGTTCTTTCCGCTCCTCCAGCAGTTTCCGCGCCGCCAGGCGGCTGTGATCCGTCAGGCCTTTGATCACGGCGTCCTTCAGGCCGTACTCGGTCACGGCCGCCGCCACCGGGGTCTTCGGGGTCCCGGCGAATTCCGCCACATAGGCCTGGCAGCCCGCATCCTTCCCCTTCAGGGCCAGGAAGGCCAGGTAGGTCTCCCGCATGCGCGCGCTTTGGGGATTCAGGATTGCCGCCGCCAGGCCCGCCTCCAGGGACAGGGCCAGGAAGGTGCTGTTGATGGCGTCGCGGTTCGGCAGGCCGAAAGACACGTTGGATACGCCCATCACCGTATGGATGCCCCGTGCCTTCAGGGCGCGGATCACTTCCTGGTCGATGGAGGGATTCTCCCCGGACGTGCTGACCGTCAGGGCTAGGGGATCGATGAGGATGTCTTCTTCCCGCAGGCCGTAGGAACGGGCCCGGGCCAGGATTTTCTCCGCCACGGCCAGGCGGCCCGCCGCCGTCTCCGCGATGCCCGCTTCGTCCAGGCAGAGCCCGACGACGACGGCACCGTATTTCTTGGCCAAGGGCAGAACGGTGGACAGGGATTCTTCTTTCCCGTTGACGGAGTTCAGCAACGGACGTCCGTTGTAACAGCGCAGGCCTGCCTCCAGGACGGCCGGCGTAGCCGTATCCAGTTCCAGCGGGACCGGTGTGATGCCCTGCAGGGCCAGCAAGGCCTGCCGCATGGAAGCCACTTCGTCCAGCCCGGGCAAGCCGACATTGACGTCGAGGATATGGGCCCCCTTGTCCAGCTGTTCCAGCCCGAGCCGGCACACATAATCCATGTCGCCCTGACGCAGCGCTTCCTTCAGCAGAGGTTTGCCCGTCGGATTGATCCGTTCGCCGATGAGGACCGGCGTGTCGCCGAAAAAGACCGGGCTACCGTACCCCGTGACAGCCGTGCGGTAATGGCGGCCCGCCGGCGGGGCCGGCAAATCCCGCGTCGCCGCCGTCAAGGCGGCGATATAGGCAGGATTCGTGCCGCAGCAGCCGCCCAGGACGGCCGCCCCTTCCCGGCAGATATCGGCCATTTCCGCGGCAAATTCCGCAGGGGAAATGCCCCAGGTCGTCACGCCGCCTTCCGTGACCGGCAGGCCGGCGTTGGGGTTGGCAATGAGGGGCAGGTCCGTCGCGGCACGGGCGCGGGGCAGGAGCTGTCGCACCACGTCCGGGCCAAACCCGCAGTTGAAGCCTACGGCCGAGGCGCCCAGGGCGTCCGCCAGAAGGACTGCCGTTTCCACGTCGGCGCCGTTCAGCAGCTTGCCGTCTTCGTCGAAGGTAAAGGTGACGAAAACCGGCAGGTCGCTGTTCTCCCGGGCCGCCAGGAGGGCCGCCTTGGTCTCGTAGGAATCGCTCTGCGTCTCGATCAGGATCAAGTCGGCCCCCGCCCGGACGCCAGCCCGTACCTGTTCCGCGAACAGCGCCACGGCGTCCTCGAAGGGCAAATCGCCAAAGGGCTCGATCAACTTGCCCGTCGGCCCCAGGTCCAAAGCGACGAAGCGCCGGTCTGCCGGAGCGACGGGACTTTCTTCCCAGGCGCGGCGGGCATGGGAGAACGCCGCTGCCACAACCTCCTCGACCGAATAGCCCGTGCCGGCCAGTTTCAGCGCGTTGGCGCCGAAGGTGTTCGTCTTGAGGATATTGGCGCCGGCCGCAATATAAGCCCGGTGGACCGCCGTCACGACATCGCCGTGGGTCATATTCCAGAGATCCGTGTTCTCCCCCGGCCGCAGGCCCGCGGCCTGCAGCTGCGTACCCATGGCGCCGTCAAAATACAGCAATTCTTTTCCTAATAAATCACGGATAGACATGGATCTTATAACCTCCTGAATGCACAATCTGTCTTGCCGCAGCGGCGGCACTTGCTCCCTGCTGTTTCCCTGGCCGCGGCGGTCCTGCCGCCGGACGTATCCGCTTCTTTCGCGGCGATTTGCGCTTCCAGCACTTCCGGATCCACCAGGGGCTCCGCCGCGCCGGCCACGGCGATGACGGCCGTGACGGACTTGATCGGCGCCATCATGCAGCTGTCCGTCAACGTCAGCCCGATCGATGCGGCACTAGCCAGGGCGCGGAACAACGGCCGCTGTTCCGCCAGGTCCCAGTCTCCGTAACCCGGGGAAAAGCGCCATTTGAGCTTTTTCCCCGCCGGCAGGCGCTTCTGGATCTCGCGGCACGCGCCGTCGCAGTACGTTTCAATCAACGCGGCAGCCACTGCCTGTCCGGCGGCCGCCTCGGCCACACTGCGGACGGCAAAACGCCGCAGGGCGCTGTCCACGCGGCTGCCTAGGGTAGCGCCGAACAAAAAGAGCTCCGTGCTGTCGCCGACATAGCGGGCCAGGGCCTTGCTATGGAACACCGTTCCTCCTTCCAGGACGACCCGGTCCGGCCGGGCCGGATTCCCCTCCCGGCTTTCCGTGTGACAACGGAACCAGCGGGCCGTATACCGAGGCTGCATGACGGCCGCCAGTTCCCGGTACGCCTTCTCCACCAGGACCCGCGCCGTTTCATCGCCCGGCCCGGCGCCAAAATACCGCAGGGCCTCCCCGGCATCGAAGGGAATGACGGGGCTCATGACGTCACCTTGCCGCGGCGCACGATGTAGGACAGATTGTCCAGCATGCCGCCGATGACCTCGGGCTTGTTCATGGTATAGATATGGACATCCTTAAATCCGTTGGCCAGCAGATCCAGGGCCTGTGTCGTCGCATAGTTGATCCCGGCCTGCTTCATCGCCTCGGGATCGTCGGCGAAGCGTTCCACAATGGCGCGGAAATGGAGGGGAAGCTTCGTCCCGCTCAACTGGCAGATGCGCGTAATCTGCCGGGCGTTGGTTACCGGCATGATGCCCGGCACGACGGGCACGTTGATGCCGTGGGCCAGAAGACGGTACATGTAGTTGTACAAGATGGCATTGTCGAAAAACATCTGCGTCACCAGGAAATCCACCCCATTGTCCACCTTGTATTTCAATTTCTCGATATCGTCGTCCAGTCCCGCCGATTCGGGATGCCCTTCGGGGTAGCAGGCACCGCCGACGCAGAAATCGCCGTAGGACTTGATTTTTTTGACCAAGTCGCTGGCATGGCGGTATTCCGTATGTTCCAGCACCATGCCGGCCGGCAGGTCCCCGCGGAGGGCCAGGATGTTGCGGACCCCCCGGGCCTGCAATTCGTCCAGGGTCTTTTCCAGGGAAGCTTCCGTCGCATTGACGCAAGTCAAGTGGGCCATGGCAGGAACACCGCTCTGTTCCACTTCGGCCGCAATCGCGACGGATTTGCCCACGGCGGAGCCACCGGCACCATACGTGACACTGATGAAATCCACCTCCCGCTTCGCGATCTGATGGACAATGTCGAGGGCATTGGCCAGCTGCCCGCCTTCCTTCGGCGGAAACAGTTCGCACGACAACCCCATGGTGTCGCCCCGCAATTGATCGATAATCTTCATGCTGTCCCTTCTTTCCTCTCCAGCCCTGCTGCCGCAGGTCCCGGGTCTTCTCCCGGCGGCTGCTTTTGAAAATATTATGTCCTAGTATAGCAATTCCAATTCCGCAATTCAAACAGCCCCGGCAAAAAAGAACCACCGCCGCACCGGCGCCCTTTCTTTTGTTACACATGCTACAGAAAAAAACAGCGGCACTGCCGTAAGACACGGCGGCCGCTGCGGGAGCCCTTACAGGCGGATCAGATCCGCAAAGTCATTCAACGACAAGTTGTAGAGGACGACCCCTTCCGACATGGGCGCAATTTCGCCGGGGTTGTAGAAAATCCCCAGATTGCGTTCCTTATCCACGAAAAATTGTTCCGTCCCCGTCACCGAAACTGCCCGGACCGGGGCCGGGGTCCGGCCCGTCCGATAGGCCTTGAGGCGCGTCAGGCCGGCCTGCTGCCAGCTGATGAGGGTAGACAGGCGGTTTTGGTAATTCCCGTCCGGCACGAACAGTTCCGCCAGGGTCACGGCTTTTCCCGTAGCCAGGTCGTAGTTGCCCGCCGTCCAGACCACATTGTCGTGAGCCCCGCCCAGATACGTCGTCGTTTTTTGGATATACGACAGATACCGCGGCGACGCGGACTTGATTTCATATTCACTGCGCACATACCACGATGCGGCCGTCTTGACTTCGCTGTTCGCCCGGGCAACCTGTTCGCTCGTGAACTGGACCAGGGCTTTCTGGTAGGCCAGCAGCGAGGACAAGCTGTCTCCCTGGGTATGGGACGCCCGGAAGGCCGCCAGGTCTTCCGGTTTCAGCAGCGCTTCCAGCTGACGGTCCACCGTGGCGAAGAGCTCCCGGTTCACGGCCAAGTCCGTCTTTTCCCCGCCGCGGCTGCCGGCAATGTACGGGACAGCCACATTCACTACATCTTCCTTCACGCTGCTGGATTTGACCGTCAGGCCTGCCGCCCAGGCCGGGACAGCAAAGCACAGGACCGTCAGGGCCAACAGGATCGCTTTTTGCCAAACATGTTTCATTCAGAACCCTCCCCATCTTACCGATGACAGGCGGCAGGCCCCTGCCGCGTAATTCCTTCTTATTATAACGCATTCCCTCGTGCAGGAACAACAACAAAAAACGCGGAACGTGAACTCGTTCCGCGTTATCGTTGAAGTGGTGACCGGTAGCGGATTCGAACCGCTGATACCGCCGTGAAAGGGCGGTGTCTTAACCGCTTGACCAACCGGCCACATGGCTCCACCAGTAGGGCTCGAACCTACAACCCTTCGGTTAACAGCCGAATGCTCTACCATTGAGCTATGGTGGAATTAGCTAAGTCTTGGCGACTACGTGTGTTATATTACCACACTCCCCTGGACGTGTCAACAACTTTTTTTAAAGTTTTTTGGTGTCCCAGCTTCAGTCCACGCGGACCTTGACGACGACTTTCTGGACTTCGCAGCCGCCATGGACGGCGTGGCAGCCCGGGCGGTGCAGTTCCCAGGGAAACAGGATGGCAAAAACCCCGTCCCCCAGGGTGACGCTGTCCCGTTCCCCTGCGTCTGCGTAGAAGAGCAGGTCCCGGTCAGCGCTGTAGTCTTCCACGACCCTGCTGGCGTCCGTCTTGGCAGTATAGTACAACTTTTCCGTCCCGGCGCCCAGGTACTGGATATCGATGTACCGGTTGTGCGACTCCGGTTTCTTCGCGTCCTTCGGTTCCGTCGTATAGTGGGCGACGGTGGCATACAGCTTATCGCCATCGAGTTCGTATTTTCCGTCGGCGACGGTACGGAAATCCGTCTCCGCAAGATACCGCAGGCCCTGTGCCAGCCGGTCCGACACGTAGGGCAGCAAGTCCGCAATGGTTGCTTTCGTTCCGCAAATCATGGAAACCTCTCCTTTATCCTCATCCCGCAGGATCCAGCCCCGCCGAGGGGCCTGTTCCGTCTTTTTCATTATATCAATTTCCGCTGTACAAAACAATACATCGTGCGATACAATGGAACACGACCAACTTTGGAAAGGGGTAACCATGAGCTATTTAGATGTCAATCATGTCAGCTATTCCTTCGGCGGGCGGCAGATCCTGGACGATGTGACCTTCAAATTGGAGAAAGGGGAACATATCGGGCTCGTCGGGGCCAACGGCGAAGGCAAATCGACGTTTTTCAACCTCATTACGGACCATCTCGTTCCCGACGAGGGGCAAATCCTGTGGCCCGGCAAAATCAGGGTAGGCTACCTGGACCAGATGAGCACCCTGCAGGACGGCCAGACCATCCGCGAGGTCCTCAAGGCGGCCTTTCGTGATGACATCGAGGCGGAACAGGAAATGCTGCGCCTGTACGACGAAATGGGCACGGCGTCGCCCGAAGCCATGGACAAGATGCTCCAGCAGGTCGGCGAAATCCAGAGCCGGCTGGAACACAGCGGCTACTACGCCCTGGACAGCCGCATCGAAGAGTTCGCCAACGGCCTAGGGCTCGGCGAAGTCGGGCTGGACCGCGATGTGGCGGACCTGTCCGGCGGCCAGCGCAACAAGACCCTGCTGGCCAAGCTGCTGCTCCAGGACCCGGACATTCTCCTGCTGGATGAACCGACGAACTATTTAGACGTGGAACACATTCACTGGCTCACGCGGTTCCTGCAGGAATACGAAAAGGCCTTCGTCCTCATTTCCCACGACGTCTCCTTCCTGAACGACGTGGCCAATGTCATCTACCATCTGGAAGACTGCAAGCTGACGCGTTACACGGGCAACTACGACCAATTCCGGTCCCTCTATGAAATCCGCAAGGCCCAGCTCGAAGCGGCCTACGAGCGTCAGCAGCAGGAAGTGGCTCGTCTGGAGGATTTCATCGCCCGCAACAAGGCCCGCGTCGCGACGACCGGCATGGCCCGGAGCCGCCAGCGCAAGCTCGATAAGATGGAATTGATAGAAAAGCCGGCAGAAAAGCCAAAGCCCCATTTCCGATTTGAACCGGCCCGTACGCCGGGGCGCTACCTCGCGGAGGCGGAAGACCTGGTCCTGGGCTACGACAGCCCCTTGACCCGTCCCGTCTCCTTCCGACTGGAACGGAACCGGAAAGTGGCGGTCAAAGGCGTCAACGGCCTGGGCAAGACGACCCTCCTGAAGACCCTTCTTGGGCTCCTGCCCCCGTACAGCGGCAAGATGACCTCCGGCGATTACCTGGAACCGGGCTACTTTGAACAGGAAGAACGGGAACGCAACGAAAAAACGGCCCTGGATGACGTCTGGGACGCCTATCCGGGCCTGTCGAACGCCCAGGTCCGCGGAGCCCTCGCCGGCGTCGGCCTGACGACGGAACACATCGAAACCAAGGTGTGCGTCCTCAGCGGCGGCGAAGCCGCCAAGGTACGCCTGTGCAAGATTATGCTCTCCCCGGTCAACTGGCTCGTCCTGGACGAACCGACAAACCATCTGGACGTGGAAGCCAAGGCGGAGCTGAAGAAAGCCCTGCAGGAATTCAAGGGCTCAATCCTCCTTGTCTCCCACGAACCGGAATTCTACGAAGACTGGGTCGATGAAGTCTGGAGCATCGAAGACTGGACGACAAAAATCGTCTGACGGACGGCGCTTAAAGCTCCGTCATCCACAGCCCGTGCAGATTGCAGTGGGCGAAGACGGCCAGGGCTTTGTCCCCGTCGGCTAAGGCAAAACGGGCTCCCGGTTTGTCGTCGATGGTGAGGACGCGCCGCTGGCCGCCTTTTGCTGTCAGGACATAAATCCAGTCGATGTGGTGCGCTTCCGTCATGGGATGCTCCGCGCTGCCGACTTTGACGTTGACGATGGATTCCACGACCGATACGACAGGCACGTGTTTTTCCTGGGACGCATCGACACTGTTGGCACGCAGCGGTTCCATGGGCTTCCCGCAGCACGACAGGCTCTCGGGAGAGCCGGCGATCAACCCGACGATGGTACCGCAGTCACGACAAAAATAGAATCTCTGGTTTTGATGATCCATTTCGCATCCTTTCTGCCCGAAGGCAATCCGGTTCCTGCCGCGTTCAGCGGGGGAACCACGGCAGGAGGCGCCGCAGTTCCTGCTGTTGGATTCGCAGGGCCTCCATAGCCGTTTCCATGTTTCCTTCCTGTGGCCCCGTCCGCCGCGACGTGACCGTCAGGCCCAGCAGTCGCCCCGTACGGGCATCGGACAAGGCCTGCTCCAAAATCAGGAACCAGCGGTCTCCCCGCCGTTCCGCCTCGGCCCGGACCGTCACGGACAGGATATATTCCGTGTCGTCCGGCAGGCGTTCCCTCCCCGGGTCGGCGCCGGGATCCACCACGACATAGCAGGGCAGGCGGTTTTTATACTCCCGTTCGAAAAAAATCCGCAAATACTGGAAAAAGGGAGTCCGGCCGCGGCCCGTGTCCTGCCGCAGGATTAAGGCCGTCCGGGGCGCCGCTGTCCCGTCCCGCCGCGCCGGCAGTTCCCGGACCAGGCCGGCCTGCACGGCTTCGGACGCCGCCTCGCTGTAGTGCTTCCACGCCGCGTCCAGGTACAGGTTCATGCCGTGGGTGATTCCCGCCACGGTTTTCGGGATGGCGAACTTTTGGACCGCGCCGAACTGCTTGTATCCGCCGAATACGGTCTGAAGGCTTCCCGGGATAGGATCGGCGGAATTGACGACCCGGAGCAGGTCCAGCCGGGACCCGTAAGTGACGGCAAACGCCCGGTTCCCCACGGCGGGCGCGCCGAAGGTAATCACGTGGATACGGTCCGCCGGCCAGCCGGCCTCGACGAGGCGCAGCCCCAGGAGGGTGGCTGCGGCGCCGCCCAGGCTGTGCCCCGTCAGGAGGAGCCGCGCATCCGGATCGGCCCGGAACGCCGCCAGGAAGCGCTGCACCTCCCGGGCCTGCAGGACCGCGTCCGTGTAATCGGAAAAGCCCTGGTGGACCTGCGGCACCGACGCGTCCCACGGGCCGCCGGTAGCCGCCGCGCCCCGGTCGAAGGGTACCTGGCGCACGGTCAGGTCCGCCTGCCAGTCCCGCTTTTCCGCACTGCCGCGGAAGGCGGCGACATAGAGCGGCTGCCCGTCCGGCGCCCTTACCCTGGCCAGGGAATAGTGGGCCAGGGCTTTTTTGGTCTCCTGCCGGGACGTCTCCCATTGCCAGCCGTACTGTGCCAAGTATTTCCACGCTTCCGACCGGTCGGGATCATAGGTCCCCGTACAGGCCAGGACGGCCAGGTGGATCCAGTACGCCGCCTTGTACCGGCGCATCCGCTCCTGCTGCTCCAGGGTCCCTCCCTCGGCCGTCCCTAGACCCAGGGGCACCACGTGGGAAAAAACCGCCGCCGGATCCGTGGCCGTGGAAGGGGCCGCCACGCCGGGAGGGCCCACCGGAACCCCGTCCGCCACCAGGGCCTCGGCCGCGGCGGCAGACGGCATCGCCGAAATCCACACGGCCAGGGACAGGCCGGCCAAGAGGAGCAGCGCGGACAGCCACGCGGCCGGTCTGTTTCCTTTCGTTCCCACGGCGCCACCCCCTTTCCGTTCCATTGTATCAGAAAAATCAGACTCATCGGTGAACAATCGGCAAATTTTACACAAAAAAAGGACATCCCGTAAAGGATGTCCTTTTGGTTTAAGCGTGTTTCCGTAATATATGAATTAAAACGAATTAAATTCTATATTATTTCACGGGTTTGACGTTGGCAGCCTGCTCCCCGCGGTTCCCCTGCACGACGTCGAATTCAACGGTCTGGCCGTCTTCCAGAGTCTTGTAGCCGTCGACCTGGATTGCGGAGAAATGGACGAATACGTCGCCGCCGTCTTCGCGTTCAATAAAGCCGTAACCTTTTTCTGCATTAAACCATTTAACTTTGCCTGTCATCTTACGGGCCTCCTAAAAATAAATACTTTTGGCGCGCGGCACAACTTCCGCGCTAACGCCACTTGCTATTATATGCTATCCCCCGTAAATATGCAAGGCAAAGACGAAGGTTGCTCTTAATTTTCTGAAAATACAGTCCCATTTCCGTGTCCCGCCGGGGCGCAAAAAGGCCTGCCCCGAAGGGCAGGCCGGAAATTGTCGCGTCACGGCACAGGACCTCTTATTTATCCGGAAGGATCTCCACTTTTTCCATGATGACGGGATCGAGGGGACGATCGCGGAAGTCCGTCGGCACGGAGCCGATTTCATGGACGACATCCATGCCCTCCACGATTTTGCCGAAAATGGCGTGGCGGCCATCCAGCCACGGCGTCGGCGCCAGGGTGATGAAAAACTGGCTGCCGCCCGTGTCCGGGCCGGCGTTGGCCATCGACAGGATCCCTTCCTTATCGTGGGCCAGGCCTTCGCCGAATTCATCGGGGATGCAGTACCCCGGACCGCCCATGCCGGTGCCCGTGGGATCGCCGCCCTGAATCATGAAATCATCGATAACGCGATGAAAGAGGATGCCGTCGTAGTAGCCCTTTTCCGTCAGTTCCAGGAAATTGGCCGCCGTGTTGGGCGCCTTGTCCTCAAAAATTTCCGCGACAAAAACTCCTTTGGTCGTCGTGAACTTTACTTTTGCGTTTGCCATAGCCTTATTTCTCCTTTTGCTCCGACCGTGTTTCCGGCTGTCGTTTTTCCTGCTTTTGCGCCGCGTAGGCTTCTACCTCCTGGCGGACCTTTTTCTGACGGGCCAGGTACAGGACCAGATAGAGGCCCGTCCCGACAGCGGCCATGAGGCACGGGACGAACATGCGTCCCGACGTGTTGCCGCCAAACCAGGTCAAGAGGATGCTGGTGAAGATCAGGAAAGCCTGGGCCGCCTGAAGGCGTTTCTTCAGCAGCGGTTCATGATGCCGGTCGTCCACGGCCTTGTTCAGGCCGGCGACCATGACCTGGGGCATAAAGAGGACGAAAGCCGCGAATAACAGGAAAGGATACACCGGCGACAATTCCGGGACCGCGAAGTTCCGCCCCGAGAAGAAGACGATACAGAAGGACAAGGCCCCGAGATACATGCTCCGGTAGTAGCCTTCCGGCAAAGTGCTCTCTGCGATATAGGCCACGCCCGTTATGATGGGAACCAGCCAATACCCCTGCATGCCCAGATAGAAAGCCGACGCCAGGATGAGGATATTGTCCCCCACCAGGTGCCGCGATCCAGACGTGCGGTTGAACATACGCAGGATAAAAAGCATCCACAGCAGGGCGACGACACCGTCGGGATTCACGCCCAGCAGCGCCTCGGCCGCCAGGGTCAGAAAGGCCGATACAAGGGCGCCCCAGCGGCGGTCCGGATCGGGGTCCACTTCCTGGGCAATCAGGTAGGCGAAAAAGAAGCCTGCGGCGTAGGCCACCCCGTCGAGGAGGACACTGCCCGTCCCCGTATGGGTGACCTGTCGGAAAATCAGCAGGACGATGGTGGAAATCAGGGTGCCCATCATGGCGATGCGGTTGAACCGGTCGTCGAAATAGAAGGGACGGCCCAGGCCGAAATGCCCTGTGGCGCCTTCCGGGGCGCCGCTCGGTTTGCGCACGAAAATATACTTGTTCTCACGTTTACTCATAACGGACGGACGCGCTCCTTAGTCGAGGATTTTCTCCCCGTGATATTTTTCGCCGTCAGCGTCGGGCAGGATCCCGTAGCCTTCGGTCCAGAGGGTCTTATACTTGATGGCCTGGTGATGGACCGTTTCTTTGTTGGTCGCAGGCAGCTTTTTGATGCATTTGGCCGGAATGCCCGCCATGAGGGAGTACGGTTCCACGATGGTGCCCTTCGTGACGACGGCGCCGGCGGCAACGACAGAACCTTCCCCGATGACCGCCCCGTCCAGGACGACGGAACCCATGCCGATCAGGACGTGGTTTTCAATCGTGCAGGCGTGGAGGGTGGCGCAGTGACCGACCGTCACATAGTCCCCGACGATGCAGGCGTGCTGGTCTGCCACATGAAGGCAGCTGTTGTCCTGGATGTTGGAATATTTGCCGATCTCGATGCGGTTGACATCCCCGCGGACCGTGCAGTTCGGCCAGACGCTGGAAAATTCCTTCATCGTGACCATGCCGATGACTTCGGCGCTTTCAAATACATGAGCTTTTTTGTCGACGTCCGGGCTGATGCCCTTGAACTTTCTGAGCATAAAAATTACCTCCTGAAAAATATTGAAGCGAATCAATCACAAGCCGCCACGGCGCGCGCCCAAGGGGGTTACCGCGGGGCAATCCATTGGTGGAGCCGGTTTTTCATCAACCGGGTATAACACGACGCCAGCAGGTAGACCAAGCCGACGAGGAACAACACATACCGGATCGGTAAAAAGCTTCCCAGCGCGCTGCCCACCAGGGGACCGACGACACCGCCGAACTGCTGGGCCGAGGTGACCAGGCCGAAAGCCTTGCCGCGCATTTCCGGCGGCGTGACCTGCGTCAGGATCGACGTCACGTTGGGATAGCTGCCGGCCACGAAAAGGCCGGAACAGAACTGGATGGCCGCAAACTGCCAGAGGGAGCGGACGGCGGGCTGGAACAAGTTGACCAGGCCGGCGCAGGTGAGGACGACCAGGAGCGTGCGGACGTAGCCACGGCGCTGTCCCTGCCTGCCCCAGAAGGGCGCCGCCACAATGCCGGCGATACCGGCGAGGGAAAAGACCCAGCCGCTCAGTTTAATCGTTTCTTCGCCTGTCGTGCCGGTAAAATCGGCCACATACATGGTGACCAGGGGCTGGACCAGCAGGGTGCAGACCTGGACCAGGAAAACCATGGTCATGACGAAGCGCAGGCCCCGGTTGCGGACCGCGCCGGACAGGTCACGGAGCAAATGGAGCTTTTCTTTCCGGGCGTTGCGGATGTAGGGCATCTCCTCGACTTGAAAAATCACCATGACCGTCGCCAGGAAGAGGCTGACGGCGCCGAGCCAGAAAGAGGCGCGCATCCCGAACCAGGCGGACAGGTACCCGCCGAAAAGGGGGCCTAGGATACTGCCGCTGGCCACGCCGGTCTGCATAATCCCCATGCCCCAGCCGAGCCGTTCTTTCGGCAGGCTCGACGAGACAAGGGACATGGCCGCCGGCACGAAGCCGCTGATGATACCGGCCAGACCGCGGACCAGGAACAACTGGAACGCCGTCTGGACCAGGCCCAATAGGGCGTACGTCACGGCAAGGCCGATGCCGGCCCGGATCGCCATTTTCCGCTGCCCCACCTTGTCCGCCCAGGCGCCCCAGTACGGGGCCATGAGGGAGGAACCGAGAAAGGTAACGGAAAAGACCGCGCCGGTCCAGAAATGGATATTTTCCGGTCCAACCTGTAAATCCTGCCATAAATACAACGGCAAAAAAGGAACACAGCTGGTATAGCTGGCACAGGCAAGAAAGACGCCGATCCACAGGATTCCCAGGTTCTTTTGCCAGTGGACCTGCGGATCCCCGGACGGGGACGTATGCCCTTCTTTCGCCTCGATTGCCATGATTCCCTACCTCCACCGTATCCTTCCAAATTATAGCATACATTAAAGAAGTATGCTACCGTCCGCGCGGATTCAAATTTCTCTGAAAATACATAAAAAGAGTGCCTTCCCACGGCCTTATCCGTTATAATGGGAACAGGGACGGACCCCTGACGATACCGTCCCGGGGAGGTCTCCATGAAACAACTTCTTTCCTTCGCCGCGGTCCTGCTCCTGGTGTTCGCGATCCAGGCGCCGGGCAGCGCCAAAGCGCCCGTCCCGCGCGACACCGCCGCGCCGCCCCTGACGGGAAAGGTCCATCTCGTCTGGCAGCACGCCGATGAACCTGCCGTCGATTTGTCCCGTCACGACAAAGTACCCGGTGTCAATGTCGTGTCCCCCGTCTGGTACACCATCGACAACGACTACGGCCATGTGACGGACCGCTCCGTCCCGCAATACGTGGAGCGCGCCCACGCCCGGGGCTACCAGGTCTGGCCTTTGCTCACGAACGGCTTCGATCCCGACCGGACACGGGCCCTCCTGAACGAGGAGCAGGCCCAGCGCTACGTCATCGACCAGTTGCTGGAACAGGCGAAAAAGCACCGCTTCGACGGCATCAACCTGGATTTCGAGCACATCTACGAAGCCGACAGGGACAAGCTGACAGCCTTCGTCGCCCGCATCCGCCACAAGACGAAAGAGGCGGGCCTGACCCTGTCCATGGACGTCACCGTTCCCGACGGCAGTCCCGACTGGTCTCTTTGTTACGACCGCAAGGGCCTGGCGCGCCACGTGGACTACCTGATGCTCATGGCCTATGACCAGTACCCCCGCGGCAGCCGCGTCCCCGGCCCGACGGCCTCGTACAACTGGGACGCGGACCGCGTGGCCGCCACCCTGCAGGAAGTGCCGGCCCGGAAGCTCGTCCTGGGCCTGCCCCTGTATATGCGCCTGTGGCGCTACGACGCGGCCCAGGACCGCTGGCACGCCTCGACCCTGACGATGCGGCGGGCGGAACAACTGCGGGCGGAAAAAGGCATCCTGCCGTCGTGGCAAAGCGAATGGCTGCCGAACCTGCAGATGTTCCGCTGCGCCTACGAGGAAGACGGTGTCCGTTACCAGTTCTGGCTGGAAAACACGGCCAGCCTCTATCTCAAGACGCGCCTGGTGGAACAGCACGGCCTGGCCGGCACCGCCGCTTGGCGCTACGGCTTCGAGACGCCCGAAGTCTGGCCTATGCTGCAGGAACGGCTGGCTTCGGCCGGACAAACGGGGCAGCCGCGGCCGCCAACGCCGTAAGCCGGCTTCCCGCGGCCGTCTGCGCGCCGCCCCCCGGCAGTGGCGGCGGCAAAACGCCCGCCCAGCACAGAGGGCCCTGGAACGGAATTTCCGTTCCAGGGCCCTCTTCCTTGTCTTGTCGTGGATGGGGACAGCCGCCGCCCGGCGCAGGCCTTACAGCTTGTACTGTTTCTTGATCTTGCCCAGGAACTGGACCAGATTGGGCGAGCAGTTGGCTTTGACGACGATGCAGCCCTGCATGTCCGTCTTCATGAGATAAAAATTCGTATCCGTTTCAATAATGTCGCGCAGCTGCACGTATTTATAGGCCACGCGGCCCAGCTTGTTGACTTCTTCGTAATGGTCCATGTAGAAGGTCAGGTTGCTCTGCATCCCTTCCAGGCGGCTCTTGTCAAACTGCCGCTCTGCCACACGGCGCAGGTTGAACGGAATCAGGAACAGGAAAACCGCCGCTGCCATGACGGCGCAGACCGCCGCTGCCACGAACCATCTCTGGTACAGGAACGCGAGCAGGACGACAGCAAAGACTGCCGCCAGGATATATTCCACTTTCCGCACTTTGGGGTTCCGCTTCTGCAGGACCGCGTTCATGCGGCCGAACTCCTTGGCAGTATATTCCGTATGGGTCTTATAAACGATTCTCATGCCACTCTCTCCTTCTCATCCCCGGTCTCCCGCCCGGACGCGGAAGCACCTAAAGAATTCTGTCCCGCAGGACATCTACGTGTTATTATACTAAAAGAACGCCGGACTGTAAACATCTTTGCGGAAGGGAACCGTCTGCCGGCGGGCCCTGCCATCAGGGCAAAAAAAAATCCGCCTTTCAGCGGGTGCACTTTTTGAAATTGGTGCGGTAGAGAGGATTTGAACCTCCACGGGGTCAACCCCCACTAGCTCCTGAGGCTAGCGCGTCTGCCGTTCCGCCACTACCGCATTTTCAGTTCTGCAAACCAAAATATCTGTGGTGCGGTTGATGGGATTTGAACCCATACGAGGTCTCCCTCACCACCCCCTCAAAGTGGCGTGTCTGCCGTTCCACCACAACCGCGGGAAGGTACGTCGATTTGCAACAATGTCATTCTAGCATACGGAAATGAATCCGTCAACAGCTTTTCCAAAAAAATTTTATGTACCGAAACCGGACCTCGCAGGCCCCCGTTTCGCCGCCTTCCCGGGAGCTGCGCCGCCCTACCGGGGAATCTTGTCCTTATAAAGCCGGTAGTACTCGTCCCGGTCGTGGAGCACTTTGGCCACGTATTCCCGCGATTCGGCGTACGGGATGGCGGCCACATTGCCGTAATGGTAATCCCAGCCGTTGGCCTTCATCCAGACATGGGTATTGCCCCTCCCGGCGTTGTAGGCGATCAGCATCAGGACCATGTTGCCCTTGAATTCGTGGTGCAGCTCCGACAGATACCAGCAGCCCATGCGAATGTTCGTCTCCGGCTGGTACAACGCGGCAAAGCTGTATTGTTTCAGGCCCATCTGCCCGGCGATCCATTCACCCGTATCCGGCATGATCTGCATGAGGCCGACGGCGCCCACGCGAGACACGGCGCCGGGTTTGAACCCGCTCTCGTTCTTGATGACCGCCGCCGTCAGAAAAGGATCGACGTTGTTCTTGTGGCTGTAGGTGACGATTTCCTCCTGGTAGGGCCACAAATAGACGAAGCGCATCTGCACGTAGTCGCTGCGCCAGGCTGTCCAACCCAGGAATCCCGCCAGGACGAGGACGACGGCCAGGAGCTTCCCATGGGCCAGCAGGCCCGACAGTCCCTTCCGGTTCCGCCCGTTCCGGTGATGTCCGGACAGGAGCCCCCAGGGGCGGATCGTTTTTCGGCTCCGTTTTTTCTTTCTGCCTAACACGGCGTCCCCCCTTCGTTCATTTCGGCACGACCTGGACGAGCGCCTGCGCCCGTTCCTGGCGCCCCCGTTCCGCCGCCTGCCGCAGCCGTTCCACGGCCTGCTCAACCTGGCTCCGCGTCTGGGCGATGCTCCGCCCGTTGTCGATGACCAGATCGGCGTATTTCTTCTTGTTTTCCAGGGACATCTGGACGGCAATGCGGGCCCGCACGGCCTCTTCCGACGCCCCGTCCCGCAGCATGGTGCGCCGCAGCTGTTCCTCCGGGGAAACGGCGACGAGCCAGACCAGGTCCACAAACTCGTTCCAGCCGCATTCGATCAGGAGGGGCACGTCGAGAACACCCAGCGTGTGCTTGGACCGGCGCGTTGTGTCCAGGAACGCCATGGCGCGGCGCCGGACCTCCTCCTGTACCATGCCGGCGTACGCCTTCCGCAGGTCTTCGTCATGGAAGACCTGCTGCGCCACCCAGGGACGGTTCAGGTTCCCGTCCGGCAGCAGGCATGCAGGCCCGAAAATATCCACCGCCCGGGCCAGACAGGGACTCCCCTTGGCGACGGCCTGCCGCGCTTCCACGTCGGCGTCGAACACAGGGACGCCGAGGGTGCGCAGATGGGACGACACGGTGCTTTTGCCGCTGCCGATGCCGCCGGTCAAGCCAATAGACTTCATAATGCGTTGTTCCTCCCTGGTCCCCCGCGGGGACCGGTCATTTCTGGCACCGCGGGCAGTAGACGCTGCCCCGGCCGCCGACTTTAATCTGGACGAGCGGCGTCCCGCAGGTCAGGCACGGCTGGCCTTTGCGATGATACACGCGCAGGTATTCCTGGTTGTTGCCCATGAGCCCGTCCGCGTCCTGGTAGTTGCGGAAGGTCGTTCCGTGATGGCGCAGGCCCTGGGCAATGACGTCGTTGATGGCCTGCCACAGGCGCTGCCGTTCCGCCACCTTGAGGCGGTACGCCGGCCGCGTAGGCCGGATGCCCGCCAGGGCGAGACTCTCATCCGCGTAGATATTGCCCAGCCCGGCAATGCGGCGCTGGTCCAGGATCAGGCTCTTGATAGGCATGCGGCTGTGGCGCACGAGAGCGGCAAAATAATCCTCCGTGAATTCCCGCGACAGCGGTTCCGGCCCAAGCGCGGCGAAGCCCTTGTCCTGCCAGTTTTCCCCGGCGGCCACATAGGCCATGGTCCCGAAGGTACGGATGTCCGTGAACCACAGGACGCAGCCATCCCCCAAATCGAACCGCATCCGCGCGAAAGGCGGCTCCGGCGCGCCGGCCGGCTTCACCAGCAGGGCCCCGGTCATGCGCAGGTGGGCCAGGAGATGGCTCCCATCCGTAAAGACGAACGTCAGGTACTTTCCCTTGCGCGTCACGTCCGCGAACACACGGCCCGGCAACACCGCCGTAAACTCCGCCACGGACGGATGGATAACCATCTTCGGGCGGAACACGGCCGCCGCCGTAATGGCGCGCCCCAGCAGGTGCGGCACGAGGGAACGGCGCACTTGTTCCACTTCCGGCATTTCCGGCATACGAATCCCTTCCTTTCCCGGCGGTTTACTTCGCCGCGGCCCAGTCCTTCCCGAAATTGACTTCCGCCAAGAGGGGGACGTCCATCCGGAAAGCCTGCTCCATCTCCTGACGGACCTGCCGCGCCGTCTCTTCTTTTTCGCTGTCCCGGACTTCCAGGACCAGTTCGTCATGGACCTGGACCAGGACGCGCGACGCCAAGCCCGACGCGCGGAGTGCCTTATCGACACGCAGCATGGCGACTTTCATGATGTCGGCCGCAGTCCCCTGGATGGGCGTATTGATGGCTGTCCGTTCAGCAAAGCTGCGGCGGTTGAAATTGCGGTCGTGGATGTCCGGCAGATACCGCCGGCGCCCCATGAGCGTCGACACATAGCCCCGTTCCCGGGCCCGGGCGATGGTTTCTTCCATATACCGGTGCACCCCCTGATAGCGGGCCAGGTAGTGGTCGATGAATTCCTTCGCCTCCTTGCGGGAACACCCCAGCTGCACGGACAAGCCGAAGTCGCTGATGCCGTACACAATGCCGAAATTGACGGCTTTGGCGCGGGACCGCATCTCCTGGGTCACGTCGGCCAGAGGGACGCCGAAGACTTCGCTGGCCGTGCGGGCGTGGATGTCCTGATTTTCCCGGAAGGCTTCCAGCATGGTCGGATCCTGCGCCACATGGGCGAGGATTCGCAGCTCGATCTGCGAATAGTCGCAGGACATCAGCCAGTCGTACCCAGCACCGGGCACAAACAGGCTGCGGATACGTCTGCCTTCTTCCGTCCTTGTGGGGATGTTCTGCAAATTCGGATCGACACTGGACAAGCGGCCCGTCACGGCCACGGTCTGCTGGAAATGGGTGTGGATCCGGCCCGTTTCCGCGTTGATCAAGGGTTTCAGCCCCTCCAGGTAGGTGGAGTGAAGCTTGGCCAGAGCGCGGTAGCGGAGAATCGTATCCACCAGGGGATGACGGCCCCGGAGGGCTTCCAGGACCTTGACATCCGTCGAATACCCGTTTTTTGTCTTTTTGAGGACGGGCAGCTTGAATTTTTCAAACAAGAGGGCGCCCAGCTGTTTCGGCGAATTGGGATTGAACGTTTCCTCTCCCGCCTCCCGCCGAGCCTGCGCCTCCAGATCGGCGATTTCCGCGGCCATGGCACTGCTCATGGCATGGAGCCGTTCCCGATCGATGGCAATGCCCGTGTATTCGATTTTGGCCAGGACGAGGGACAATTTCAACTCCAGGTCCCGGTAGATGGCCATCAGTTCCTTGTCCCGCAACAGCGGTTCCAGGGCCTGCGCCACCAGGGCCAGGGTCTGACAGTCCGCCGCCCGTTCCTGCCCCAGGTAATGCCAGGCAAGGTCTTCCAGGGCATAGCCCGCCTGCCCCGCATCGTCCAGATACGCCGCCAAGGCCAGGTCGTCCTGCAGATTCCGGACAGGTTCTTCCCCGTCCGGACGACGGCACAGGAGCGCGCGGTACGTTTCCTTGCAATCGAGGGTCCCTTTCGGGTTCGGCGCCGTACCGAGCCAGTCCGCAAAGGCTGCCAGGACATCATCGCCGGCCAGGTCGTACACGGTGCCGCCGGCGAGAAGCTGGGCTCCCGTCAGGGTCAGGTGCGGAATGGCGCCGCCGGTCCTGGTCAGAAACCATATTTTCTCGTCTGGCGCCAGGCCCCCCGCCAGGGCCAGCCAAGCCTCCCGTGTCGTGACAGGCGTCGGGATGGCGGCCGGCACGGCCTCGCCGAAAAGGCTGCCCATGGTGCCCTCCGCCGGGAGTTCCGCTGCCGCGGGGGCCGCGGGGACCGCGCTGCCGTTCCCGGCCCCCGGGACGGCAGTCCCGCTTCCGGCGGCTTCCGGTTCTCCCGCTCCCGCGGCAGCCAGGCCCGGTTCTTCCCCCAGGACCTCGGCAAACTGTCCGTAAAAACCGCGGAATTCCAACTCGGCCAGCTTGTCCCGGGCCGCCGTTCCGACAGGGTTCGTCTCGTAAAGAGACAAATCCCGGTTCATGGGGACCTCCGTCAGGATGGTCGCCAGTTTCTTCGACAGAAGGGCCTCGTCCTGATGCGCTGCCAGCTTGGCCTGCAGGGCCTTGCCCTTGACATCGGGAATATGGGCCAGGACATTTTCCACGCTGCCGTATTCCACCAGGAGCTTCAGCGCCGTCTTTTCGCCGACGCCCTTGACGCCGGGAATGTTGTCCGACGCATCCCCCATTAGGCCCTTCAAATCAATGAGCTGCAAGGGCTTCAGGCCGGCATAGTCCTCGGCAAACGCCGCCTCATCATACAATTTGATGTCCGTAATGCCCCGTTTCGTATACAGGACCCGGGTCTTGCCGTCAATGAGCTGCAGCTGGTCCCGGTCCCCCGTCACGATATACGTTTCCGGCGCGCCGCCGTGGCGGGCCATGGTCCCAATGATGTCATCGGCTTCGTAGTCATCCAGTTCCAGGGCCGCCACGTTCAGGGAGCGGAGCGTGTCCAGGAGCAGGGGGAACTGCTCCTTCAGGTCCGGCGGCGTTTCCTTGCGCTGCCCCTTGTATGCGGCAAAGAGCTGCGTCCGAAACGTCTTCCGCGATTTATCGAAAGCGACAAGGACCCAGCGGGGCCGCAATTCCGCCAGCAGGCGATGGAACATGCGCAAAAAGCCATATACGGCCCCCGTATGCATTCCCTTGCGGTTTGTCAGGGGCGGCAAGGCGAAAAAGGCCCGGTGGATAAGGCTGCTGCCGTCAATCAACAATAATTTATCTGCCATAGGGCACCTCGTTTCTCTTTCGCCGCCGTCCCGCCGTTCCCAGGGCGGGCGCCGCAGGCGTACATTTTCCATATCTTATTTATTATACCACGGAACCGGAAGCGGGGAAAACAAAAGGACGCGGCCCTCCCGCCTCCGATCTCTCGAAGGCAAGGGAGTCGCGCCCTCTACAGCCTTGGTTCGCAAAACACGCTGTCAGACTTTTTTCGATTCCGCCGCGCCTGCCCGGGTCCCCTGATCCACTACTTCCGCGGCCGTGGTGCCGCGGGCCTGCAGCAGTTCGTCCACCCTGGCGCTGAGGACGGACTTGTCCTCCTCCAGGCGGGCAATCCGCTCGTTGAGCTTATGGACGTTCCACAAGCCGCGGGCTTTCAGCTTCAAGCCCCAGATAAAGGAAATCAGGAAGCCCGCTATGGCCGAAATGAACACGACCAAAACGAGGTTCATTTCAAAACTCCAGGCCAGGAAGTTGAGATTGACCATCATGGAATTCTGCAACGCCAGGATGGCGACAAAGATCGCGATGATGGCAGTAACAATCATGTATGGCATGGGGCATTTCCTCCTCTGCGGCGCGCCGCCGGCGCGCCAGTCTTGTTATTTGCTCTCGGCCAGAACCGCCTTGATTGCCTTCGCCATCCGCTTGACCCCTTCGACGATACGGTCGTCGGGCATGCAGGAGTAGTTGACGCGCAGGCTGCGGTCCGTCTTTTCATTCGGATAGAAAGCGTCGCCGATTACGGCAGCGACCTTCATCTCGATGCATTTCTGGAAGACTTTGAGGGAGCTGACGCCTTCCGGCAGGGTAACCCACAGGAAAAGGCCACCTTCCGGACGGGTGAATTCAACGCCTTCCGGGAATTCCTCTTCCATCGTTTTCAGGATCAGGTTGCGGCGATGACCATAGAGTTCCTTGATTTCCGCCACGTGGGCATCCAGGTCATAGGCGTCCATATAGGCGTCGGCTACGCCCTGATCGAAGTTGGACGTATGCAGGTCGGCGCTCTGTTTGATCATGACAAATTTTTCCACGATATCGTGGGGACCGGCAATCCAGCCCAGACGGAGGCCCGGGCAGAAGACTTTGGAGAACGTTCCCAGGAAGGAGACCAGGCCTTTCGTGTCCAGGGACTTCAGGGTCGGGTTCATCGTACCGGTATAACGCAGCTCGCCGTAGGGATCGTCTTCGAAGACCGGCAGGTCATATTTGTTGACCACTTCCATAAACTTCTTGCGGCGTTCCACGGTCCAGGAAATCCCCGTGGGGTTCTGGAATTCCGGAATGACATAGATGAATTTGACGCGCGGCGTCGTGGCGAGGATCTTATCCAGTTCTTCCGGAATAATGCCTTCCTGGTCCGTCGGGACTTCCTTGAAGACCGGCTCGTAGGCGTTGAACGCGTTCAAGGCGCCCAGATAGGACGGGCTTTCAACGAGAACGACGTCGCCAGGATCGAGGAACAATTTGCCGGCGAAATCAAGGCACTGCTGGGACCCCGTGGTAATCAGGATGTCATCGGGGCTGATGCCGGGCGTGCCGTATCTTTCTTCCATGCGCTTCGCGATTTTCGCGCGCAGCGTCGGACGGCCTTCCGTCGTCGCGTACTGCAGCAGCTGGCGGCCTTCCTTCAAAACCAGGTCATGGGAGACCTTGGCGATTTCCTCCACCGGGAACAGCTCCGGCGCCGGCAGGCCGCCGGCGAAGGAAATGATTTCCGGTTTCGCGGTCAATTTTAACAGTTCACGGATTTCGGACGCTTTCATGCGGTCCATTCTCTTGGCGTAAGTGATAGCCATTTTTACAAACCCTCTTCCTTGTCAAATCTCTTTTCTCGGGCGCTCCGGGCGCCTGGACAGGCATAATCGGCCTATACGGAAAATTCTATCACCTGTCGGAAAGAGTGTCAACATACGGGGAAAGAGGGCTGTAAAAACGACATATCCGTCTGCTTCACGAGAACACGGGATTTTCGTTTGTAAGGAATGTTACACCCGTCCCGGGATTCCCGCAGTCCCTCCTGCCCGCTGCCGGGCCGGAGGATCAATACATCCCGCGGAATTTCATAGCCACGGAGATGCGGCGCAGGGCCGCGATATAAGCGGCAACACGCATGGTGACCTTGTATTCCCCGGCCAGGGCATACACTTCCCGGAATGCCTTGACCATGAGGGCTGTCTGCTTTTCGATGACTTCTTCTTCCGACCAGAAGTAGCGGTACAGGTTCTGGACCCATTCAAAATAGGAGACGGTAACACCGCCGCCGTTGGCGAGGATATCGGGCACGACCAGGACGTTGTTCTCATGGAGGATCGTGTCGGCATCCGGCGTGGTCGGGCCGTTGGCGCCTTCACAAAGGATAGCGGCCTGCACTTTGGCGGCGTTTTCTTTCGTAATCTGCCCTTCCATGGCGCACGGGAAGAGGACATCGACCTTCATGGTCAGGAGTTCCTCGTTCGTGATTTCGCGGGCTCCCTCGAAGCCGACCACGGAATGGTTCTTGCTCCGGGCCGTGTATTCCGCCAGTTTGTAAGGATTGATGCCCTTTTCGTCGCAAATGGCGCCAAAGACATCGGAGATGGCCACCACTTTCAGGCCCGCATCATAGGCCAGTTTCGCCGTCCAGCTCCCCACGTTGCCGAAGCCCTGCACCACGCACGTGGCGCCCTTGGCTTCGATGTTCCGGACTTTCAGCGCTTCCAGGGCGGCCGTCACGACACCGCGGCCCGTGGCTGCCGTCCGTCCCAGGGAGCCGCCCAGGGACAGGTCCTTGCCCGTAATGAATCCCGGTTCGAACTGCCCCTTGATCTTGCTGTACTCGTCCATCATCCAGCCCATGATCTTGGCGTTCGTATTCATATCCGGCGCCGGGATGTCCAGTTTTTCCCCGATAAACGGGGCGATCTTATCGATGTATCCGCGGGTCAGGGCTTCCAGTTCCCGTTCCGACAACTTCGTCACGTCGACGATGATGCCGCCCTTGCCGCCGCCGTACGGCAGCCCTGCCACGGCGCACTTGCAGGTCATCCAGAATGCCAGCGTCTTGACTTCGTCGGCATTGACGTTCTGGTGGTAACGAACGCCGCCCTTGGCGGGTCCCATGACGGTGCTGTGCTGGCAGCGATAGCCCGTGAAGACCTGCACCGTGCCGTCATCCATCCTGACCGGAATGTGCACTTCCAGCAGGCGCTCCGGCTGCTCCATGATAGCGGCCGCCCCCTGATCCAGTTTCATGGCCTTGATGGCCGCATTCAGCGGAATCTGCGATTGTTCGAAAAGTCCCATAGCGTACCTCCTTTGGTTGTCTTGTCCGTATCCTTGCGGGATGTCGCAAATGGCAAAATCTGCCTTTCTTGTAAATCTATTGTACTGCAATTTTTCTGAATTGTCTATTAACTATTCAGTGCTCCCGTTTCTGGAACTGGTCATAGATGGCCCCGAAATCCACGCCGCCAATGATCCGGCCCGCGTATTTCGCCCGCAGTTCCCGCACGGCGCTCGTCAAATGGGGCGATGAGATCCCGTGCTCCAGGGACAGGCAGGCTTCTACGAAGGCCGCCAGGTGGTCGCAGCCCTTGAGGATTTCCCCGTCGACTACCTGGCGCACGCCCTCCCGGTGGGCTGCCACGGCCGCGCCCAGCTCCTCTTCCGACGCGAAGGTGTACACCTTGCCGTCGAGGCGGTACTTGTCGGCAAATTCGTTCTGCGTGTAATACTCGATGTCCTCCGCCCAGGAATCAGGCAACAGGGGCAGGATTTTTTCATCGACCTGCTTCTTTTCGATTTCCTTGATCAGGGCGTCCAGCCCCGACACGGACGTCTTGACCGGCGAAATGATGTCCCGGGTCAGCACTTCGGGCAAATCGTGGAAAAGCCCGCAAAGGAAATTGCTGACCAGGCGGTCGTCGTCGGCTCCCGTCCGGAGGCTGCAGACATACGCCAGGACCGCGACGATGAGGACGTGCCCCATGACGGATGTTTCGGGCACACGGGGCGACTGGGACCACCGCTTTTGGAAGCGCAGCTGTCCCACGAGGTCGATGAATTTGCTCGTCTTCCCGTGGAGACTCAGTTTCTGCACGCCGGCCAGGTCGTAATGGTTTTCGATTTCATTGGAAATCTCTTCCTTCGTCTTTTCAATCCCGTAAATCCCTTTATTGAAGGGGTAGATAATGTTGAATTCCCACTGGCTCGCCATGTAGTGGGCGGCCCGCAGCAGTTTCTTTTCCCTTTTCTTGTACTCCCCGTCGTCGAAGTGCCGCTGCATGACCGGACGGAATTCTTCCGCGAAGCCGGGAATGCGCTCCTCCAGCTGGCTATACACCCACTGGTTCAACTCCCGTCCATGGTACTTCATGAGCTGGTGGAACACGGGCGGCTTGATATCTGTCAAGACAATGCGGTGCAGGAATTCCGCGATGCCGCCCTCGATCAGGGCCCGCCAGTCCAGCCGCGCGCCATGGTCCTCCTCCTCGTACCGGGCGAGCACGTAGAGGATGATCATTTTATGGGCCTGCTTGTCCAGTTCCGTAAATCCGTTAGGCCGGATGTGGTCGTTCCAGCGCTGGATATGGGCCGCTTCATATAAAAACTCGATAAATTCCTTGTTCAGCATCTTTCCGCACCTCTTTCCGCCCTTGGGGGCAGTTTTTCCTTTCCCTTCCATTGTAGCACGCCGGCCGGACAGCCGGGGAGATTTTACGAAGCAGGGACAGACATTTCCGGGAATTCGCGTCGCCCCTCTTCAAACCCGCTGGCCATGCGGGATGGCGCGGGGTCAAAATTTAGCAAAAAACAGTTGCTATTCCATGGCAAAGTACATTATAATGACAGTAACCTAGGCCCCCCAAAATGGGCAGGCCTATTTAATGTAGAAAGCGACGGGCTCCGCAGCGACCGACCTTGTATCCTCCTTTGGGATTCCAGACCAGTCACCGCGTGGGAACGCCTTTTTCGCTTTTTGGGCGTTTTTTGCCCGCAAAGCGGTATTATCGCAGAAAGGTCGTGACATGAGAGAGATGGAAGATTTGATCCGTTTGCAAGGAATCACCAAAAAGTTTGGGGACCATGTCATCATCCCGAAATTGGACCTCACCATAAAAGACGGGGAATTCGTGACGCTGCTCGGTCCTTCGGGCTGCGGCAAGACAACCCTGCTGCGCATGATCGCCGGTCTGGAAACACCGACGACGGGCCAGGTCATCCTGGATGGCAAAGACATTACCAAACTGCCGCCTTACAAACGGGACGTCAACATGGTGTTCCAGAATTACGCCCTCTTTCCCCATATGACCGTAACGGAAAACATCCGTTTCGGCCTGAAGATGAAGGGGGTCGACGGCGAGGAAGCGGAGGAACGCGTCCGCCAGGTCCTGTACCTGATTCAGCTCGAAGAGCTGCGGGACCGCTACCCGGCCCAGATGTCCGGCGGCCAGCAGCAGCGGGTGGCCATCGCCCGCGCCCTGGTCAACAACCCGAAGGTACTGCTGCTGGATGAACCCTTGGGCGCCCTGGATTACCAGCTCCGCAAAAAACTGCAGATTGAACTGAAGAACCTGCAGCGCGGCCTGGGCCTGACGTTTATCTTTGTCACCCATGACCAGGAAGAAGCCCTGACCATGAGCGACCGGATTGTCATCATGAACAACGGTGTCATCCAGCAGGACGGCGACCCGAACGGCATCTACCATCACCCGGTCAATACCTTCGTCGCCCGCTTCATCGGTGAAAGCAACTTCTTCGACCTCGACGGCGTAACCTACGCCCTGCGGCCGGAAAAACTGAATCTCTGCGAGGAAGAGGACGAAGGCACGGCCCATCCGGCGCCCCAGTTCTACGGCACCGTCGTGGACATCGTGTTTTACGGGACCATCGACAAAGTATTCATCCGTCTGGACAATACGAACCAGACCGTCGTCGCCTACCAGTATTTCGATGACCTGCGGCGCTGGAAAGTCGACGACCGCGTCGGAATCTGGTGGTATGACCGGGATGAAGTCAAGATGGATCAGTAAGAGGGCAAGCCAATGAAGAAAAACGGAAAATTTCTGATGGCCCCAACGCTGGGATGGCTGACGGTATTTTTCGTCCTGCCCATGCTCATCGTCGTTGCCGTCTCCTTTGCCAGCCGGACTCCCTACGGACAGGTCGTCTTCGACTGGACCCTGCACAACTACGCCCGGTTCCTGGAGCCGCTGTACCTGTCCATTTTCGCCCAGACCCTGCTCGTGGCCCTCGTCACGACGATTTTCACGGTTCTTTTGGGTTATCCCCTGGCCTATTACATCGCCCAGCTGCCCAAACGGTGGCAGCAGCCAGGCCTGATCCTGTGCATGATTCCTTTCTGGATCAACTTTTTGATCCGTTCCTATGCCTGGGTCATCATCCTGCGGGCCCAGGGCGTCCTTAACACCCTGCTCCTCAAGGCCGGGATCATCGACCAGCCCCTGCAGCTTCTCTACAACGAAGGAGCCGTCATGCTCGGCATGATCTACGCCCTGCTGCCGTTTATGATCTTGCCGATCTATGTATCCATCGAACAGCTGGACCACCGCCTTCTGGAGGCCGCGTCCGATTTGGGCGCCAAGCCGTTTACAGCCTTCCGCAAGATTACCCTGCCGTTGACTATGCCCGGCGTCGCCGCGGGGACCATCCTCGTGTTTATTTCGTCCCTGGGCATGTTCGTCGTGCCGGACGTCATGGGCGGCGCCAAGTCGGCTCTCGTCGGCAACCTGATCCAGAACCAGTTCCTGTCGGCCCGCGACTGGCCTTTCGGGTCGGCCCTGTCCATCATGCTGGCCATCCTGTCCCTGGTCCTGATCACCCTGTACTACCGGACACTCCAAATCCAGAAGGGAGGCAGCGATCATGCAGAAGACGTGGCGTAGTCATCTCCTGTTGGCCTATTCCCTGGCCGTCCTGGCTTTCCTGTATCTGCCGCTGGTCATCCTGGCCATGTATTCGTTCAATGATTCCCGCATCAACGCGGTCTGGACGGGCTTCACCTTCAAATGGTACGAGCACCTGCTCAACAACCGGCGCGTCTTGGAGGCCCTGATCAACACGCTGATCGTAGGATGCATCTCCACGGTAGTCTCGACGGCCCTGGGCACGACGGCGGCCATTGCCCTGCACCGTTACAAGTTCAAGGCGCAGAACGCCATCAATGGCCTGCTCTACCTGCCGATCCTGATCCCGGAAATCGTCATGGGCCTGTCCCTGCTGGTCCTGTTCTCGCAGTTCCACCTGCCCTTGGGCAAAACAACCCTGATCCTGGCCCATATCACGTTTTGTCTTAGTTTTGTCGTCATCACCGTCGGCGCGCGGCTCGACGGGCTGAAAGCCGAATATGAGCAGGCCGCCAGCGACCTGTACGCCACGCCGTGGCAGTGCTTCCGCTACGTGACCCTGCCGCTCATCATGCCGGGCATCGTCGCCGGCGCCCTGATTGCCTTTACCCTTTCCATCGACGATTTTGTCATCAGTTTCTTCGTGGCAGGTCCCAATTCCACGACCCTGCCCCTGTACATCTACGCCATGGTCAAACGCGGCATTTCGCCGGAAATCAACGCCCTGTCCACGGTCATGATGTGCGTCGAAATCGCCCTGGTCCTGCTGGCAGAGGCCTTGCAGCCTTCGCACAAGGCCAAGAAGCAGGCCGGCTGATCGTTCCCTTCGCAGGTTCCGAGGGAGGGCCCCTTCCGGTGCCGCTCCTTCCCCTGATAAAAATTCTGGCTTGCTGTCGGGCAGTTGCCGGCAGCAGGAAACGAGGAGGTCAAAAATGAAAAAACTCATCACACTTTTGCTTTGCGCGCTGGTCCTGCTGGCCGCCGGCTGCGGCGGCAGCGGGGACAAGAAGGCCGAACAGCCTGCCGACGGACAGAAGCAAGTCCTGAACCTGTTCAGTTGGGCAGACAATTTTTCTCCCAAGGTCCTGGAGGACTTCGAGAAAAAGTACAATTGCAAGATCAACTATGACGTATTCGCCAACAACGAGGAATTGCTGGCCAAAATCCAGGCCGGCGGCTCCCGGTACGATGTAATCCAGCCTTCGGACTACATGGTCGCGACCATGATCAAGCTCAATCTGCTGGAAGAGCTGGATCCGAGCGCGTTGACGAACACGAAAAACCTCTTGCCGGCCTTGCAGAAACCTGCCTATGATCCGCAGGGCAAGTATTCCGTCGTGTATACGTGGGGTGTGACGGGCATTGTGTACAACACTAAGTTCGTGAAAGAAAAACCGACTTCGTGGGCCGATTTGTGGAATCCCGCCTACAAAGGCCGCATTATCCTCCTGAACGACTCCCGCGAAGTCATCGGCATGGCCCTCAAGAAAAACGGCCATTCCGTGAATAGCAAGGACAAGGCCGAGCTGGAACAGGCCGTCAAGGACCTGCGCCGTCTCTCGCCCGGCGTGCTGGCTTACGATACGGACACGATCAAACAGAAATTCATTGCCGAAGAAGCCTGGATCGGCACCATGTGGTCCGGCGACGCTTCCTTCGCGCATAAGGACAACAAAAACCTGGCCTTCGTCATCCCGAAGGAAGGGGCCGTCATCTGGGCGGACACCTTCGCCATCCCGAAAGGCGCCAAAAACAAAGAGCTGGCTGAAAAATTTATCAATTATCTGTATGATCCGAAAGTCAGCGCCGAAAACTACGAATATATCGGCTACAACGACCCGAACGCCAAATCCGAGACCTACCACAGCGACGCCTTCAACACCGATCCGATGCTGAAAGCCGCAAAAGACTACATCTCCCAAGGAGAATGGATTGAAGATATCGGCAGCGCCCTGACCATGTACGACCGCTACTGGACGGAGCTCAAGACCGGTAAATAATCGGACAGAAAAGAGGTTGATACCGTTTGAAACACTGGCAACGTCTCTCCCTGATGCTCACTGTTGCCGCGTGCCTCACCTTGCTCGCCGTGGGCTGCGGCAAAGATGACAAGAAGGAAGTACTGAACATCTACAGCTGGGCGGATTACTATGATCCGGAGGTCCTGGCTGAATTTGAAAAAAAGTACAACTGCCGTGTCAACTATGATGTCTATTCAAACAACGAAGAACTGTTGGCCAAATTACAGGCCGGCGGCGCCCAGTTCGATATTATCCAGCCTTCGGACTACATGGTGACCACCATGATCAAGCTCGGCATGCTGGAAAAACTCGATCCGGCGGCGCTGCCGAACACGAAGTTCCTGATCGAGGGTCTCCAAACTCCGGAATATGACCCGCACCACGCCTATTCCATTCCGTATGTATGGGGCCTGACAGGAATCGCGTACAACAAACGGTATGTCAAAGAAGCCCCCACGTCGTGGCGCGACCTTTGGAAACCCGAATATAAAGGCCATGTGATGCTCCTGAACGATTCCCGGGAAGTGTTCAGTCTCGCCCTGAAACAGCTCGGCTATTCCAACAACAGCACCGATAAAGGCCAGGTGGAACAAGCCTTCCACCTCTTAAAAGACGGAAACCAGAACGTGCTTGCCTACGATACGGAAAACAACAAGCAGAAAATGATTGCCGAAGAAGTCTGGATTGCCCAGATGTGGTCCGGCGACGCGTCGTATGTCAATACGGAAAACCCCAATGTTTCCTTTGTCGTACCGAAGGAGGGAACGGTCGTTTGGGCAGACAATATATGCATCCCCAAAGGAGCCGGACACAAACAGCTGGCCCTGTCCTTCATTAATTTCATGTATGACCCGGACGTGTCGGCCCGTAATTTCAACTATATGCGCCTGCCAAACGCCAATAAGGCAGCCTTGCCTAAAATGGACCCCGCAATCGCCGGCAATCCCATCCTCCAGTACGCGGAAACCAAGACCGGGTTGGGCGAATGGCTCCGCGACATTGGGGACGGCATCACCTTGTACGACCAATTATGGACGGAACTGAAAACCGGAAAATAAAGAAGGTACCCCTATGAGTAAACATCTTTCCCCAGAAATCCGGGTTCCCATCGATACGGGGAACCCCTCTATCCAACGAAACGAAGACCTGTGCATCCGTTGCGGCCAGTGCCGCGACGTTTGCCGCGACTACGCGGCAGTCCTGACGTATTATGATCTGGCCAGGACCGGCGACGAAGCCATTTGCATCGGCTGCGGCCAATGCGCCAACGTGTGCCCCACGGCGTCCATTACGGAAACCTTCGAGTACCAGGACGTGCAGAAGGCCATCGCCGACCCGGACAAGATCGTCATCCTGTCGACGTCGCCGTCGGTGCGCGTCGCCCTGGGCGAACAGTTCGGCATGGAACCGGGCGCCTTCGTGGCCGGCCAAATGGTGGCCCTGGCAAAGGCCTTGGGCTTCGACTATGTCCTGGACACGAACTTCGCCGCCGATATGACCATCGTAGAAGAAGCAAGCGAGCTGATTTCCCGGCTCACGAAGAAGGACCGGGCGCTGCCGCAGTTCACGTCGTGCTGCCCCGCCTGGGTCAAGTTCGCCGAAACCTACTACCCCCACCTGCTGCCGCATATTTCGACGGCCAAGAGCCCTATCGGCATGCAGGGGCCGACGATCAAGACCTATTTTGCCAAGAAGATGGGCCTGGATCCGAAGAAAATCGTCAACGTGGCCCTGACGCCCTGCACGGCGAAAAAGTTTGAAATCCGCCGGGAGGAAATGAATGCGGCGGGCCGCTATGGGAACGACCCGGACATGCGCGACATGGATCACGTCATCACGACGCGGGAGTTCTCCCGCTGGGCCCTGGAAGCCCACGTGAATTTCCACACCCTGCCGGATACGCCCTTCGACCGCTTCATGGGCGAAGCCAGCGGTGCCGGCGTGATTTTCGGCAACACGGGCGGCGTCATGGAAGCGGCCCTGCGCACCGCTTACGAGTATATTACGGGCAAAGAGGCCCCGGCCTCCCTGTGCCATCTCGAAGCGGTCCGCGGCTACGACAGCTTCCGCAAGGCCGTCGTCCCCATTACGGACGATTTGTCCGTCCGCGTCGCCGTCCTGTACGGCACGGGCGAAGTGCGGAAATTCCTCGATCGGGAAAACCTAGCGGACTACGATTTCGTCGAAGTTATGACCTGCCCCGGCGGCTGCATCGGCGGTGGCGGCCAGCCCAAATGGGACGCCGATGAGCGGGACCGCATGCGCAAAGCCCGCATCGACGGATTGTACCGGAAGGACGCGGCCATGGACGAAAAAGTCAGCAACCGCAACACGGAGCTGACGGCCATGTACGAAGAGTTCTACGGCGAGCCCCTGAGCGAGCTGGCGGAACAGCTGCTCCACACGTCGTACCACGACCGTTCCGCCGACTTGGGCGAACCCGTCGAAACCTACCAGCATTACAAGGAATACGAAGAGATTCCCGCCCCGGCGGGCAAACGCCGCTGGAAGTGCCGTGTCTGCGGCTATATCTATGAAGGTGACGAACCACCCGCCGAATGCCCCATTTGCCACAAAGACGCGTCCTTCTTTGAGGAAATCTGACAAAACGGACCTCCCGCTTTGACAAACGAAACCCCGTCCCCTGCGGAACCGACGGTGCCGACGCACCCAGGTTCCCGAAGGAGACGGGGTCTTTTTATGGGTTTCACGGGCCGCGCGCGAGCCGGCGGTCTTACAGGAGGCCCAGATGTTCCAGCAGGATTTTCACACCCAACAGGCAGAGGATGATCCCGCCCGTTCGTTCCGCCCGACCCCGGAAACGGTCCCCCAGCTGGAACCCGATGAGGCCGCCCACCAAAGAAAAGCAGAAAGTGACCAGGCCAATAAGAAGGGAGCTTTCGAAAATCCGGACGCTGAGGAAGGCCAGGCTGATGCCCACCGCCAAGGCATCCACACTGGTCGCGACGGCCAGGACGAACATTTTCTTTACGTCATATCCCGGTACGGGGCAGGCCGACTCCCAGCTTTCGCGGATCATATTGACACCCAGATAGGCCAGCAGGATAAAGGCCACCCAATGATCGTAATCCCGGATATAGTCGATGGCCCAGGAAGCGGCAAAATAGCCGAGGACGGGCATCAAAAATTGGAAAAACCCGAACCAGGCCCCAAATTTCACGGCTTCCCGCATCCGGTGTTCCGGCGCGATGGACAAACTGCCGCAAATGGACACGGAAAAAGCATCCATGGACAGGCTGACGGCCAACAAGAACAATTCAATGATATTCACAAACGTTTTTTTCCTTTCTTCGCCTGCTGTTCCCGTTCGCGGCAGCGGCTTTTTTGTTCTTCCTGCTCAGAGGCGGCATTGCGTTCCTCTTCCTCCTCCGCAGACAAGACATACAAGGCGGGACTGATGGACGTCCCCAGGGTATCCTTGGTTTTGTACCGCGCCCAATCGCGGCTCGTCTTGACGGCGCGGAACACGCCGGCGACCATCATGATGCCGAGGGCAATGGCACAGGCATCGAGGACCGCGCTCAAAAGGACTTCCGTGCCGTAACTGCCGGCATTTTCCAAGATAAAGTACATACCGCGGTAAAGACCCAGCCCCGGCACCAGGGGGATGACGGCGGGAATATTGAAGACCGTGACAGGTTCCCGGAACCTGCGGGCCGCCAGTTCACTCAACAGGGCGATACAGATCGTGGCGATAAAATTGGCGGAGAAAGAATGGACCGCCAGGCTCCGCAGGCCCGTGAAGAGAACCCAGCCGATGCCGCCGATGACACCGCCGGGCCAGAGCATCCGCTTCGGACACTGGAACAGGATGCCGAAGGAAACCGTGGCCACGAAAGCGAATCCAAAAGATTTTGCCAGTCCCCAAAGGGACCAAAGGCTCCCACTCGCGAAATCCATCAGCGCAGCCCTCCCCACATCCAGATTTTCATGGAAAAGGCCAGGCCCACGGCAATGGACAAGGCGAAGAGGATCGCCTCGGCAATGCGCGAGTTCCCGCTCAACAGGTCCCCGCCGATGTAATCCCGCACGCCGTTCGTAAAGGGCAGGCCCGGCAGGAACGGCATGAGGGCCCCGACGATAATATTTTCCAGACTGCAGGCCCGATCGATCTTACAGGCCGTCAAGGCGACAAACCCGATGAGGAGGCCTGCCATGAAATTTTCCCAAAACGCCGTGGGATGCAGTCGATTCAACAGCTTCAGGATGCCCATGGCGACAAACCCGCAAAGGAACGACGCCGCAAAATCGTGCCCATTCCCGCCGAGCAGCATCGTAAAAGCGGCGCTGCCCACGCCCGACGCCAGGCACACGCCGAGATTGCCGTAGGGATGGGACTGACGGATTCGTTCGCGCATCCATTCCTTGGCCATCTTATAGGTCATGCCCCACCGTTTGAAATTGTAGGACAGGTTGTTGATGTCCATAATGAGGCCCAAGTCGACGGCCCGCCACCGCACGCGGAAGACGCGGCTTTTGCCGTGGGCGCTTTCGTCGCCCAGGATGATGACCGTCGGCGTGCAGAACACGTTCAGGTCGTAGTATCCATGACTGCGGCAAAAACGCATCATCGTATCTTCCACGCGGCTCGTCTCGGCGCCGCTCTTGAGCAGGATCCGGCCCATATCCATGGCAATGTCCATGACCTGGCTCTTCGTCATCCCGTTGGCGCACGTGTTCGGCTCGCCCATCCCGCTTCCTCCTTTCCCGCAGAGGTCCTGTCAGCCCCGGCGGAACAGCCCCGCCACGGCCGCTTTGAATTTATTGGCCCCGCCCATGGAAGGATGGGGCACGCAGTCACAGGGAATCCGGTATTTTTCCAGGGTCTGGGCCGCCTTCTGGCCGATGGCCACAACTTGCGCGTCCGGCAGCAGTTCCAAGAGCTGTTTGGCGTAGACGATGCCCACGTTGAGTTCGTTGCCGTCGGGCGTGCGGTTTGTCAGGAGCCCTTCCTTTTTATAAGGGTGAAAGGGAAAAATATTCCACAGGACGGCGTCGAAGATGCCCAGGTGCTCCCGATGCAGGCAGCCCCACATGACCGTGGCCGTCGGCTCATTGAACCCCAGGGCGCGCTGTGTCCCCTTCAGGAGGGGCGACGCGGGGTTGCTTGTGCGCCGGTACTCCCATCCTTCTCCCAATACTTCTTCCGGACGGACTTCGGGGTGATGCCCCAGGAGAATCCGTTCGCTCGTCATGGCCATGCCGGAAAAATGACCGCCCTGGTAGCCCAGGCCTTCGGCGATGAACAGATAGTGGGCGCGACGCCGCAGTTCCAGGTAGCGCTGCAGATTGGCCGCGCGGATTTGGGGCGCCTCGGGGCCGATGTCCAGGCCCGGGGCGTAGTCCCGCCAGGGGTTGAACACGAGCGGCGCCCGGTAGATATGCAGATGTTTGAGAAATGCTTCGATTGTCAGGCTCATAAAATCTCCTCGAAAGCAGGGGGCTCCCCCTGTCAACTAAGCACATTATACCACAGGAACCGAAGAAAATGTGGTAAGATAGAAAGGCAGGAACAGAGTTCGCAAGGGAAAGGAGCGCCATTATGGCCTATTATGTGGCAATCGATATCGGCGGAACCGCCGTCAAACACGGAGTGGCCGACGCGGAGGGACGATTCCTGGAAAAAGGGGTCTTCGGGACGGGGCTTCCCGCCGCCGGCATTCCGCGCCTGCTGGACCTGGTAACGGCGCAAATCCGGCACTACCAGGCCTGCTATGATATCGCCGGCGTCGGTGTGGACACGGCCGGCGTCGTCGACGCGGAACGGGGCACGATTCTCATGGAAGCGCGCAACTTTCCCGGCTACGAAGGCACGCCGCTGCGGCAATACCTGGAAGACGCCTGCGGCATTCCCTGCGCCGTGGAAAACGACGTCAACGCCGCTGGTCTGGGCGAATACTGGCTCGGCGCAGGGCAAGGGGCGTCATCCCTGGTCTGCCTGACCGTCGGCACGGGCATCGGCGGCTGCGTCCTCCTGGACGGCAAACTGCTCCACGGCTGTTGCGGCAGTGCCGGCGAGGTCGGCTATATGCGGCTCCACGGATCCGGTGCGGACCTGGAATCGTCGGCCGCCGTCCCGTGGCTCTTGCGGACCGTGACGGAACAAAAAGGCATGCCCGCCGGCTCCCTGACGGGCCGGGACGTATTCGCCCTCGCCCAGGCCGGCGATACAGTCGCCGCCGAAGCGATCGGCACCCTGGTCCACCGGCTCGTCGTGGCCATTGAAAACATTTGCTGCGTCGTCAATCCGGAACTTGTTCTCCTGGGAGGCGGCATCATGGGCCAGCACGACTACCTGCGGCCCCTCCTGGAAGCGGAAAAGAAACGGATTTTCCCGCCCTACCTGGAGCCGCGGACCCGCCTCGACTTCGCCCGTCTTGGCAACGACGCCGGCATGGCCGGAGCCTTGCGGAACCTGCTAGACCGGATGGAAGGAAAAAGAAATGATTTTTGCGAAGGCACCCTTGACAAGCCGGCCCTTTTCCGGTAAACTAAAGGAGCTGTTGGAACTATAGCTCAGTTGGTTAGAGTACTACCTTGACATGGTAGGGGTCACTGGTTCGAGCCCAGTTAGTTCCACCAATTTAGAAGACAATCGGTGTGATCCGGACGGATGGCACCGATTTTTGTTTTCCCGCCAACACGTCGGCCAACGACAAAGGGGAGGCAAGGCGCAAGCCCTGCCTCCCCTTTTCTGTTGTCAAGGCCCTGCCACTCAGCGCCTGCCGCCCCGCTTCTTCCGGTCCTTGCGGATGCTGTCCAGTCCCGCTTCGCTGAATTTGCCGCTCCGGCGGAATTCCAGCACGGCGTCGCTCATGACGCAGAAATTCAGTTTCGTCCCGACCTTGTCGGCCACGTAATCGGCCGCGCGGTCCGCGGAAATACCGTACCGTTCCGCCGTTTCCACGGCATCGATGTTCGCGCCCAGGAAGACGAACTCCCAGCCGTACTTTGTTTTCTGCCGTTCAATCATGTCCTTGATTTTCCGCGCCGAATACTCGCGGCTCGCATTTTCCTCGCCGTCCGTAATGATGACGAAAAGCACGTGGTCCGCCCGGTATTCTTCGGTCGTACGGCGCTGCACCGTGCCGATTTTGTGGATTGTGCGGCCCACGGCGTCGAGCAGGGCCGTCGAACCGCCGGTCTCGTAGTCCCGTTCCATCATGGGGCGGACCGCCTGCAAGTCGATGCGGTCGTGCAGCAGCTCGTAGGTGTCGTCGAAGAGCACCGTCGTGACCCGGCATTCGCCGCCGGCCTTCTTTTGCTTGGCCAGCATGCTGTTGAAACCGCCGATGGTATCCTTTTCCAAGCCTGTCATGGAGCCGCTCTTGTCGAGGATAAAGACCAGTTCCGTCAAAGCGGATTTTTCCCTCTTGTTTCCGTTCTTGCTTTCATACCGTGTTTCCATATGGGAATCCCTCCTTCGTTATCTCAAGGATAACCCGGGAGGGATTGTTTGTGGTCGCTTGCGGGGCGACATTTGCCGACGCCGCCGGCAAGCGGATTTCCGTCTCTTTTCAATTGGAGCCCAGCAAGGGCTGATCGTAATGGAACAGCACTTCGTTGATGGCGTAGATGTCGTATTCCTTCCGGAGAATGAAATACTCGACGATCACATCGGCCTTGATGCTGTGGGACAAAGCGTACCCGGCCTTCTCCAGCAGGGCGTCCGTCTCGGGCAGGCTCAGTTCCAAGGCCACGGCCAGGGCCAGCACGGTCCGTTTGCCCGGCATGTAGCCCTTCCCCGTCCGGATCTTCGAAAAAAGCTTGCGGTCGATGTTCGCCTTCTTGTACACTTCCACGTCAGTCTTGCCCCGGGCGTCGATGAGGCGCAGGAGCGTCGCGTTGAAGGGCTCGTCCAGGTTGCCGATGATCTCCTCCAGGTTGTCCGGCACGCTGCCGCAGGCCCGGCTGGCCAGGTCCGGCACGCTCGTAACCTGGCTTTCGAAGCGGTTCAGGAAACGCTGCGGCGGCGTGTGGCGCGCCACGTAGTTCTCGCTCAGGTAGGCCTCCACGTCGCCCAGCATCTGCCGGCTGACGACAAAGGATTCCTTGTCGAAAACGGCCAGATAGATGTCCATGTCGTGGTGCCGCAAAAACTCCCGGATGGTTTCCACGGCCACCCGCAGGGCCGCTTCCTTCGGGTAGCCGTAGATGCCGCTCGAAATCAGGGGGAAAGCGACGCTGGCACACCGGTACTCAACGGCCAGCTCCAGGGACGACCAGTAGGCCGAACGGAGCAACGCTTCGCACCGGGAAGCCTCGTTGCCGTGATACACGGGACCGACGGCGTGGATCACGTACCGGGCCGGCAGGGCAAAGCCCGGCGTGACGGCTGCTTTTCCCGTCGGGACCGGCGCCGCCTTGCGGCACGCCTCCTGCATCTGTTCCGCCCCGGCAGCCTGGAAAATGGCGCCGCACACGCCACCGCCCATGGCAAGGCCCGTATTGGCGGCGTTCACCATGGCGTCCACGGGCAATTTCGTAATATCCTGTCGCAAAATCGTAAATGGCATGGCATCCTCCCCGGCACAATCCGGAACTGTACAAAATCAAAATACGAGGGAAGCAAAGAAGGCACATCCGTCCCCGGGGGCGGATGCGCCGCTTTCCAACAGATCAGGCTTCTTGGGCCGCCGCTTCCTTCAGCTTGTCCGTGTCGATGCCTTCGCCCAGGACCATGTCGGCCGGGCATTTTTCCTTGGCCACGGACAGCATAAGCTTCAACCGGTTCAGCTGGTTGACTTCCGACGCGCCGGCATCGCAGTCCATGGCGACAAGATTGGCGTCCTCGTAGGACCGGCGCATCTCCCGGAAGACGCCTTTGCCCATGATGTGGTTCGGCAGACAGGCCCAGGGCTGCAGGCAGACGATGTTGCGCACCCCCTCTTCCATCAGCTTCGCCATTTCACCGGGCAGGAGCCAGCCTTCGCCGGCGATGTTGCCCAGGGACACGTGCCGCGCCGCCAGTTCCGCCACCTTGTAGATGGACATGGGAGCCGTAAAGTGCTTCGATTCCCCGAGCGCCTTGCGCATGGGGGCCAGGAAGAAATCGGCCACCTTGATGAACATCCTGCCACCGAGTTTTTTCAGCCACGACCCGTCCAGGAGATCGTGTTTGGAAATGCCGTCAAAGCCCATATACATCATGAAATTCGCCAGTTCCGGCATGACCACTTCCGCGCCTTCACGGGCCAGGACATGTTCGACCCGATTGTTGGCCACGGGGTTGTATTCCGCCAGGATTTCGCCGACGACGCCGACTTTCGGCTTCCACAGGTTCGGCACGAGAGGAATGTTGTCGAATTCGCGGACCAGTTCGCGAATCGTCTTTTTGTATTGGAAATACCCGCCGTTTTCCAATTCGTCTTTGCAGCGGTCCATCCATTTGCGGAAGAGCCGGTCCGTCGAGCCAGGCACGACCTCGTACGGCCGCATGCGGTTCGTCACGTTTTGCAGCAGGTCGCCGTAGACGATGGCCTTAGCCACCTGGATGTAGCCATCGGGATGCATGGAAAATCCGTCTTTTTCCAGGCCGTAGCACGCGAAGACCGGGACTTGCGGGAACCCGGCATTCTTCAGAGCGCGGCGCAGGAGGCTCATATAGTTGGTCGCCCGGCATTCGCCGCAGGTCTGGAAGAGGACGATGCTCGTGTGGTCCGGATCGTATTTGCCGCTCTTCAGGGCCGACAACATCTGCCCGATGACGATGATCGCCGGATAGCACATGTCGTTGTGCACGTACTGCAGGCCCTTGTTGACCGTGTCTTCCTTTTCCGTATGGGGAATGACCAGATGATAGCCGTACTGTTTCAGGACATGCTGAATCAGCTCGAAATGGATCGGCGCCATCTGCGGCGCCAGGATGGTATGCGTTTCTTTGCATTCCGGCGTGAAATGGGGACGTTCCGGCAGGACCAGGGGCTTGTATTCCGTCACCTTGCGGCGGGACAGGACCGCCAGGAGGGAGCGCAGGCGAATGCGGGCGGCCCCGAGGTTCGACACTTCATCCAGCTTGATCATGGTATAGAGCCGGTCGTGGGCTTCCATGATTTCCCGCACCTGGTTCGTCGTAATGGCGTCCAGACCGCAGCCGAAAGACGACAGCTGGATGAGGCTGACCTCCGGATGGGCCGCGGCGAATTCCGCCGCATGGTACAGCCGGGCGTGGTAGCTCCACTGGTTGACGATGTAAAGCTGGTCGTCCTGGACCGGCATATGATAGACCGAGTCTTCCGAAACAATGCACAGGTTGTAGGATTGGATCATTTCGGAGATGCCGTGGTTGATTTCCGGATCGATGTGATACGGACGCCCGACGAGAAGAACGACCTGCAGACCGTGTTCCCTGGCGTAGGCGAGAATTTCCTCCCCCTTGTGCCGTACATCTTCGCGGTACCGCTCCAGCTCCGCGTAGGCCGCGTTCATGGCGTCGGTCAGCTCCCTGTCGGGAATATGCTCCGACGCGAAGGTCTCGATCAGGCGTTCCCGCATGCGTTCCTTGTTGCCGATAGGCAGGAAGGGTTCCAGGAACTGGATGTCCTTTTCACGGAGGATATCCATGTTGTTGCGGATGTTTTCGGCGTAAGTCGCCACAACGGGACAATTGTAATGGTTGCCCGTAGGGTTCGCCTCATCCTCCATGTTATAGGGCAGGCAGGGATAGAAGATTTTCGGCACACCCTTTTCCACGAGGTTCATTACGTGACCGTGGACCAGTTTGGCCGGGTAGCACAGGGAATCGGACGGCACGGTCGCCATGCCTTTGTAGTAGATCTGCGGCGACGACTTGTCCGACAGGACCACTTCGTAACCCAGTTTGGTGAAGAAGGTCGCCCAGAACGGATAATCCTCGAACATATTGAGGACGCGGGGAATGCCGATACGGCCCCGCGGCGCCTTGGCCAGGGGCTTGTAGTAGGCAAAGAGGCGCTCGTTTTTGTACTCGTAGATGTTGGGTGCCTTGTGGGTGTTCTTCGGCTTGCCTTCGCCCCGCTCGCAGCGATTGCCCGTAAAGAAACGGCCTCCGTCGGGGAAGGTCTGCATGGTGACCAGGCAGTGGTTGCCGCAGCCGTTGCAGCGGTAGGACCGGGACGTGACCTGGAAGTTCGCCAGTGCCTCGTCGGGCAGCAGGGAGGAGCGCTGTTCCGGCCGCTCCGCGCTGCTTTCCAGGGCCAGGATGGCGGCGCCGTAGGCGCCCATGAGCCCCGCGATATCCGGGCGGATGACGTTCCGTCCGAGCAGTTTTTCCATGTTGCGCAGGACGGCATTGTTGTAGAACGTGCCGCCCTGGACGACAATATGATCCCCCAGCTCCTTCACGTCCTTGAGCTGCATGACTTTGAACAGGGCGTTCTTGATGACCGAAAGGCCGATGCCGGCGGAAATGTCCGCCAGGGCGGCGCCTTCCTTTTGGGCCTGCTTGACGCGGGAGTTCATGAAGACCGTGCAGCGCGTCCCCAGGTCGACGGGGGTTTTGGAGTCCATGGCCTTGTCGGCGAATTCCGCCGGCGTCATGTGGAGCCCCTGGGCAAAGTTCTGGATAAAGGAACCGCAGCCGGCGGAGCAGGCCTCGTTCAGGGTAATCTTCTCGATGTTGCCGTCATGGATCTGAAAGCATTTCATGTCCTGGCCGCCGATGTCCAGGACACACGTGACCTCGGGACAAAACTCCCGGGCAGCGCGGTAGTGGGCGAAGGTTTCCACTTCGCCGGCGTCGGCGTGGAGGGCCGCCTTGACGATATTTTCGCCATACCCCGTGGACAAGGCACCTGCCACATAGGTTCCCTCCGGCATGGCCCGGTAGAGGCCGCGCACTTCGCGGATGACGACATCCAGGGGCGCGCCCTGGTTGCTGCCGTAGTCCGTGTAGAGGATCTCCTTGTCCCGGCCGATGGCAACGATTTTCGTCGTCGTGGAGCCGGCGTCGATGCCCAGGTAGATCGGGCCGCGGTACGCGGCCAGCTCGCCCCGTTTCACTTTATCTTTGGCGTGGCGGGCCAGGAATTCCTGATATTCCTCGTCATTGTGGAAGAGGGCCAGCCGTTCGTCCCGCGCAATGCCGTAACTGCCCTGGGCCTTGTCCAGGTTCTTCACCAGGGCGGCGTAGTCCAGGACTTTCGTTTCCTGGGAGAGCGCGCAGCCGATGGCAACGAAGTAGGCGCCGTCGGCCACTTCGACGACATTTTTCGGCTTCATTTCCAGCGTCTCGATAAACCGTTTCTTCAGTTCCGGCAAGAAGGTCAGGGGCCCGCCCAGAAAGGTGACGTTCCCCTTGATTTCCCGGCCCTGGGCCAGGTTGCCGATGGTCTGGTTCACGACGGCCTGGAACACGGACCGGGCAATATCCTCCCGGGACGCGCCATCGTTCATCAAGGCCTGGATATCCGTTTTGGCAAAGACGCCGCAGCGGCTGGCAATGGTATAAATCCGCTTCGCCTTGGCGGCTAGGTCGTTCAGGCCCTTGGCATCCGTGTCCAGAAGGGCTGCCATCTGGTCGATGAAGGCGCCGGTGCCTCCGGCGCAAACGCCGTTCATCCGTTCTTCCGGCGCCGCCCCGAAATACATGATCTTCGCGTCTTCCCCACCCAGTTCCACCATGGTGTCCGTCTGGGGAATCAAATTCTTGACGGCCGTCGCCGCCGCGATCACTTCCTGCACAAAAGGAAGCTCCAGCCGTTGGGCGATGCCCATGCCGGCAGAGCCCGTCAGGGCAAAATGGAACGGTTCCCTGCCGACGACCTCCCGCAAGGCTTTCAGGTTCTTTGTCAAGGCATGGGGAATATCGGAAAAATGGCGTTCGTAACTCTTGTACAGAATCCGGTCCGCCTCGTCCAGCACCACCGTCTTGATGGTCGTGGACCCGATATCGATGCCGACTTTCAGTTCACTGGTCATACGTACACTCCTCAATCTATTTGATAAAAAATCCTTCCCGGGCAGGCCCTGCCGAATGAAAGCTCCGCCTGTCCCCGTTCCCGTTCCGGGCAGCCAGCCGAATGGAGGCTTCGTTGCCAGACCTGGAAACGCCCCTGCTCCGCCGCGGACCGAATGGAAGTCCTGCCGGAGCCATGCCGCAGGTCCAAATGGGGACACCACGCCATTATCATTTTATTATATACCTATTCACTGGAAAATACATCCCCTATTTCACATTTAATGTAGAAAACAAAAAAAACCCCGAAAAAAGCAGGACCTGGACGCCAGCCGGGACCCTGCGTTTCCGAGACAGGATTTTTTAAAAAAAATTGGCACTCGCCTATTGACAGTGCTAACGGACTGTGTTACTATACTTCTAGAGGCAAAAGTCAAAAGGTCAATCATAAAGGACCGGGAACCAAGCCCCTAAACTTACCAATTCGAAACTGCATAGATGATGGGAGGAATGTATCATGATGTTTCCGAGTATTTTTGGCGAAAATGTATTGGACGACTGGAACGACGAAAACTATGGCCTGATGAGCCCGTCCGCCTTCTTCGGCAAGGGATCTCCCCTGTACGGCAAACATGGCGGCAACATTATGAAGACCGATATCCGCGAAACGGACAAGACCTACGAGATGGATATCGACCTGCCGGGATTCTCGAAGGATAACATCCAGATCCAGCTCGACAAGGGTTATCTGACCATCGTGGCGTCGAAACTCCTGGACAAGGAGGAAAAGGACCAGAAAGGCGCCTATATCCGCCAGGAACGTTACAGCGGCACCTGCAGCCGCAGCTTCTACGTCGGCGGCGGTGTGACCACGAACGACGTGAAAGCCCGGTTCGAAGACGGTGTCCTGAAGCTGAGCATCCCCAAGAAAGACGAAAAGGAACTGGACCAGAACAAGTACATCGCCATCGAAGGCTGATGCCTGCGCGCCCGTTCCGGACGCATCCCCTAACCCCCTCTTTTTCTCTCTCTGTCAGCCACCCCCTGACACGGGCCGGCCGCTCCCCAGCGGCCGGCATTTTTTTATGCCGCGGCGGACGGGGGCCAGGGCCCCGTCAGGGCCGGCGGCCCAGGACGAGCAGTCCGAACAGACGGCTGTGCCGGGCCAGGGCGTGGATGCACACGCCGGCCGCCAGGGACGTGCCCAGCACCAGGGCGTAATAGAGCAGGATCGGCACCTGATGGAACGAAATGCCCAGACGGCCGAACAGGGAGTACCAGACTTCCATAAAGTAGGGATGGATCAGGTAAATGACCATGGAATAAGCCGACAGGACTTTGAGGAACAGGAGTTTCCGGTGGGCGAAGCGCTCCAGGACGGCGCAGAAAAAGAAAATCCAGCACACTGTGTAGAGCAGGCCTTCCGGCGTGAGCTGCGTCAGCTGCCCCGGAATGTCCGCCAGCTTCATGCCCTGCGCCACGTAACCGTAAAAGCTGTGCAGGTAGACGGCGCAGGAGGCGGCAAAGGCGGCAAACGTCACCGCCAGGCGGCGGCGCAGCCAATCCCGCAGGGCTTCTTCATGGACGGCGCACAACCCGCCCAACACGAAGACAAAACCATAGAACAGGGGGATGTAGTTGATACGCTCATTCAGCAGCCGGATGATGATCTTGTATTGTGCCGTCCAGGCTGGATACGTCCAGTAGACGGCGTTCCAGTGGTACAGCCAGAGCTGCAGGCCTGCCAGGACGGCCAGGCACGCCGCCGTTCCCGCGCGGGACGGCTGGTTCACGAGCCGTACGAGGCCCCGCCACCATGGCAGGGTAATATAAAAGCCCAGCAAGAGGACCAAAAAGTAGATATGGTAGCACCCTTCGCCCAACAGGAGCTTCACCAGCAAGACCGACGGGGCGAAGGTCCCATCCGGCCGGATCATGTCTTCCCACTGCCACAGGCGGATGTAGAACAAGGACCAGACCAGGTAGGGAATGCCCACGGTCCGCAAGTGATGCCGGACCGAAGCCACGTAGTCCAAAGGCTGGCGCAGGGCGTCGTTGCAGAAAAGGCCGTAGCCGGAAATAAAGAAAAAGGCCGGTACGGCAAAGCGGGTAAAAATCTGCAGGAGCAGGAACAGGTCCAGTCGCGGCGTGCCACTGGACAGGACGAAGGTACCGACGTGGATGCCGATAACCCCCAGCATGGCCAGGCCCCGCAGGTTGTCGATCACGAGATTGCGTTTCAAAATGGAAAATCCTCCCCGAAACCAGAAATCTTCTTGGAAAGCCCCTTTATTATATCATACCGGGGCCGACAGAAAGCAGGCCGGCCGGAAGGACGCAAAAAAATCCTCCCCGCCTATGCGGAGAGGATTGGTTGCTGCATCAAGCTTCTTTCTCATCAACGGGATAGACGCTGATCTGGCGGCCATCACGGCCGACGCGCTCGAATTTGACTTTACCGGCGATTTTCGCGTAAATGGTATAGTCACGGCCCATGCCGACGTTCTTGCCGGGATGGAATTTCGTGCCGCGCTGACGCATGATAATGCTGCCGGCAGTCACTACCTTGTCTTCGTGAGCCTTGATGCCCAGGCGCTGTGCGTTGGAATCACGGCCGTTGTGGGAAGAACCGGTACCTTTCTTATGCGCATGTAACTGCAGGATAATTTCAAACATTCGTACTTTCACCTCCATGTTCGCGGAATCGAACATCTTTGGGACACTTCTTTGCCAACTGTTCCAAGACCAGTACCATGGGCCGAAGAATCAGCCGGCTCCGTTCGTCCGGTGCCTGACAGAGTTTGACCTCGAGCAGGCCTTTCTTTTTGTCCAGTTTTTGGGAAACAGGAATTTTTGCTTCTTCCGTCAAGCCGAGCAGGGCCACCTGCGTTACCGCCGAGACCCAGGCACAGACGACGCCCTGCCCGGACTCCGCGTCTTGCGCGTGTCCCCTGGAGCGGAACCCCGTATAGTCACCCGACTTGTTTACGAAGACTTCGAACGTAATCATAGGAATCGATTACGCCTGAATCCCGCTGATCTTGACCGTCGTGAAAGGCTGGCGATGGCCGGCACGTTTGCGGTAATTGGACTTCGCTCTGTATTTGAAGACCAGGATCTTGTCTGCTTTGCCCTGTTCTACAACCGTAGCGGTTACCTTCGCGCCTTCGACTACCGGTTTGCCAACGGTGACTTCGCCGTCGTTTACGATAGCCAGAACTTCGTCAAATACGACTTCTGCGTCTTTTTCGGCATTCAGTTTTTCCACGTTCAGGACGTCGCCTTCCTGGACACGGTACTGTTTGCCGCCGGTTTTGATGATTGCGTACATATGATGCACCTCCCTTGTCGTATACTCGCCGATTTCGGTACCTTCCGGACGGAAGGATTTACGGGACCTCGTCGCGCGGTTGGGGACGGAGCGATTCCGGACGGAATCGTCCATACTGAAGAATGATACCACGGACCCAGTCCGTTGTCAACTTAAATCGTATAGAACCACGTTTCGGCCTGTTCCAGGTCCTTGGGTCTGGAAGCGGGCTTGTTCTCGTTGTTGAAATGCAATTCCTGGCTCTTGATGCTCACATTGGAACCGGCCGGCACGGACATGGTGATAAACGTATTGCCGCCGATGACGGAATCGTGGCCAATGACCGTATCGCCGCCCAGGATGGACGCGCCGGAATAAATCGTGACATTGTCCTCGATGGTCGGGTGCCGCTTTTTGCCGTGAAGCTTTTGGCCGCCGCGGGTTGACAAGGCGCCGATCGTCACGCCCTGGTAGACCTTGACGTTGTTGCCGATGACCGTCGTCTCGCCGACGACGATACCCGTCCCGTGGTCGATGAAAAAGTTCCGCCCGATCGTGGCGCCGGGATGGATGTCGATGCCCGTCTTCCCGTGGGCGTATTCCGTCATGATCCGGGGCAGCATGGGTACATTCAGTTCGTAGAATTCGTGGGCCAGGCGGAAGACCATGATGGCGTACATACCGGGATAGCAATAGATGATCTCGTCCGTGCTGAAGGCCGCCGGATCGCCGTCGAACTCGGCCTGTACGGTGGAATCGACGAGATCCCGGATTTTCGGGATGCGCGACAGGAATTCCAGGGCCAGCTCCTGCCCGCGGGCCTGGCACGCGCGAAAATCCTTATCCTGGTATTCCGGCAGGAAGCGGATGAACCGCGTAATCTGCTTGCTGAGATTGAACAGGACATCTTCCACCAAGGTCTGCAAATTGTTTTCCATGGTGTAGTACCGGTAGGATTTGATGCGGAAATACCCGGGAAAGAGGATTTTCTGCAGCTTGTCCAGAATGTCGATGACCACCTCCATGTCCGGCCCGGAAAAGCCCGCGCTCTTGTCGATGGTGCGTCCCTTGCCGTAGTCTTCGAGGATGGTATCGGAGATTTTTTTGATTCGTTTTTCCAAATTCGCCATAGGTATTCCCCCCTTGCGGTAATATCTTATTATAGCAGATACGGAAGGGGATGGGTCAACGGACTTTACAAAATCCCTCGTTTTTTGTCAAGTTTCCCCCGTAGACAGGCCGTTCGTTGCAAAGCAGGGCAAATCTGTTATAATGGACTTGATCGGTCCGGATGGCTTGCCCCGTCAGGCGGCAAGGTCCGGACACAGGGTCGCCAGTATTATTTTGCGAGGGAGAAAGGGGTACATCATGTTAGAAAAGCCGGAATTAAAGGCCGTAGACGAAGAAATCTACCGTGCCATTGAATTGGAGAAAGACCGCCAACAGAACAATCTGGAAATGATCGCGTCGGAAAACCACACGTCCGTCGCCGTCATGGAAGCCATGGGCAGCGTCATGACGAACAAATACGCCGAGGGATATCCGGGACACCGTTACTACGGCGGCTGCCAGTTCGTGGATATGGCGGAAACCCTGGCCATCGAGCGGGCCAAGGAACTCTTCGGCGCGGAACACGCCAATGTCCAGCCCCATTCCGGCGCCCAGGCCAACATGGCGGTCTATTTCGCCACGCTGAAGCCGGGAGATACGGTCCTGGGCATGGACCTGTCCAACGGCGGCCATCTGACCCACGGCAGCCCTGTCAACGCGTCGGGGATGCTGTACCATTTCCACGGCTACGGCCTGAACAAGGATACACAGCGCATCGACTACGACGAAGTCGCCCGGATGGCTAAGGAATACCATCCGAAGATGATCGTCGCCGGCGCCAGCGCCTACCCCCGCACCATCGATTTCGCCAAATTCGCCGAAATCGCCCATGACAATGGGGCCCTGCTCTTTGTCGACATGGCCCATATCGCGGGCCTCGTCGCCGCCGGGTATCATCCGAGTCCCGTGCCCTACGCCGATATCGTCAGCACGACGACCCACAAGACCTTGCGCGGTCCCCGCGGCGGCCTGATCCTGTGCCGTGAACAGTTCGGCAAGGCCATTGACAAGGCCGTGTTCCCGGGCATGCAGGGCGGCCCGCTCATGCATGTCATCGCCGCCAAGGCCGTCGCCCTGAAGGAAGCCCTCCTGCCCTCCTTCAAGGAATACGCCCACGGCATCGTGACGAACGCCCAGGCCCTGGCGGACGAACTGCTCAAGGGCGGCTGCAATCTGGTCACGGGCGGTACGGACAACCACCTGATCCTCATCGACGTCCGCAACAAGGGCCTCAATGGCAAACAGGCGGAAAAACTGCTGGACACGGTCCACATCACGGTCAATAAGAACACGGTACCGAACGAAACCGAAAGCCCCTTCGTCACGAGCGGCATCCGTCTGGGCACGGCGGCCCTCACGACGCGCGGCATGAAGAAAGACGACATGCGCGTCATCGGCCAGGTCATGGTCGATATCCTGAACCACCCGGGCGACGAAACCGTCACGGCCCACTGCAACGCCCGCATCGCCGAACTGTGCCAGAAATACCCCCTTTATCCGGACGTGGAATAACCGGGAACGGAATGGCCGCACTGCTGCCGGCATCACGCCGTCACCCTAAAAACACGAAAACCCCGCGCGAGCGGGGTTTTTTCTTTGCCCTGTTTCCGCTGCCGTCCTTGCCGCCATCCTGAAGGCGGGGCGTTCCCTACAGGGCGGCGCCGGACTTACCAGGCCGCCACGGCGCCGTCGGCCCGCGGTTCCGTCGCGCCGCGCAGGACGCCGTCTTCCCCGCGCAGGATAACCTGGCCGCGGCCGAAGCCCGTAAAGTCCCGGGCCACGGTGATTTCGTGTCCCCGGTCACGCAGGGCCTGGGCCACCCCGGCACCGAACCCTTCTTCCAGCATAATCTTTTTGCCACCGGTCCACTGCCACCGCGGGGCATCCAGGGCCTCCTGCGCGTCGAGGCCGAAATCGAAGAGGTTCATGAGAAGCTGCACGTGTCCCTGGGGCTGCATATACCCGCCCATGACGCCGAAGGGGCCGACAGGACGGCCGTCCTTCATCAAAAAGCCCGGAATGATAGTGTGATACGGTTTCTTACCCGGCACGAGGACGTTGGCCGCCCACTCGTCCAGCCGGAAACTGGATGCCCGGTCGTTCAGGGAAATGCCCAAGCCCGGGATGGTAATGCCGCTGCCGAAGCCTTGGAAGTTGCTCTGGATAAAGGATACCATATTTCCTTCCCCGTCGGCGACGCACAAATAGACCGTACCGCCGCAGTCGGGATCCACGGGATGGGGCAGCAGAGCCTCCGCGCCGATTTCCGCCGCCCGCCGCGCCGCGTACGCGTCGCTGAGCAGATAGCCTGTATCCATCCGCATGCAGCGCGGGTCCGTAATGTATTCCATGCCGTCCGTGAAGGCCAGCTTCATGGCTTCCAGCTGGCGGTGTACCGTATCCTCGTCGTCCCGGCCGGCCCGCGTACCCAGGTGCTGCAGGATATTCAGCGCCATCAGGGCCACGATGCCATGTCCATTCGGGGGAATTTCGCACACGTCCCAGCCATGATACGATAGACGGATCGGCTCGACCCACTCGGCCCGGTACAGTTCCAGGTCTTCCCGGCGGAGGTATCCGCCCGTCGCGCGGGAAAAGGCGTCGATGGCGGCGGCGATGGAGCCCCGATAGTAACTTTCACAGCCTGTTTCCGCAAGCCGGCGCAGGGTCTTGGCGTGGCACGGGAAACGCCGCCGTTCACCCGGTTTCGGCGCGCCGCCGTCCAAAAAAGTTTCGAAGAAGGGCGCGAAAGCCGGCTCGCCCCGATACGGCGCGAAGGCTTCTTCGTCCTGCGCCCACAGGTACGACGTGACGGGCTGGGTGGGAACGCCGCTTTCGGCATACCCAATGGCCGGTCCGAAGAGTTCCTGGAAGGGCAGGCGGCCGAAGCGGCGATGCAGTTCTGCCCAGGCCGACGGCGCCCCAGGTACGGTCACGGAAGCCCAGCCGCGGGCCGGCATGGTCTGGAAGCCAGCGCGGCGCATGGCGTCCCGCGTCAACAGGCGCGGCGCCCAGCCGCTGCCGTTGAGGCCGAAGAGTTTCTTTTCTTCCTCGCTCCAGACGATTGCAAAGGCGTCGCTGCCCAGGCCGTTGCTCGTCGGCTCCAGGACTGTCATGGCGATTGCCGTGGCTACGGCGGCGTCGACCGCATTGCCGCCCCGTTTCAACATATCCAGCCCAGTCTGGGCCGCCAGGGCCTGCGAGGTACAGACCATCCCCCGGTCGCTGTACACGACGCTGCGCCGCGACGGATACCGGTGTTCGTATGTTTTCCGTTCTGCTTCCATGTCCCAGCCTCCTGAAAGATACATCTTATTTGTCCCTATTGTAGCACACTCAGGGAGGGACTGCAGGTCCGCGACCATGATTCCCCCGTTCTCCACCTTGCCGAGTGCCGCCAAGATTTATTCCAGTGTGTATGCCATGTTTGTTCCTCCTGCCCGCCTGGGGCAATTTGATGTATATAGAGCGGCGCCTGGCCGAAGCTATCAGGGTAATAAAAAAGCAGGCCTGAAGGTCTGCTTGGCAAAAGTGCTTTTATTTATTTTGATATTTAGGCCGCATCCTAACCCTGTACCCATTTGCCGGTTCAATGTTATCAGCCGTGATAACAGCAATGGGTACTGGGTTTTCTTCATCCGTTTCCACAATCACCCTGGTGATATCTTTCAGGATTCCGTCTTCCAAAGTTTTAGTGTCATTCTCTTTCATGTTTCCCTCCTTTTCAGGCATAAGAAAAGCCCGCTGCCGGAGCAGAGGGCTTGATGGTTAGGCACCAGGCGTAATATCCTTGATTCCTTTTAGTAACTTGTACGTTTTTTTCATCATTGTATTGTCAGCCAGATATTCCATTCCGGACAACGTCAAATGGGGACTAATCAAAAAGATGTCTGAACCGCATTTATCAGTTACGATTTTGATTCCACCAATATATCCGGCTTCAATCAACGACTGAAGAATATTCAAAAATGAAGCATCGCTGACGCCAAAATGGGATGCAGTGAAATTTTCATCATCGAACTCCTCATAATTCATACAGATTTCGATATATTTCAGAATCCGATATATCAGCTTGAAATTATTCATTTTCTATCTCTCCCAAAGAGTGCCACTCACCATACGGCCATGGTTCTAAGATTTCTCTGGAATCTATTTCAATTTTTCCTGTTTTTTTGGACACAATATATGAGCGAGGACCATATACCACTTCACCGATTTTAAAGATAGAAAAAGCATAGCTATCCTTTGACTCTGCATATTTACGAATTTTACGACCTGCATATTTTTGTGCGATTTCTAACGCTTCTGAAAAGGTAACCATTATTTTTCCCTCCATTCGCAAACATCAGATAGTATGTATTCATTAATTTTCAAAGTATCAATCCTCGCATATTCTACTTTTATTCTATCATTTAGGTTTACGAATGAAAAGGATTTTCCCGTTTGAGCATCTAAGAATTTAATTGTATTTTCATCATTACAACCTACTATAACATGTCCTTCATTTTCTATATTTGATAATGCAATTTCAATACGAGACCCTTTTCCATATTTCTTTAATTCTTTTGACAAAATTTCTACTGTTTTATCCCACGGAACTTCTTTTATATCTGCATCATAAAAAGCCCAAAATGGATGACGCAATAACCAATTTTCATTGCTGTTGAAATTTTTTCTATCAAACCATTTTGCTTGAACATCATAGCCCCGCATTCTCAATTCAAAAGTAGGAATGCATTTCTGACAATTATACTTATAAAATTCTTTCTCGTCAGAATGAAATTTTGGGTTAGTGTTCCTGATATTTTCTTCTACGCTTGGCCTACTTTTAATTTTTGGTAAATCATCTAACGTTATAAGAAGAGACGGTTTCCCCATTACTTTATTCACAAACTTGCGTAATCGACTCTTTAAACCATAATATCCCACTGTAGAGATGTTTAGATTCTTTGCCTTCTCCATCCATCCGGCCCTGCCGGCTTTCCATTCCTGTTCACCTTTCACTCCCAGGATGGCCTGCCGGATGCGCAGCGGCTGCCGTTTCAGCCAGGCATTGCCACGGCCCTCCACATTGTCAGACCGCTTTTTGCCCTTCAGCTCGCTGGCGTACACCGGAGCATAATGGCACAGGCAATGAGGGTGGGCCGGATTTACTGGAGCCTGGTCTTTGGGGAAAATACCTGCTCCCAGGCCATACAGGTCCGCATGGGCGTACATATCACAGATGTCGTCAACAGGATGGTGGCTTCCCAGCTTCCACCGGTAGGCCACAACGCTGTCATCGTCTCCATATCGGGCAATGGCGATAAAGAAAACAAGGAATCCTATATGTGCCGGATGCCGTTGAATAGACTACCCCAAAATGCCTGTGGCAGCTTCATGAAGCAGGGGTTCCGGATGTTCAAAAGATTGGGAGCGAAAAGTATGACACTCATCGCAAGTGATAGGACATTCTGTCCCGATAACGTTCAAGCGGATTGCAAGTTGAGTACAAAAATAAGGCCGCACCTTTCGTGCGGCCTTATCACTTGCTACTGTCGTTAACTTTTTGGATGGCGGAGAGGGTGGGATTCGAACCCACGGAAGCTTGCGCCTCGCTAGTTTTCAAGACTAGAGCCTTAAACCGCTCGGCCACCTCTCCGCATGGAACGACCGGACTGCCCGCAGCCGGTCTTTCTCAATTATAGGGAAGATACGGGGGCTTGTCAAATCGGGGCTTCTCACCCCAGCGCCCCCTGCCCCGTTTTATGCCCCCAGCCTGCGTTCCACTTCAGCCAGGATTTCCCGTTCCAGGTCATGGCCCAAATTGCGGCAGTCGCGGAGGCGCGTTTCTGTCTGGGACACAAAGTCCGGATCCGTCACCGTATGGAGATTGGCCTGTACATTGTACGCGGCGACACGCAGGCAGGCACGGGCCAGGATGGCCGAGGCGGCCCCGTCCGTCACGAGCAGGCGGCTGCCCTTGCGGACGACGGTTTCCGCCAGGCGCAGGATGGCGATACAGGTTTCGGACAAACGCAGGGACGCCAGGACGGACAGCTTTCCCGTCCGCTGGAGTTCCGCGTCCCGCGCGTCCTTTTCCGCCTGGGTACCACGGGGCATCCGATAGGCGTCCAGGACGAGGCCGAAGACATCCGCGTCTTCCTGGGCCAGGAGGAGCATTTCCTGTTGGAGTTTTCCAGAACGCGCGATGACGTCCCGCATCTCCTCTTCCACGGCGGCATAGCTCTTTTTACCGACGGTCATGTGGGCCGTCATGCCGGCCAGGGCGCTGGCCATCGCACCGGCAAAGGCAGCGGCACTGCCGCCGCCCGGAGCCGGTTTCGACGAGTTGAGGTCCTCGACAAAGCGACGGAAGACCTGCTCGGAATACGGTTCGGTCATCGTAGGGATTCTCCTTCTCAGAATTTCAGCCGGCCGTCTCCCTGATAGTCCAGGGTCTTGGCGTAACGCAGGAAGAACTTGAAGAAATCCTGTGCCGGGCCCTTGTTCCCGGCATTGGTCAGGTAGCTCAGGTTATAGCCGTCCACGCCTTCCAGCATGCGAGAGCTGACGGCCACCGTATAGACGGCATCCTGCTGCAGGCCCTGGCCGTTCAGACGTTCCACGGAAGCAAGGCGGGATCCTTCCGCGTTGTTGAGGCGGGCGGAAACGTGCAGGCCCGAGAAGCGGATCAGCCCCGTGCCGGGATTCAGTCCATGTTCCAGGATGGCCCGAATTTGGGAGCCCGTCATCTGCCCGACAATGATGTTGTCTTTGTGGGGCATGACTGAGGAAATCGTGCCTTCGTAGACCTCCCCGGCGGGGATGCTGTACTGGAAGGAGCTGCCCGGATAGAGGACAACGTCACAGTTATAGGCTTGGCGAACCATGTCCGTAAAATATTCGCCCAGGGTCGACTGGCCGCCGGGGTAGTTCGTCAGGGCCGTCAGATTGTCCGCCAGCTTGGCGCCTTTCGCCTCCGGCTGCGGGGCTTCGTTGACAGGCCTGTTTACGTTCTGGTAGATGCTCGTTTTGGATTTCTTGTCCTGTTTCGCCGTGGGGACATAGGACGGGGTCATGGAGCCCAGCCGGGAACCGGTGCCGCTCATGAGGCGGGAATACGTCTTTTCCAGCTTCTTGTCTTCTGTCGAAGGCAGGGCCATGATGTCGACGGTTTTCGCCACGCCGACGAGGACCTTCTTGTCCACCCGGTTATAAAGGATATGGATTTGGGCGAGCTGCGTGCCGAAAGGAGCTGCCGCCACGACGGGAATGTTTTTGTAGGTACCGCGTACCTCTTTGCCCGTGCCGGCCAGGAAAACGGCATCCACGCCGGTCACCTTGTCCAAGAGGCCCGTGATTTCGCCGGTAATCTGCTTGTCCCCTATCCCTTCGCCTTTCAGGCTCGTCAGGAGGACGACAATCTTCGCACCGTTGTTGCGCAGTTCATCGACGCACTGCTGGGCCACCTGGGCGGCAGGAACGACCTGGTAGCCCCTGGCGGCCGCCGGTTCCACCGCATCCTGTCCGACAAGACCGATGACGCCGATGGCGGCGCCAGCCCGGTTAAAGAGCAGGTACGGTTTATAAGGCGACGCCGTGTTGCCCTGGGCGTCGACGATGTTCGCCGCCAGATAGGCAAAGTACGACGTAGCGGCCTGGTTGGCAATCTGGTGGGCCTGATACTGGAAGTCGGACGCGCCGGGAACCGTCGCCGAAATCCCCAGGGCATTGAGCATCATGAGGGTCGGATCGCCCATGCGTTTGTCGTTTTCGTCGAAGCCGGCCAGATTGTTGCCGCCGCCGAAAAAGGCCGTGCCGTACGGATTCTGCTTCAGCAGGCTTTCGCGGACACCGGCCAGGCGCAAAGCCCCCGGTTCGGTGGCGGAGCCCGTAATGTGGCCGTGGAAGTCATTGACGCCGTACAGGTCGATTTCGGCCAGGGGCTTGATGGGCAGGACATTGCGGGCCAGCGCCGTCGACGACACGACGAGCAGGGCCAGCAGCAAAAACAGCAGCTTTTTCATAGAGTGCATCTCCTTCTTCCGATAACAGGATTGGGGTACGGGTTGCGACAGCGGGGCTACTCCCCGCGGGACAGGGAGGCCAGGTAGCGGCGCACCTGGACGACGGCGGCATAGCCGTCCAAAGGGTCCGGCGGCACCTGGAGGCCCAGGGGGACCAGGCGGCGCCACCCACGCGGCGGATGGAGTTTCCAGTAAAGACGGCGGGCCTCTTCCGTCGAATGGGCCTCGCCGATTTCATGCCAGGACACGCCCGGCAGCAGCTCCTGCAGCAGCTTCCGCACGGGAGCGCTGTAAGTGCCGTTGCCGATGACGCCGCCGGCCAGGACGGCGCGCAGGCCCCAAATGTTCCGGACGTCCAGTTCCCTTTCCAGCCAGGCCGGTAGGTCTTTCCGCAGGCCTGCCGTGCGCAGGACGCACTGACTCCGCAGGGACCCGTCGACCCGCACGAGAGCGGCGCCGGTCTTGCCGCGGCCCGGGTCGATGCCCAGGTACAGGGATTCCTTGACCGTATCGTTCTTCATGGGCACCTCCGGTCACCAGCGCCGGACGGATTCATCCACGGAGGCCACTTTCTCCACTTCCAGGCGAAGCTGCACAGGGCCGGCCGTCCGGATGTCGCTGTCCGCGTAGGCCGTCAGCATGACCTGTCCGCCCAGATGGCGCATCTTTTCCTGGATTTCCACCACCGTAATGGCGCTGATATTCCCCACCTTCCCTGTCATGGGATCCGGCAGGACGCCGGCTTCGACGGACACATGGTTGATTTCCTGCAGATAGTTCAGCAGGATTTCTTCCGCCGTCGTATCCTTGTTGGCGACATTCAGGACCTTCTGGTATACGACCTGATTCTTGGCATAAACCAATTTGTTGGGAATGACTTCGAACTGACAGACTACCGGCTGCCCCACGACGGTATTCGCCAGGGAACGGACGCGGACCAGGACCTGCCCCTTATAGCCTGCCAGCTGCTTCCGGACAGATTCATATTCGCTCCGGGGCACCCAGATGAGTTCGATTTTCTCCTTCGAGTCGACGCCAATATGATTCAGGGCGGCGTTGTTGGCCGACTCGAGGAGCCACCGCATCTGGTTTTCGTTTTCCTCGTTCGAACGGCCGCCTTCGAGGACGCCGTTGAAGACGACTTCGCCGCTGCGATAGACGAGCTGGCCTTCGCGCATATGGATGAGCCCCTCATTGAGAAGCTTCGTGCGCTCTTGCAGCTTGGCGATTTCGCGATCCAGTTCGTCCCGGGCCGCCTGAAGTCCCTTGACCTCTTCCCGGGCCGCCACCAGCTGTCCCTGCGTCGCCTCGAACTGGAGCCGCGCCGCCTTCAGGCTGTGTTCGGCGGACTGGCGGCTTTCCTCTGCCTGGAGCCGCGCCGCGTCGGCCTCTTTGATCTTGCGGTCCAGGGACGCGATTGCTTCGTTTTTATTTTTCAGGGTCGCCTGGAGGGATGCGTACTCTTCCCGGGCGGCCTTGCTCTCCGCATTGAGCGTGCGCAGCTGGTTCTGGAGCCGTTCCATGCCGAACAGGGCCGTGCGGGCGCTGTTGGACGAGGCGGCGAGGATCAAGACGGAAAACAGGGAAATGAGCATTCCCGAAAGGACCGTCAGCAGGACCGATGTCTTGTGGGGCCGAAGGCCGAAGATGGTCAATTTCTTTTTGCCGATCTTGCTGCCCAGCTTATCAGCGATATAGGCGATGGCACCACCCATTAGCGCGAGCAGAATCATCAGACGGATGCCAAACAACACCGGAGGTGCCCCCTTTCTTCAGAGTAATGGGTAGAAACAAGAGGAGGAAACGGGCCGCTCAGTAGTTGGTCCGTTTCAAGAGGAAGATTCCCGCAACCAGGCAAATCAGGTTCGAGGACATGGCCGCCAGGGGGGCCGGAATAACGCCGCCCTTGCCAAGGCCCGTCGTAAAGGCCATGATGCCATAGTAGACAAAAATGACAATGACGCTCATCCCCAGTCCGATGGACGACCCGCTCCGCTGGCGCTGCGTGCCCAGGGGGGCGCCCAGGAGGGCAAAGACGAAGCTCGCCAGGGGAATGGCGAAACGCATATAGATCTCGGTCCAATAATACGACGTAGGCTGATGCTGCCGTTCGAGGACCGCAATGTATCCCTTCAGTTCACCCAGGGTCATTTCATCGGCATCTTTCTGCTCCAGGCTCACTTCCCGCGGCTTCGCGTTCAGGGGAATCACCTGCTGCGTGAAGGACGCCTTGCTCGTAATGCCTTCCTTGTCGTCGAGGCTGTAGACCGTCCCCTTGTCCATGACCCACTTGTCCCCTTCCCAGGTCGCCTTGTCGGCCGTCTGGACGCGGACCAGCCTGTTGTTCTGGAATTCCTCGATAGTTACCTTGTCCAGGATGCCGGTCTTCTCGTCAAAGGAGCGGGCATAGGTGATGCGCTGCGTGGAGCCTTTCAGCATCTTGATGACCACGTGCTCCTGCGTGCGCGGCTTCGTGTTGCCCCGGATTTCCTGCGTCAGGATCCGGCGCTGTTCCGCGTTGCACGGCGGCACGACCTTTTCCGCCCAGATGACAGAAAACATGCTCACGACAAACCCCACGACGAGGACCGGCGCCACAATCCGATAGTAGCTGACGCCGCCGGATTTCATGGCCACGATCTCGCTGCTGGACGACAGTTTGCCGAAAGCCATGAGCGTAGCCAAAAGCATGGACATAGGGAACGTGTAATTAATGACCTGCGGCAGGCTGTACGCAAAAAGACGCGCCACGGTCCACAAAGGGGCGTTGTACGTCGTAATGTACTGGACGATTTTGAACAGCATGCTGCTGGCAATGAATATGCTGGAGAAGGAGGCGATGCCAAAGACGAAGGGATAGAGCAGTTCCTTCAGCACATATTTATCCAATAAACGAATGTGCATCTCTTTCCTCCTACATCTTGAAGTTTTCGCCGAGGTAATACTTCTTCGCGACAGGATTGTTGGCAATGTCCTCGCTGCTCCCGTGGATTAGGATTTTGCCTTCGGCCAGGATATACGCCCTGTCGACAATACTCAGGGTTTCGCGCACATTGTGGTCCGTAATGAGGACGCCGATGCCACGGCGCGCCAAGTGCGCCACCATTCCCTGGATGTCCCCGACCGCCAGGGGATCAATGCCGGCGAAGGGTTCGTCCAGCAGGATGAACGCCGGGTCCGTCGCCAGGGCGCGGGCGATTTCCACGCGGCGCCGTTCGCCGCCGGACAAGGCCGTTCCCTTGCTGTGGCGGATATGATCGATGCGGAATTCCTCAATCAGGCTGTTCATCTTGGCGACCTGTTCCTCGTGGGAAAGGTCCGTCGTCTCCAGGATGGCCATGAGGTTTTCCTCGACGGTCATCTTGCGGAAAATGGAAGCTTCCTGCGGCAGGTAGCCGATGCCCTTGCGAGCCCGTTCCGCCATGGTATACTGGCTGATATCCTCGCCGTCCAGCAGGACCTGGCCGCCGTCGGGCTTCGCGATGCCGACGACCATGTAGAAGGTCGTCGTCTTCCCGGCGCCGTTCGGGCCCAGCAGGCCCACTACATGCCCCTGGTCCACGTTGATGCTCACGTCGTCGACAACGCGGCGGTCCCCGTAGACCTTGACGAGGTTCTTCGTTTCGATAATCACGCTTTTATCTCCTCCGCCTGTTCCAGCTGCGTCTTGATATTCGGCGACGGATTCACGCCATGCCCATCCCGGGCCATGGCCGTCGCGCCGCTGCCGAAGGCCGCGTTTTGGATCGGCTTCTCTGTTTGAGGATAGTAGACGATGCGGACGTTCCCCTGAGCCGTCGTGCGGCTGTGCTGCGTATTGGTGTCCGTAATCCGCAGGCGGTTGCCCGTCACAGTATTGCCATCCTGCGTCGCCCGGGCGTTGCCGATGAGTTCCACGTACCCGCCGCCGGCCATTTCATACACGGCCGCGTCGCCGGACCCTGTCATGTTCTGCGGCACATTGGCCAGCCGCACCCCGCCAGTGGCGTTGGCCACCTTGCTCTGCGTGTTGTACGTGATCTTGCCGGCCGTCAGCCAGCTCCCGTCCGCCGCGTCGAGGCGGGCCGAACCGCCTATGGTTTCGGCGAACTTCGTATCGTCGTGGTAATCCACCCGCGGGGCCGTCAGGGTCTTGTCGGCATTCGTCAGACGGGCGTTGCCCACGGCAGAGATGTATTTGTCATTATAAAGGATCAATTCCGCGCTCTGCAGGTGCTGCCCGTTCCGATCCGCCACGACGCCGCCGAAAAGGCGGCCGCTCTTCGTCTTGCTGTTGAAGGTCGCACCGCCCTGGGCGACCGCCGTGCCCTGGTCGTCACGGAGCGTCGTCACGCCGGTCGTCTTGCCGTCGCCGGTCTTCATGTCATATTCCACGACATCCGCGTCCACGCTGTACGATCCTGCCGCGGCGTACCCCGCGTGATGCCCCTGCAGGGGGAAGACCAGGGATGCCGCCGCCAAGGCCAGTGCCAGGGCGGGTTTTCCGAACTTATTCTTCTGCATAATGACCTCCTCGTTCCACATGGGCCTTTTCCGACAATTTGAAATGTTCCAGCTTGCTCGTCGTTTCCAACTTGCCGCCGGTGGCGAGCATATCGTCCTTGACGACGCGGATGTCCCCTTCGGCCGTCAGGATATCCCCTTTCTGCTTCCATTCCACCTTTTGGGCCTTTAGGAAGCCCCCGCTCTTCAACCGGGCCCGGACACCTTCGTCCAGGGAGAAATCGTTGTTTTTCAGCTGGATATTCCCGCCTTTCGCCTGGACGTGCAGCTCGTCGCCGTCCTCCAGGTATACCGTGCCCTCCAGGTCTTTCGCCTGGATCCGGGTTTCATCAACCTGGGCCGCCTCCCCGACCTGGAGACGCCAGAGCAGTTTTCCCTTTTCCTTGCGTTCCAGGACCGTATGATGGATTGTGGCCCGGACCCCGTCGGACAACTTTCCCTTGTCCGCCGGCTTCGGCATCTCGGCCCCCAGGAAGAGCCAGGCAAAGAGGAGCGCCACGACAGCCAGCCCCGCCGCGATGGCGAGAATCAGGTTCTTGTGTTCCTTGAAATTCATGCTTTTCCGTCCTCCGTAGCCGCCTTCGCCGCCTGCTTTTCCTGCCGGCGCCGCATGGCTTCCTCATACGGCGTGTTCCAGCGGTGCTGGAACCAGAGCCAGTTTTCCGGATACTCCCGGATGATTTCTTCGACGGCCTCGGTCATCCGCCGGGTCAGCCGCACATCGTCCGCTTCGGGATGCCCCGTATCCTCGTAGTAGAAAGGCTCCCGGACAAAGACCTGGTGCCCGTACCCGTCCGGCTTGCGGACGATGAAGATCGGGATGCACGGCGCCTTGAACTTTTTGGCAAAGTACGCCGGTCCCGTCGGGGTCGACGCCATCTTGCCCAGAAAGGGGACGAAAATGCCGTCGTAGCCGCCGTCCTGGTCCGCGATGAGGCCCAGCATACGGCCTTTGCGCATGGCCCGGACACAGCCGAAGATCTCGCTCGTGCCGCGGGCGAAGATTTCCTGCCCGGCGCCACGGCGCAATTCATTCATAAAGTCGGAATAGACACGGTTCGGCTGCGGTTTTTCCACGGCGCTCATGGGAAACCCGTTCAGCGCCAGGGCTGCCCCAAGCCATTCCCAGTTATCCATATGGCAGGCCAGGAGGACCACGCCTTTTTTCTCTTGCAAGGCTTCCCAGAGGATTTCCGGGTGGTCGAACGTTACCAGCCCACGGATGTTATCCCGGTTCAAAGCCGGGAGATACAGCATTTCCAGGACCGTAATGCCCAGATTGACGAACAACTTCTTAATCGTCTCCCGCGCCTGTTCCTCGCTGTATCCCAGGCGCTCGCGGATGGTCTGTTCCGCGCGGACACGCTGCTTTTTCGCAACGCGCCAGTAAAGATGTCCCAGCCCCCGGCCGATGTGCACCAGCAGCTTGTAGGGGGTGTGGGAACAGAGCCAGCTCAATGCCTTGAGGACTGTGTATAGCATCATTGCCTGTCTCCCCGTCCCATTCCGATATAGTCACGGACAAGGCTTTCCCATTGTCCCTTTGCTTTCCAGATCAATTCCAGCAGATCCCGCGCCGCGCCCTGGCCGCCCGCGTGGGGCAGCACGACATGGACGCGCACACGGACGTCTGCCGCCGCGTCGGCCGGGCAGGCCGACAGGCCCGCCTGTGTCAGGATCGGCAGGTCGTTCAAATCGTCGCCCAGGCAGGCCCCCTGCCCTGCCGTCAC
>ENA-ORNY01000082-ORNY01000082.1-human-gut-metagenome-genome-assembly--contig:-NODE-82-length-77273-cov-5.117097_pt1 | contig 77273 bp, 87 predicted proteins | sample MGYA00242122_ERZ509036 | MGnify/ENA primary metagenome ERZ509036 (study PRJEB26280, sample SAMEA2338696) | human gut metagenome | biome: human gut; feature: human-associated habitat; material: faeces... | reverse complement strand
GATAATATCCTTGACTCCCATCGTTTCGAGTTCGCGAAGCATAACGGCGCAATCGAGAGATTCGCGGGCGTTTCTTCTGTGCTGACGTCCGCCGTACAGAAGAGGCATTATAACGGTAATGCGGTTTGCTTTGCCGCCTACCGCCGAAATAATTCTTTTGAGATTCTGAAAATGGTCGTCGGGACTCATGCACTGCATCTGTCCGAACATCTTGTATTCGACGCCGTGATTGCCGACGTCAATCATGATATACAAATCCTTACCGCGAACGCTGTCGAGAACCATAGCTTTGCCGTCGCCCGAAGTAAAACGCGGAAAATTAGTGGGAACAATGAAAGAAGAGTGGGTTACTTCGTTATCCTTGCGATACCAGTCGACAAGATATTTATCGACCTTCTGCGCCAGTTCTTCGGCGCCGGGCAAGGCAATTATAGCGAGAGGAGCAGCAGGAAGTTCGTCGTGAAAAACAGTTTCGAAAAGCGGTGTCATTTGTTATCCTCCAGAATTATAATTTGATTTTACCATAAAAAAAATAAAAATCAAACAATATCTTGCATGGAATCATGTACTGGAGGAATGCTTGCAAGTGAAATAACCAACATAGATGGCTCGAGTGATGTTTTTAGTTTAGGATTAATAACATACTCAAACGAATGGAAAGAATACTTTGGAGTAAACAAAAAAATAATAGATGAATATACTGTATATAGCACAAACGTAGCAAAAGAAATGGCAAAAACTATTTCAAATTTTGCAAAATCAGACTGGGGAATAGGAATAACAGGTCAATTAGGAAAAAAAGATTTAAAAAATAATAGTGATGAATTAAATACCGTATATTTTGCTATATATAATAGCAAAGAAAATAAATGTTTCGACTATATGATACATCCAGGTGGAAAGAACAAATTAGAGAAAAAGCAGGATGTAATAAAAAATATAAAGGAGAGATTTTATGAAATTTGTAAATAAAAAATTAGAAGAATTTAATAATTACATAAAAGGAAAAAAAGTTGCAATAATTGGTTTGGGAGTAAGCAATATTCCATTAATAGATGAATTATATAAATTAGGAGCAAATATAACACTGTTCAATAATAAAGATGTAGAAAATTTAGATAAAACTATATTAGACAAAATTTATGAATATAAACTAAAATTTTTCTTTGGAGAAAACTATTTAAACAAATTAGTAGGATTTGATGTAATATTTAGAAGTCCTTCTTGTAGGCCAGACACACCTCAAATAGAAGCAGAAGTAAAAAGAGGAGCACTACTTACTTCAGAAATAGAATTAGTATTGGAAATGTGTCCAGGTACAACTATTGGTATAACAGGAAGTGATGGAAAGACAACAACTACATCTTTAATATATCAAATCTTAAAAGAACAAGGATTGAATTGCTATTTAGGTGGAAATATTGGAATCCCATTATTCACGAAAATAAAAGAAATGAAACCAGAAGACTATGTTGTGTTAGAACTAAGCAGTTTTCAATTAATGACAATGAAAGTAAGCCCACAGATTGCGGTAATTACAAATGTTACACCAAATCACTTAGATATACATAAATCTTACGATGAATATAAAGAAGCAAAAGCAAATATATTCAAAATGCAAAATGAAAGTGATTTACTTGTATTGAATTATGATAATGATATAACAAGAAATTTTGCAAAAGAAGCAAAAGGAAATGTTGTATATTTTAGTAGTAAGGAAAAACTAGATAATGGTATTATCTTAGATGATGGAATTATAAAAGATTGTGAAAATGGACTTAGAAGACATATAGTAAATACTAAAAATATAAAACTAAGAGGAGTACATAATGCCGAAAATATATGTGCTGCAGTAGCTGCGACAAAAAGATTTGTGAGTCCAGAAATACAAGCAAAGGCCGTAAGTGAATTCTCAGGAGTAGAACATAGATTAGAATTTGTAAAAGAAATAAATGGGGCAAAATGGTACAATGATTCAATAGCATCTAGCCCAACAAGAACAATAGCTGGATTGAATTCTTTTGATGAGAATATAGTTCTAATAGCAGGTGGATATGATAAGCATTTAGATTATACACCAATTGCAAAACCAATTGTAGAAAATGTTGGAGCATTAATATTACTAGGCCAAACAGCAAACAAAATATATAGTGCAGTAACATATGAATTAAAATTTATAAAAAAAGATCTACCAATATATAAGGTAAATACATTAGAAGAAGCAGTAAATAAAGCAAAAGAAGTAAGCAAAAAAGGTGATGTGGTGCTATTTTCACCAGCAAGTGCAAGCTTTGATATGTTTAAAAACTTTGAAGAAAGAGGAAACAAATTTAAACAAATAGTAAATAAACTGTAATTTGTATTTATATTCAAAATTAAAATATATTGCAAAAAGCAAAGATTATATCAAATATAATCTTTGTTTTTTTGCAATAAAAATTTACCTTCTGCATATAATATAACATGCAAAAAAGGAGGTTTAGTAATGAATTATCAAAACTATGAAGAATACATGAGAAATGTACTTGGATATTCTCCATACCCGGAAAGGAACTATACATATACAGATGCACAAGAAGATATGTATAGTTATACAGATGAAATGCCCATTGCAGAACGACCAGCACAAGATTTAACGGCATTTTATCCAGAAATATATAGAATTATATATCCAATGGTGTGCAAGACTTGTAATATGAATTCTAACCGTGAAATTACAAAAGATTTATTAGAACAAATGACAGATGAAATATATAGAAACGTTGAACCAGAAGACCAACAAATAGGACAGCGTGCAGAGGTTCAACTAAAAAATGGAGACGTAATAAATCCAAATGCAAAAGAACCTGAACAACAAACAAGAGAAACTAGACAAAACAATTTTTTACTTAGAGATTTAATAAGGATTTTATTATTAAGAGAATGGGGAAGACCTAATAGGCCACCTGTTAGACCACCATTTCCACCAGGAGGAGGAAGACCACCAATGGGTCCAGGGCCAGGAATGCCACCACCTAATAGACCACCAAGACCTCCAATGGGACCACCACCAAGGCCAAGATATTTTTAAACTAAAATAAAGTGTGAGGTGTGAAGTGAAATTTCACCTTTCACTTCACACTTCGTGAAGCTTCAATTTCTGTGCATAATTACCTATATTTTACATATAATTATAGTACAAGCTATTGTAAGGATGTGATTAAATTTTGGTAGTTGATATGAGCTATTTTACAAAAGTTATAAAGAAAGTACTAATACTGATTCTTACACTTGTAGCAATTTATTTATCTTTTAAATTAGCTTTATTTTATATGCCTTTTTTAATTGGTTTTATTATATCCTTATTAATAGAGCCCCTCATTAAATTTATAAATAATAAAACAAAATTAACAAGAAAAACAAGCGCTATAATTGTTTTAGTGTGTATTTTTACAATTCTAATAGCCTTGATTAGTTGGGGAGTAATTACTCTAATTACAGAGTCTTCTAATTTACTTCAAAGTTTGAATATATATATAGAAAAAATATATATTCAAATTCAAAGATATATAAATAACATAGATTTTGAAAAAGTAAAAATACCAAAGCAAGTAATTCCAATAGTTCAAAATGCAACTAGTAATTTTTTAGAATTCTTAACAAAATGGATAAGTAATTTTTTAACTTCAATACTTCAAAACATAACTTCTCTTCCAATAATAGGAATATACATTGTAATTACAATACTCTCAACATATTTTATGTGTGCAGATAAATTGTATATGTTAGATCAACTAGAACATCATTTTCCAAAACTATGGGTAAAAAAATTTGGAATGCATCTGAAAAAATTAATAGCTACATTAGGAGGATACTTAAAAGCTGAAGCTACTTTAATACTTATATCTTTTATAGAGGTATTGATAGGATTGTATATCTTTAAAATTTGTGGCTTAAATGTTCCTTACCCTTTTTTGTCTGCACTTCGGAATAGGTTTTGTAGATGCACTTCCTATACTTGGCTCGGGAACTGTAATGATTCCATGGGCTATTATATCTGCTGTAAATGGAGATTTAAAATTGGGTATTGCAATATTTGCTTTGTATGTGATAATACTCGTGGTTCATCAATTGTTGGAGCCAAGAGTTGTTGGAAATAATATAGGAATACATCCAGTATTTACATTAATAGCAATGTATACAGGATTCAAGTTTTCTGGAATAATAGGACTATTTATTGGCCCAATAGTATTAATAATTTTACAGAATGTATTTGAAACTATGATAGATAATGGAATAGTTAAAACTATATTAGATAGAAAATAATGAGAGGCAGGTGCCTCTCATTTAAAACGCAGCAGAAGTAGGAACATATGTATCATCAGGAGGATAAACATAAATATTATCTTTTGGCTTTTCTATTTGTTTGATCTCTTTTATTTTAATTATTGGCATATCACCATGATATGAACCTTTTGTAATTTCACCTTTTATTTCGACCCAAGAATTATCAGCAAAATTTTGGGCATTTTTGCAATCACACAAAAAACCAACAATTAATGTTTGCATATCTGAACTAATTATCATATCTCGTGCAAGGACAAATTCTGTTTCTTTGAAATCTATCAACCTATAAACATATCCAGAAAAGCATATTTCTTTACCTACATAAGAATCTATATCATCATGTACAGACTTTAGAATGTTAGTATAATTATTATTAGAAATATTAATCATGTTGGAACTATTTACTTCATCTTTTACTTTAAAACTATTGCTATAAATCATATATGCAGAAATTGCAAAATATATTGTTATTGCAATTGCTATAATAACAAGAAATATCTTTACTAGTTTTTTTCCATTTAATTTAATATTCCATACAAACATGATATCAGTCCTTTCAATTTATCTAATTAAATTCTATGTTAAATTCTTGCAATATATTACAGTTCATGATATATTATTTAAATGTATGGTAAACTCAGTTTGCCACATCATACACATTAATTGAAAGAAGGAAATTAAATGGGTTTATTTAGCAAAATTTTTGGCACATATAGTGAAAAAGAAGTAAAAAGAGTAATGCCAATAGTAGATAAAATAAATGGACTAGAACCAGAAATATCAAAACTTTCTGATGAAGAACTAACAGGTAAGACACAAGAGTTCAAAAAAAGGTTAAATGAAGGAGAAACTTTAGATGATATATTACCAGAAGCTTTTGCAGTAGTTAGAGAAGCTTCTAAAAGAGTTTTAGGTATGCGTCATTTTGATGTTCAGTTGATAGGTGGAATTATTCTTCATCAAGGAAGAATTGCAGAAATGAAAACTGGTGAAGGTAAAACTTTAGTTGCAACACTTCCTGTATATTTAAATGCACTAACAGGAAAAGGTGTTCATGTTGTAACTGTAAATGATTACTTAGCAAAAAGAGATAGTGAATGGATGGGAAAACTATATAAGTTTTTAGGACTATCTGTTGGACTTGTAATTGCTGGCATGAACAGTGAGCAAAAGCAAAAAGCATATAACAGTGATATTACTTATGGTACAAATAACGAATATGGTTTTGATTATTTAAGAGACAATATGGTTATATATAAAAATGATATGGTTCAAAGGCCATTAAATTATGCAATTGTAGATGAGATAGATAGTATCTTAATTGATGAGGCACGTACACCTTTAATTATATCTGGTACAGCAGCAGAATCTTCTGTTCTATACTCACAAGCAGATGATTTTGTAAAAAGATTAAAATCAAAAGTATTAGTAGAAGAAGATATTAAAGATTTTGATCAAGAAGAAGATAATGAAAAATATGATTATATAGTAGATTTAAAAGCAAAATCAGCAACATTAACTCAAAAAGGTATCAAGAAAGCTGAAGATTATTTTAAATTGGAAAATCTAAATGATTTAGATAATTCTGATATAGTTCATCATATTAACCAAGCATTACATGCTCATGGAATTATGAAAAAAGATATTGACTACATAGTTAAAGATGGAGAGGTATTAATAGTTGACGAGTTTACAGGAAGAATTATGTATGGTAGAAGATACAGTAATGGTCTTCATCAAGCAATAGAAGCCAAAGAACATGTTAAAATTGCAAATGAGTCTAAAACTCTTGCAACAATTACATTCCAAAACTATTTTAGAATGTATGATAAATTATCAGGTATGACTGGTACAGCTATGACAGAAGAATCTGAATTTAGAGAGATATATAATTTAGACGTAATATCAATTCCTACAAATAAACCAATGATAAGAATTGATAATAATGATGTTATATATAAAAATGAAAATGCTAAATTTAGAGCAGTAGTAGAAGATATTAAAAGAAGCCATGAAAAGGGTCAACCAGTGCTAGTTGGTACTGTTTCAATAGAGAAATCCGAAAAATTAAGTAGCATATTAAAAAGAGAGGGAATAAAGCATGAAGTATTAAATGCTAAATACCATGAAAAAGAAGCTCAAATTATTGCACAAGCTGGTAAATTTGGTGCCGTTACAATAGCAACAAACATGGCTGGTCGTGGTACTGATATTATGCTTGGCGGTAATAGTGAATTCTTGGCAAAACAAGAAATGAAAAAACAAGGATTTTCAGAAGAATTAATAGAACAATCAACAACACATAACGAAACAGAAAATGAGGAAATATTAAAAGTAAGAGAAACTTTTAGTAAATTAGAACAAAGATTTGATAATGAAATAAAAGAAGAAAAGCAAAAAGTTGTAGATGCAGGTGGACTAAAAATTATAGGTACAGAAAGACACGAATCAAGAAGAATAGACAATCAGCTTCGTGGACGTAGTGGACGTCAAGGAGACCCAGGAGAATCAAGATTTTATATTGCACTAGATGATGACCTAATGAAAATATTTGGTGGAGACATGGTAACATCAGTATATAACACATTAGGTGCAGATGAAAATATGCCATTAGAAATGGGAATACTTTCAAGAGCTGTTGAATCAGCACAAAAGAAAGTTGAAGGAAAGAACTTTAGTATTCGTAAGCATGTACTTCAATATGATGACGTTATGAATACTCAAAGAGGAATAATCTACAAACAAAGAAAACAAGTTTTAGATGGAGAGAATATTCACGAAAATATATTACACATGATCAATAGCGTGGCAGAAGAAACAATTCAAGAATATGTTGGAAATGGAGAAGATGTAAATAAAGAAGGATTATTACAAGAAATAAAAACAATATTTAATGTAAATGACTTAGAATCCTTATCTAAAAAGCATTTAGATGTTCAAGAAATAACAGATGAATTAAAAGAAAAAGCATTACAAAATTATGATAAAAAAGCAGAAGAAATTGGACAAAATGAAATTGGCGAAGTTGAAAGAGTTGTTATGCTAAAAGTAGTAGATCAAAAATGGATGGATCATATAGATGCAATGGATGAATTAAAAGACGGTATTGGTCTTCGTGCATATGGTCAAAAAGATCCAGTAGTTCAATACAGAATTGAAGGATTCGATATGTTTGACAAAATGGTTAATGACATTAAGCATGACGTAGTAAAAATTTTACTAAATATAAATAGAGTTAATAATGTTGAAAGAAAACAAACTGTAAAAATAACAAGTCAAGGACTTGAACAAGCAGTAAATGCATTAAAAAATTCTACACCTCAAGAATCAAAAGAGGTTTCACATATACCTGTTACAAACGAAGGCCCAAAAGTTGGCAGAAATGACCCATGTCCTTGTGGAAGTGGAAAGAAATACAAGAACTGCTGTGGAAGAAATCAGTAATATCAAGGGTTACAGCTGATATAAAACTTAACATAAATAACAAAAAACACCTAAATGTCAACGATTTGTCAACGAATTTATATTATTTAATATCATATCAACAGCAAAACATTGAAAATGCTGATGTTGATATTCCGTTGACAAATCATATTGACACAAAAAGTCTTAAAAAGAGTTAACATTTTATTGTTAGCTCTTTTAATTTTATTCATCAAAAAATTTATGTTTTGGGGGTAAAATTATGGCAAATGTAAATATCAGAAAAAGAGGGAAGGTCTATCAATATCAATTTGAAGCAGCATCAGTAGATGGAAAAAGGAAGCAGATAACTAAATCAGGCTTTAAGACTAAAAAGGAAGCAGAGATTGAAGGAATTAAAGCTTATAATGAATATAACAATACTCGGTCATTCTTTCACACCGTCAACGATGTCTGTTTCTGATTTCTTGGATTATTGGATTAAGAATTATTGTGAAATAAATCTTAAATATAATACTATTCAGGCATATAAAAGTATTATAAAAAATCATATAAAAAATCGTATTGGTATGTATAGACTGTCACAAATTACACCGTCTACACTTAATGAGTTAATGACAAATATTTATGTTGAAAAAGGTTTTTCAAAAGCATTTCTAAAAAATATTTTGAAAGTATTAAAAGGTGCTTTTGGTTATGCCACGAATGTTGTAGAATTTATAAACAAAAATCCTGCACAAAAACTTGGCTTACCGTCTAAGGATATACCAGACAGTGACCCTGTTCACATTTTCTCACAAGAAGAAATAGAAATGTTACTTGATAGGTTCAAAAATAATCATTGTTTTTATTATGCAATATTAACAGCTTATTATACAGGATTAAGAGTGTCAGAGGTGTTTGGATTAACTTGGGAAGACATTGATTTTGAAAATAAAACAATATCCGTAAACAAAATAGTAGTTAAGAAAAATCAAAAAGGATATTCAAAAGGAAAACATCTCAGTGGTAAAGCAAAAACAATATGGTATTTTGGAGCTTGCAAAACAAAAGGTAGTTACAGAACAGTAACTGTGGGTGATACATTAATTAATGCTTTGAAAGAATATAAAATCGAACAAGACAGACATAAACTTGAATATGGATATACATATATGAAGCATTATAAAAAAATTGTAAATAATCCATATAATAATCAACCAGAAACGAAAATATTAAATGCACTTGCCGAAATTGATGTTGCCTTGCCTGAAGTGAATTTTGTATTTCTTAAAGATAATGGAATATTTGAAGGAACTGATACTTGTAAATATCCATTCAAAGTAATACATTATGAATTAGGTATTCCTTGCAGATTTCACGATTTTAGAGATACTCACGCAACAAGGCTTATCGAAGCACGGTGTTGATATTACAACAGTGGCAAGCAGGTTAGGACATACAAATGTAAGAACAACATATCAATATTATGTTAAAGTTACATCAAAAATGAAAAATGATGCAGTGAACAAGTTTGAAAAATTTGCTGACGGATTACCTGTTCTTCAGGTTAATTCTAATAAAAAAACAAAGCAAATCGCATAAAGAAAGGAGTAATGAATTATGGGAGTTATTATAGAAAAGCAACCAAACGGATTATATTGTAGAATATAAACTGTTGTTGATGCACCGACACATTATAATATGACGAAATCTGAATATGATAAATTTATAAAAGATGCTTCAAAATGAGGTATCTTTTATTATATACAAAAATGCACAAAAACAAAGCATAAACTTTAGTGAAAATGCGAATAGAAAATAAATACCACAAGTAGTACAATATAGTTAAAGAAATAAGTTAACTATTGAAAGGAAACAAAACAATATGAATACAAGACATTATTATTATGACAAAAATAAAAAGAGTAATTGCCTTGATTGTAAATATCCACTTATTAATGAGCAAGGAATAAACGAACTCGTTCACGATAGTATTGGCAAGTATGTTTATATTAACATTTATGATGCTGAGGGCAATTATAAAACTCATTGGACTTATAATGTTTCATTTGATGGAGTTCACCCGAATGAAGACTATGAAAAGGGTAAAGAAACAAGGCTACAACACCATACTAAAAAAATCTGTAACTATATACGAGAAGATTATGTGACATATTGCGAGAGCAAAGAAATTACTGATGAAGTAATGAGAAGAGAACTTATTAACGAATGGAATTTTGGTTATGAGTTTGTTCAAAATTTAAGTTCTAAAGAAGTAAAAAGGATTTATGAAATTGGTCCGGCAGAATATGACCGAGAACTTGAAGACCAGAATATGGATAATTATTATTAACAAGGAAGGTGACCTCTCGGTGAAACATATGCCATAGTTACAAGTTCTATATCTGATGCGAAAAAGTATAAAACTAAAAAGATAGCAGAAAATGCTTGTAACAAACTTTACGACAGTATTTGTAATTATATATTTAAGGTTGTTGACGAAAGAGAGGAACCGGGATATGACTATGTTAAAAATACCCTTGACTGAAAGTGTGTGGGGCAATATCCAAACATCAAAGGATAATCACTTTATTATTACAAGTGATGTGGCTTCTTCAAAATATTATCTCTATATTAAACAAGGGCAAGAATATAACAGATTGTCTTCTTCAAAGCAACCGTATAAGCTTTTACAAGATATACAAAATTATGAAAGAAAGAATATGCTATGATTACAGAACAGCAGAAAATCAATAAAAAAAGATATAGAAAAAAGTTGAAAAAATTATCAATCGAGTTTTCTTTGAAAGAAAACGATATTGCAGAATATCTTGATACAAAACCGAATAAATCAGGATATGTAAAAAATCTCATTCGTGATGATATGCAGAAAGGCGAATAGTATTATGAATATTCAAGATGTTAAACTCTATGATACAGTCCGAATTAAGTCAAACAAGTGTCTGTATGAATATGAGCGAAGATTGATTTATGCAGTAACACACATTGATATGGAAACTAAAAGAGTACACATATCAAGCCTTAATCACAAAGATTACTTTATATCATCATTTCCTGATACAGTAGATATTGATGTGTCAGACATAAAAAAGGTTGCTAATACATCTAATGACCTTTTATATGATTATGTTCGTCACAATGAACAGATTGCACAGATATAAAGCATAAACTTTAGTGAAAATGCGAATAGAAAAACAATACCACTTGTAGTATTATATAATCAATGGATATGAGAAAGGAAGCATACTTTATGAATGAAAATTTAGTTGCACAAATTGTTAATGGTGCAAAGGCTGAAAAGACTTCGATACCTGCTGAACTTATCAGACCTAATAAATACAATTTTTATGAGGACGAAAAGTTCTACAAAAAAAATCGTGATGCAGAAACAGGCGAAGACATTGAATTAAGGTCGCTCGAAGATGGTATTGCATCAGTAGGACAAATGGAAAATATCGTTGTTTACCGAGATGAAAGCATTAATGATGGTAAAAAATATACATTGTTAAGCGGACAAAGACGGTGGCAATCGGTACTTAATAATAAAGCAAAGGGCATTGGTAGTGGTGAACTTGATGCCACAATCAGACCAAAGCCAAAAAACGACTTTGAAGAAACAATGCTTATTATTGAGGGTAACAAAAGAAGAAGAACTGAGGTAACAGTTAATCAGTTTTTATATCAAGAAATTCTTTTCTTTGAAATGCTGTATGACAAACAGAAGAAAGAAGGAAATGTGCCTAAAGGATTATGGCAGCGAAAATATGTATCTCAAATGTTAGGTGTCAGTGAAGGTACTATTAACAAGGTACATAATAAATATGATAAATCAAGTGCAGATTTGCCGGATAAGAAAAAAACTAAGGCAAAGAAGCAATCGATTAAACAACAAAAATTCAATGAACTTGCTGATGAAATATCTGAACAAGTGTCAGCTTTTTGCACTAAGGTAGATTTAACACAAAGTAAAATTTCATTCAAATATGACACTCTTACTGACTTAGAACATTTACTTGAAGAGTTCGGTATTGATGTTGATATTAGTGAACTCAAAAAATATCTGTTAGGCGACAAAGAAGATAAATAAAAACAGACAAGTGTCCGAATGAAAGGAAACACACAAATGAGAATTATTTTTATTTATTGTACAGCAGCAATAATGATGGTTTCTATATCTCTTATGTTATTTATAGTTACTTTTAAGAAGCCCAATGACAGTACATCTGAAGAAAAGCATCAGACATCAAAGATGATGCACAACGCAATAGTTGCATTGATTAGTGCTATAATTATTTTTGTCATATTAACCATTATTAGACTTTAACAAAACAAATGGGAGCGAAAAACCGGGTCGGAAGCATATACAAATGATAATGAAAGGAAACACACAAATGAGAATATTAAATGTTGTAACACAAAAAGGTGGCACAGGAAAGTCAGAAACAGTTAAAAATCTTGCTTATGGCATTGCACAAAAAGGTTATAAGGTACTTGTAATAGACCTTGACCCACAAGCAAATACTTCAGCGATATTTCTTAATTTGCATCAGGAAATGTCTGATGTAGTCCTTGATGATATGAAAAGTTGTATTGAACAAATACAAGAACAATATTCTTCAAGTGGAATTAATCTCAGCACAGGACAAATTGGCATTGATGTATTACACGAATACATAAAGAAACAAAACACAGATTATGATGTAAGTGATGTACTTCTTAACGAGAAACTTATTGATGAAGCAATCAGAACAACCGAATATTCTAATATTGATATTTTACCTGCAAGCATCAAACTTATACAAACGGACAGAGCATTGAAAGACAGTGTAGGTGCTGATGTAAGGCTCAACAAAGCAATCAGAGAATATATGACACACCAATATGATTACTGTATTATTGATAACAGCCCTGTTACCAATGCACTGACAATCAACGGCATCGTTGCTTGCCAGACAAACGAAGATGTTATTATTTTACCTGTTAAAATTGATGCAGGTGGTTTAGAGGGAATGGATATTACATTTCAAAAAATGAAAGAAATAAAATCGTATCAGTATCTTGATTATGATTTTAAGATATTGTTTACTATGAGAAACAGAACAAAGGTTGAAGCAAGAGTTGAAGATACCATACGAATGTTGTTCAAAAATCATTGTTTCAACACCAATATTCGTTATCAGCCAAGTCCAATAGTGACTTCATCAACAAAAGGAAAAATTCTCTTGGAAATGTTCAAAGACAAAAATGTTTCTAAAGATTATATGCAACTCGTTGATGAAATTATAACAAAGTAGATTTCTTCATTTTCACCTCCTATAAAACTTATAGCAAACGGCTATGAAAACTACACAACTATGCTACTAATGTTGTGAAAGCGGTGAGTTAAGTTACACCGCTTTTTTACACAAAAAACAAAGGGAGCAAAACCGGGACTGAAGAACATACAAAAGATAAAGGAGATAAAAATATGAAAATGATTTGTTTAATATTATCAATAGCAGGTGTAGCACTTTTTGCTTTGGGTACTTGCTTTACAAACACCCAAAGCAGAATAAAATCATTAATGGTTTGGGGCATAGGATTAACGATTGTCAGTTGTTTTATTTCGATATTTGTTTCTACTGTGAACCCTAAAACCGAAAAACAATATTCGTATGACAAATTAGCAAGCAGTTCAAAAATCATTGCACTAAAAGATAATAACTTATTAAGCGGAACATTCTTCTTAGGTTGTGGTTCTATAAACAATGATGAATATTATTACTATTATACCGTTTCGGACGAAGGCGACATCGAATTTAACAAATTATCGGCAACACACGACAATGTTAAATTAAGATACTGTGGTGACAATGAACAACCAAGAGTTGAAACATATTATGAAACGGTTAATACTGTATTGATTGCAAAACCTAATATATGGAATTTATCAATTAACGACTATATTTCTTATCATAAATATAGCGTAGGTGATGTAGTTACCAGCGACATTAACGAATGGCATAAACAAACAATTATTTATATTCCTGAAGGTACAATCCAGCAAGACTATAATATTGATATGAAATAGATTATTGATAATATAAAGGAGTTTATTAAGAGTGGACAACAAAAAGAAAGCCAAAGCAAATGTATGACCTTGACACAGTTAAATCTATGAAGCAAGCAGGGTACAAAATAAAAGAATGTCAAAATGAGAAGGTGAATAATTATGACACAGGCTGTTAACAGTAAAACGGACATCTGTCCAAATTATAATAAAACAAAAAACATCAGACAGTGTTTAATTGATAAAGACATTTTGAACTATGAATTTTGTGATGGAGTTAATAATGATGAGTGTTTTATCACATTTGATTATTGTCTTAATTAAAAATTGCAGAAAGGAGTGGATAGCATACGAAAATAATCATATATATATTGATATTCTCTATTGGTCTGATTGCCGGCACTATATTGATGGCAATATTAGCAGCCAACAGAGTATCGGATTTAGAAAGACAGCTTTATAAAAAGAAAGAAGGTAACATAGATGTCTAATGATTATAAAAATTCTCGCAAACAACAAAAAAAGGCAATTATAATTATTGCAATAATTTTTGTAGTTGCTCTTTCAATATCAATTATAAGTTCTGTTGTGACGAAGCATCAATCAGAGCTAACTACAACCGAAAGTCAAACTCAGCAAACTGTCGCAGAACAAACATTATCTTCATCTGACGAAACAGATGTAACAGGTGATAGTGGAGAAAATAACACATTAATACCTGCAACAGTGATTAGTGTTATTGATGGCAAAACACTTGAAGTGAAAATATGTGATAAAACCGTTAAAGTTCAAATGATAGGACTAGAAATAACATCTGAACAAGAACCTAAAACAAAACAGTATCTTGAAGATAAATTCAGCACAAATAAGAATATATGGCTTCAATATGACGAACAAACAAATAATGAGGATTGCGAATTATGTTATGTTTGGTCGTCTGATAAGGTCAATGTAACATCAGTTACAGATGTTAAAAGGAAGATGCTACAAACAGAACTTATAAGAAAAGACCTTGCAGTTTACGCAGCCGAATATCCAAATTCAAGATATGATTATGAAATGCGAACTGTAAAAGACACAGCTCAGGAATACAACTATGACGAATAAAGATTATATAAAACAAAAATATCCTTCAAGGCTCTCAAAGACTGCGATTGGTGGAGTAATGGGCTGTCCGCAAGATTACGGATTAAAACAATCGTTACGAAACGGATATTATTGCAAAGAAGACTGTAAAAAATGTTGGAATTTAGAAGTTAAAAATTAAAAAACGGACAGATGTCCGAAAGAAAGGAAACACACAATGAGTAATTATAATTGTTTTGCATATCGCAATGGAAGTCAATGTTCGGTACTTAAAGAAATGGTTTGTAAAGAAAAAAAGAAATGTCCTTTTTTCAAAACCGAAAACCAATATAGGCAGGGAATACAAGACAGCCGTGAAAGATTGATAAAAATAGGAAGGATATTACCGGATTGAAAAAAGTCATACGAGAAGTTAAAGACCTTAAACCATTAATTACACAAAACACAATATGCTTTATTGTTTCTAGTATAGTTGCATTTTTTGTTGATGCAATACCATTTGCGTTTGGTATTTCTGTATGGCTATGGTTTATAATCTATCTTTTATTGATGGTATATTCTTACTTTTTCTGTTTGGTAATATATAAGTTGTTCATACCTGCATCTAGCAGGGTCAGCAAGGCTGATATAGATACTTTTCTTATCAATAAAGGGAAAGACCTGTACAAGAATAAAAAGTTCAAAATAGTTCTTGTTAATCCGTTTACAAAGACTATCAGATATTGGACTAAAAACACCTCAAAACAAAGAGTTAAGTATATTTTCTACATAAAAGACAATGTTTTCGAGGAATTTCATTCAAAATGCAGCCAAAACTCAAAAAATACGTTATAATAGTAAGTGAAGGGGAAAACAAAATGGTTGAAAAAACAAATCTTGAATATTGTAAAGAAATAGCAATAGCTTTTTTACATCAGCCTATATTGCCAACTGATTATTTTGGATTTATAACTCACCCAGTATTTGAAAGCAATTTCACTATTGAAATAAATGAAGACGGAACACAAGGTAGTGGGTTAGTTGACTTATTAAAAGACAAAAAGATGTTAAGTCGATATATAAGATGTTACGAAAATCGCATTAATGAGCAAAAAGATTTATATGGCATATTAAAATTTATAAGAAAACAATATTTATTGCAATATCTCAATATCACCAAAGAACATTTGTCTTGCCGTGATTTCAGCGAAAGCTTGATTGAAGGTTGGGTGTTAGATGAATATGCTAATCAAAACACAGCTGTTTCAAAGGAAGAATTGCTTAATATGTTCTTGATGGCTGATGCTGAATATATGATTGATGATGAAGATAAGAAAACTTATCAAACAATTAAAAACAGTAAAAAGGTAACTATTTACAGAGGTGTAACAGAATATAATGAAAAAGATGTTGATAAATCTCTTTCGTGGACTTTAGATATTGACACAGCATTATATTTTGCTACAAGATTTAATCAACACGGAAATGTGTATAAAGCAACAATATCACCAGATGATGTTCTTGCTTATACAAACACAAGGAAAGAACACGAAGTTATTGTTAATCCAATCGGATTGAATAACATTCGGAAAGATAACGAATTAATCATATCAAAAGAGAATATTGAACCATCTATTGATATGTAGATTAATGAAAGGGATAATGCTTTATGAAGAAAATTAAGAACTATATCAAAAATCACAAAACTATATCTGTTGTGCTGATTATTGCAATAATTATTGCAATCGGAATGTCACTGTTTTTAGCCATTTCATATGGCACAGAAAAAGACAGATATGATACTGTTAAAAAATATTGTAACAATGATAGCTTTGCCATTCAGACCGAATATGAACTTGACAAACAAGAACACGAAATGAATGTAGATAATCTTGTTGTAATGAGTATGCCAAATTATAATTCAGCATATTGTGACAGTATCGGTGTAGGCGAATATAGCAGAAGTTTTGTAGGCGATAATAAATTTGTTGCTGATAAGGTAAAAAAAGAAACATACACAATTCGTACCGAAGTTCCAAAAAATAAAATATGGAATAAATTTAAGTATGTTGATGCAGATATTGAAGTTTCTTGTATTGATACAACAGCACCCGAGTTTACTGAAAAAGTAGATAGTATTACTATCAATAAGGGTGAAGAACTTGATGTTGCATCGAAGTTTAATGCAACTGATTTAAGTGGAAAAGTTAAAATTACAGTTGATGGCACTATTGATGTAAATACAGTAGGAACGCAGACCGTTAACATATTTGCTACCGATGAAAGCGGTAATGTTGCTCAAACAGAAGTAAATGTTATTGTTAATGAGCCTGAAAAGAACGAAACAACAGGAAATAACAACAATGAAACAGCTTCAAAGTCGAATGGTTCTACAAGCACTTCTCAAAAGTCATCATCTAAAAAATCTACATCATCTTCATCGAAAAAGAGCAACAACACTGGCAACAACAAAACATCAAGCAATGCTTCTTCAAGTTCAAAGCCAAATAGCAACACTACAACAAAACCAAATAACAATGGCGGTGGTACAACAACCACTTCAGGCTGTGCAAGTGGTAATCATTCAATGCCAACAGGAAATTGTGGCAAATGGTTTAACAGTAGAAATGAAGCTATAAATTATTACAACAGTGTTTCAGATATGTGGAACAGTAAATATGATGCAGGTGAAATTAGTTATGAAGAGTTGTGTAAAAAATGTCCTTTTGGGTATGAATGTTGGTCTTGTTCAAACTGTGGCAAGTGGACTTTGAACTATAAATATATTTAGCAACACTTAAATTAATATAAATCTTGACAAACACAAGTTTACAAGTATAATAATAAATAAAGGTGAAAAAGAAATCGAGAAATCGGGTTCTTTTTTGTGTATAAATCATTGAGTGTTAATGAAAGGGTGATGTGATTATAATTGTTACAAAAGAAGATTAACAAACTAAAAATTGTGTAATAACACAGAAAGGAATAACGAAATGAAAAAAATAAAAAAACTGACCGCCGTATTATTAATGTTGGTTATGTTATTAACAACTTTACCATTGTCGGTCTTTGCATCAGAAGACATTAATCTCGGCGAAGAACCCAATAACAACAACATTAATATTACAGTAATAAAGCAGTACGGTCACGAAATTCATACAACAACAATAAACGGAAGAACATATCCGTTATTTTGTACTGAGTTCGGAAAGAAATCACCTAGTAATTCAACTATGGGTTCTCAAGGTGTACCTAACGATGCTAACCTTTTGGAAGCAGCAAGATGGATATTTGCAGGATATTATTGGTCGCACGGAAACAACATAGATTATCTTGATATGGCTTATTGTCAGAAAAAAGTATGGTCTGTAATGGGGTGGAATACATCGTGGGATTTTTCAGATGCAGGGTACAATGCGTGGGTCGCAAATGCTTATGAAAACATTCAACTGTTAAATACTTATCCTTCTTTTAATGCTCAGAACAACTTTAGAGTTGTTGCAGGTAAAAGTATTACAATAACTGATACCAATAATGTATTTAAGTATTATCCAGCTTTTGATTATACAGAGAACAATATCAGGTATATTCATAACACAAGGTCAAATGAACTTATTATATCACCAAATAAAAATTGTACAGTTAATTCATTTGTTATAAGACCTAATAAGTTTCATAAAACTATTACAGGTCAAGACCAAAATTGTTTGTTGTATAATGCGAGTGCCGGTGGAACACAGACCTTGCTATATTCGGCATATTATGACCCTGTAACATTTTCTGTTTCGGGTACAGTAGTACCATTAGGCAACATTAATATTACCAAAAAAGATATTTACGATGCTTCTCTTACAGGTGCAGAATTTGGTTTATATTCTGATAACGCTTGCAGTAAGTTAATTACAACTGCAACATCGAAGAACGGTAGTGTTAAATTCGATTATCTTGAACCGGGTACATATTATTCAAAAGAAATCAAAGCACCAAAGGGTTACTTGCTTAATAAAACAGTATTAACATTAAATGTTACAAGTAACAACACTACAAATTCCACAGTTAAAGATGCAGAGCCGACAGGTACGATTACAGTTACTAAGAAACTTGATGTTTCTAAAACTAATAATCGTTACGGTGATGTAAAAATTGATGAAGCTGAATATACTTTATATGCAAACGAAAAGATAACAAGTAAATCAGGTTCAAAAGTCTTTTATAATAAAGATGATGTAGTTAGCACCAAAAAGGTAGTTGCAACAGACGGTACAACCGCAACAACTACTTGGGATAAGCTTCCTTTAGGTTCTTACTATGTAAAGGAAACCAAAGCACCAACAGGTACTTTTATTGATGAAAAAGAACACTCTGCTTCTCTTGAATATAAAGACCAAAATACAGAGGTAATCAGCACTTCTACTGTAAGTGTAGATACAGTTAAATCACAAAAAGTAAAGGTCTTTAAGGCAGGTACAGACGGCAGTGCAGGTGAAATGAAAGGTGTAGCCGATGCACAATTTTCAATTAAACTTAATGCCGACTATACAAATGCAATTAATCAAGGCTATAAGCTCGAAGAAATATGGGCTTCAGCGGACAGTAATGGAAATTACAAAGGTATAGACATTAACGGTAATGTTGTTACTGTTGACAAAACAAGAGCAACTGAAGCACAGAGGGTCGCTCCATCTTATGCTGTAATTACAAGCAATAAAAATGGTTATGCTGTTTCTAATTATCTTCCGTTTGGAAGGTACATTATGAAAGAAACAAACACTCCAAAGGATTATATTGCAGGTAATGATGTAGTTTTCAATATTGAAAAAGACGAAAGCGAATATGAAATCGAAAATGCCGTTAAGAACATTAATATCAATAATGCCCTGTTTGAAAGTCCTGTAAAGATTATAAAGAAAGATGTTGACAGTAATAAGCCTGTAACTCTTTCATCTGCATCTTATAAAATCAGAGCAACACAAGATGTTATAAATCGTGCAACAGGTAAGGTTGTTTATCATAAAGGCGATTATGTTCAGGTTAAAGTAGGTAATAACAAATACAATGTATTTAAGACCAACAGTGATAATCTTACATCAATACCAGAAGGCAATGTGTATGCTTCTAAAAATGATGAAAAGGGAAGTGTAACCACACCGTTCAAGCTTCCGGCAGGTTATTACGAAATTGTCGAGGTGGAAAGCCCTGATGGATTTCTTATTGATACAAAACCTGTACCGTTTGTGGTAACTAACACGGTTAATTTGGATAAAGATGCTGATGGTGATGTTATAAGCATTGTTACACAATCAAATAAACAACCTAAAGCAAATATTCAAATTAATAAGTCTTTTGAACTTCGTGAAGATGATGTTGACACATCTCTTATTTCAAAAGACGAAAATGGCAATATAAACAATCTTGATAAGGTTACATTTGAACTTACAGCAGCCGATACAATCACAGACAAGACTGACGGAAGGGTTGTATATAATAAAGGTGATATTGTTGCCACAAAGAGCCTTACAAATGGTAAAACAATTAAATTTAATAATTTGTGGATTGGTTCATATATTGTTAAGGAAATAAGAACTATTGATGGTGCTATTCTTGATACAACCGAATATCCTGTTGTGTTTGAAGCAAAAGATAATACAACAGAACAATATTATCAAACACTTGATATAACTAATTACACAACTGAGATTGATGTATCAAAAGTAGATAGTACAGGCACAAATGAAATTGCAGGTGCAAATCTTACAATTACCGATGAAAATGGTAATGTAGTTGATACTTGGGTATCTACCACAGATATTCATAAAATTGAAGGTCTTAAAGTAGGAAAGACATATACTCTTACTGAAGATATGTCACCGTTAGGATATAATATTGCCAACAGCATTGAATTTACTGTTCAAAACAACAAGGAAATTCAAAAAGTTTCAATGACAGACAACACTGTTAAAGTAAATAAGGTTGATAACAACGGTAATTTGCTACAAGGTGCTACATTACAGGTGGTATCTGCTAAGACCAAAAACATAATTGATAAATGGGTGACAGGGCAACACATATTTGATGTTACTGAAGATATGCTTGCATCTATTAAAGAAAATGGCTCAGTAGAAAATATGTATGTTGACGAAGATGATGCCACAGTATTATACAAGATAGTATCAAATAACAATAGTAACGATTATACTCTAATGTTGGTTAAAGACGGTGAAGTTAATTACTACTGTATTGATAATAATGGCAATGAAACTTCTCATATGATAAGGGGATTGCAAGAAGATGACGAATATCGTCTTGTTGAATTACAGGCACCAGATAAGTATGTTGTTGCAAATTCCATTGAATTTACAACAGAAAATAAAGATATTGAATTAAGCCTTACAGATAAGCAAGTACAAATCAGTAAAACCGATATTACAACAGGCGAAGAACTTGAAGGTGCTAAACTTACAATAACCGATAAAAACGGTAATGTAGTTGACGAATGGACTTCTGCAAAAGAACCGCATTTTGCTTCAGGTTTAATTGAAGGACAATCATATACTTTAACAGAGGTAAGCGCACCATACGGTTTCACTGTTGCTGAAAGCATTGAATTTACTGTGTCAGCAGACAAGGAAACACAGAAAATTGTTATGAAAGATGATTACATTTATTCATCTGTTCGTGTAGTTAAATGTGACAAGACTACAAAGAAAGCAATTAAATCTAATGCTTTTGAATTTTCTATCTTTGCCGACAAAGATTGTACAAAACTAATTGCAACAAGCGGTGCAAACAAAGATGATGGTTCAGCATTGTTTGAAAAACTTAAATATGGCACATACTATATTAAGGAAACCAAAGCGCCGTTAGGATATTCGTTGTCAGACCAAGTAGTTGAAATTGTTATCAATGACAAAGGTGTATTTGCAGACGGCAAGAACCTTGAAGAAAAAGACGGTATATATTCATTTGAATATTTTGATGAACTTCTTCCGATTGTTCAAACCGGCGATAACAATAATATCAAGACAATAGGCATTATAAGCGGTGTTCTCGCTGTTACTATACTTGCACTTGTATGTGTTATAAAAAGGCTTAAAAAGGCTAAAGAGAACAACACAGAGCAAAAATAATTGTTGATTAGTTACAAGGAAGGATTTAATTCCTTCCTTGTTTTACTATGAAATACTATAAAATATCATAAATTACCATAAAATATCAAAAAGGAGTAAAAATATGAAAAAGGCATATTTTAGAATAGATAATTCACCAAATTTTTATGAAGGTATTGATACAGAAATATTATGGAATGGTTGGGCTATGCCGTTATTCTCAAAACAAATTGCTGACTTGATTACTAATAAAGCTTGTGAAGATGATAGTGTAAAATGTATATATGATGCACAAAAAGATGAATATATTTATTGGTGCAAAGATGCACCTGATGAAAAAGAATTTTTTAAGGGTAAAGATTATGTTGTTGCCGGCGAATTAAAACATCTTTACGATGTCGGTTCAGGAGTATGGGTATGGGATAGTTATTCACAAGAAGAAGTAAACGATATTATTAATGAAAATAACATTCCTGATATAAAGGTATTTGTTGATAATTCTCAAAATATAACACTTACTTCCTTTATGCCAACAAATGAAGAAACAAAAGACGAGCCGGATATTTGTGACTAATATTTATTTTTATAGTGCAAAATAGCAAATGTTGTGTTATAATAAATAAAAATACTTGTTAAAGAAAGGAGATACTATGAAAATTACTACATCTGCAATTCAATATCTATCAAAGATAAATAATACAATATATGATGACTTAAAGGTAGAATTTTTATACCACTCTAATAAGCTTGAGGGAAGTACATTCGATGAAAAACAACTTAATGCACTTCTTGAAGAAAATATGGTAATTGGTGAACATAAAAAAGATGATGTGCAAACAACTATTAATTCATTAGAGGTATTTGATTTTGTTGTGAAAACAATAGAGGAAAACTTATCACCCCGATTAATTCGTGAATGGCACTCTTTATTAATGAAAGGTACAGAACTTGATAAAGTACAATTAGCAGGTAAATATAAAGAAATTCCTAATGGCTTAAAAGGAATTGATATTGAAACAGCACAACCTTATGAAGTTGAAGAAAGAATAGATAGGTTACTTAACTTAAAAATTAATAACATAAATGATATTGCAATGTTTCATCAAGAATTTGAACATATTCACCCATTTCAAGATGGCAATGGTAGAATAGGGAGATTTATTATATTAAAGCAATGTATTGAAAATAACATTGACCTAATTGCAATAGATAATGAATATAATGATGAATATAAAAAAGCATTATACAATGCTCAAACAACAGGTGATATTTCGGATTTAGTTAATATATTCAAATTATGCCAAGAAAGATTAGACAAAAAGCTTAGCAAATATCAAACATATATTGATAATATTAATAACGACCGGTATATAACCAATAACATTGAAGACGACCTTGATGATATTGACTACTAAAAAAGTTCTTGACATTCAATAGTTAACTAATTATAATAATAAAGTAAAGAGAAATCCGCAGGGAATAGTGGGTTTCTCTTTTTAGCATTTATAAGAAGGTGATTTTATTAAAAGAACAGTTGTAGTAAATTTATTTGCAGGTCCGGGGGCAGGAAAAACAACTTGTGCTTGGGCGATAGCAAGTGAATTAAAAAAGCGAAACATCGAAACGGAATATGTGTCTGAGTACGCAAAAGAATTAGTATGGGATAATGACTTGACATTACTTGATGGAACATTACCACATCAAAAAAAGCTATTTCAAGAGCAAAAACATCGAATTGACAGGCTAATTGGAAAAGTAGATGTTATAGTAACAGATAGTCCAACCGTATTAGGCTTGATGTATGTTGACAAATCAAAATGTTCAATTAATGAGTATTTAACCTTTGAACAACAAGCGATTACTGATTACAAAAGATATAATAATTTCAATCTTTTTATTAATAGGGGAAAAGAGTTTCAGCAAACAGGTAGAATACATAACCTTGAACAAAGTAAAAAAATTGATACAGAGATTAAAGATTTGCTTAATCGTAATGGTATCTATTATGGCACATATTATCATCAAACACTTGATGTGTTGGTTAATAATATAATGATTAACTTTGGTCGTAACAAAGAAAAAGACGAAAGTGAATATGAAATGTCATTATAAATAAGAAAGTGAGGAAATATTAAATGAGGGAGTGTTATAATCAAGAAGAATTGTATGAGATGGTTGAAGATGACATTAAATCACAACCTGTTATTGATAAATCAATTCTTCAAAATGATGAAACATTCAGGTATCAACTTCTTGGCAGAATGCAGACGGATTGTAATTACTTTTTAGGTAATGGCAATAGGCTCGATAAATTTCTGTGGGCAGGAAGCGTTGAAGAACAAATTGCATATATGAAGGCTTTATATAACAGTTTTCCCGATGATAAAAAACCTGAATGGATTTCACTCGAAGATATAAATAATTACGAAGATGCAATGACTAACGATGAAGTGAACATTGACAGTAATAAGGACGAGCCTGATATATGCGAATAGAAAAACGGACAACTGTCTGAATGAAAGGTGGTGAAACCGGTGCGGAATGAAACCTAACTTAAAAATGAATAAAAGCAAGATATTAAAAATACTTGCTTTTTTCTTGTCTGTGTGTACTGTTATTCTTTTTATGTTTCTTTATAGTTCAATAAATAAAGATTATAAAGACTACAAAGAAGTTGATGATACACAAGAACAAATTGTTGATGATGTTGCTACAACACAAGCTGACAGTACAGATGAATTTAATATAGATTGGAACAAATTAAAATCTATTAATAAAGACATTGTGGCTTGGATAAGAATACCAGATACAGATATTAGTTACCCTGTTGTTCAAGGTAAAACAAATAACCAATATCTTCGCAAAAATATATATGGTAATTATTCAAGAGGTGGTACACCTTTTGTCAGTGCAGAACAACAAGTTCCATTTAACTGTGTGAATACAATAGTTTACGGTCACAATCTTATGAACGGTAAAATGTTTGCACAGTTAAAGAAATATAAGAATAAGAATTTTGCATCTAGTCATAATATAGTGCTTATTTATTTACCTTCAGGTGAAATAAGACAATATCAAGTATATTCATTTCATACGGTAAGTGCTTCAGATACTGAAGTATATAACTTATATTCTGATAGCACATCAGAATATGCCAAAGCAATGAATAAAAACAATGTACTTCAGATGGATATTGATATTAATGACAATATGCAGGTTCTTACATTATCAACTTGTACAAACAACGGTGATAGCAGATATGTTCTTCACGCTGTTTATATTAAAAACAAAAACGGACATCTGTCCGAATTGGAAAGGAGTAATTATGAGTAAGTTTTCAATGTTGTTAAGTACGATGCAACCACAGATTATGGCAGCACAACAGGTAACAGAAGGCGATAGCAAAAAGAAGCTTGTTATATTTATTAGTGTTGCGGTTGTTTTAACTGTCGCTTATATCTTTGCAAGTAAAGCTATAAAGAAAAAAATGAAGTAATATTGTTGGGTGATAACGAAAAGCACAGAAAGGAGTTCACTATGAACAAAATTAAAAAAGTAATTCATAAGATAAAGAATTACTTTGTTAAAAAGCAAACTGATTTAATCTGTAAGCAAGGCAAATATCAGAGCAAAATCACATCACTTTGTGATGAGGTTAACAACACAAGGTTTACAAAAAAGTTGCCTAAGCTTATTGCAACCACAGGTGCAACAATGTTGGCTACAATGTCAACATCAATGACAGTGTTTGCCGCCGGAGCTGATACATCAAGTATCGACAAGTTTGTTGATTTTGCTTGTGAATGGCTAAAAAAAATCGGTGCTGTTGTTATGTTAGTAGGCGGAGTAATGTTTGCTCTTGGTTGGCAAAGAGAAGACGCCGAAGGTAAGACCAGAGGTTTGCAAACGTTAATGGCAGGCGGTATGATTGTGGCACTTGGAGCATCAAAGAACATCTTCGGTCTTTAATGTTTGTATAGCAACAAAAGGAAAGGAATGATGTAATTGATAGATAGTCTTATAAAATCACTGTATTACTTTTCTTTTAGTTTGTTTGGTATTCACTATTCGTCAAATGATATAGTCGGCACTATTCTCAGTCTTCTTGATATGAAAACTGTAATGAGTAATAAGTTTGAACTGTATAAATATGTTGCAAGTGTGCAACAAGGAATTAAAGCAGTAGCATTGTCTTTGTTGACATTATTCTTTATTATTAACCTAATAAAACTGTTAACACAAGAAGGTGTTGAACGAGTATCGTGGGAAAGAATAACCCTTCGTGCTTGCGTATTTTTCTTACTTAAAGTCTTCATTGATAGTGCCGATGTAAGCAATGGTAACTCTTGGATATTTGCTATTACAAATACAATGCAAAGTATTTATGAACTTGTAAAAAATACGATTGCCTTGCCGAATGTTCAAGGAATGAATATTGCAGACGAACTTATAAAAATTGCAGAAGGTGCAAAGTTCACCGATAGACTTCAGTACAATGTAATTTATGTTATATTGGCAATTCCGTATATGGCTACAATTATAATGATATTGGCGCAGGTAACATTAAGAGCTGTAAAACTACTTATATATTTAATGTTTGCCCCAATTCCTATTGCAATGGCAGCCGAAGGTGAAACATACCGAGGAAAAGCAATAAACTATTTTATGTCTTTATGTAGTATTTGCTTTGAAGCTATTGTTATTTATATAGGCACATTCATTTATTCTGTCGGTATGAACGGTATGGCATTAAATACGGCATCGGGTGGCGGAAAAATATCTACGGTAATTGGAATAATGTTTCTAAATGGCTTCTTTGCAGCACTAATCGGCATATCAAGTCAATTTAGTGAAAAAATATTTGGTAGGGGGTAATTAAAAGTGGAACAACTTGAAGTTGTAATTTTTGATGAAGTTGATGATTATAAAGAAAAAATCAAAGGCTTAACATTCAGACAATGGATATTTTGTGCTATTGCATTAATTATTGTTATTCCTACTTATATATTTGTTCCTAAATTTCTTGGCATCAGTCAAGATATTACAAGCTACATTGTAATGGTGGAAGCAGCAATTATAGGATTTTTTGGATTTATCAAAATTCATAATCTTGATGCCGAACAAATTGTTCCTTATTGGTATAGACATTATGTTATTTATAATAAGCCTATTAAGTATGTTACAGACAAACAATGGACTGAAGAGCATACAAAGAATAAGGATAAAAAGAAAGCACAAAAATCAAAAAATAATATCTATGACGAGCTGGAAGTTCAAAAGAAAGAAAATGCTGTTGTTGAGCAACAAACAACAAGCAAACCAACAAAAAAAGAACTAAAGGCTCAAAAGAAACAACAGAAAATGCTTGAAAAAGCAAAGAAAAAATATGGTAATACTTTTGATATTACCGACAATGAAGAGATACAGGAAAATATAACAGAAGATAAAAAGACTTCTGATGATAAAGAAAACATTATACAGGAAGATGTTGTTCTTAACACTCCTGATGTAAAATGTGATGAAGTCAGTAACGAAACAAAAATTAATCAACATCAGACAAATAAAACTGATGTTGAAAACACAGAAGATAAAGCTTTACATATGTTAATGGGTATGCTTACACCTGAACAGATACAGCAATTATCAAAAATGGCAAATCAAAATGATAACAACACTCAATAAATATGAAAAGGAATTTTTGCATTTTTATCAGAACAAATATAATGTTCATTATATAAAAATAGCAAATAACAAAGGAAAAGTACCGACTGAGGTTCTTTTATATACTGCTTACAAGCGAAAAATAAAGCATAATCCTACATATATGAGTGTTACTGTACCAAATATGTTCAGTAAGCTAAGACCTAATAAACTATATGAAGTTAATTATCTTATTAATGAAGGGAGTGAATAAACAGTGGATAGTACATTAATATTGCTTATAGCCGGTGCCGTTGCATTTGGCATATATTTTGTTATCGAAAGTAAAAAGAAAAAACAAAATGCTGAAGTTAAACCAAAGCAACAATACAAAAATAAAACGAAAAAGAAAAAGCAAGAAAGAATGTTTATTCCTCGTACCAATTCACAAATTATGAGTATGTTTTTCAAGGACTATGATGAAAAGTCAGGAATAATGAGAATTGGTGAAAACACATACAGTGTATGTTATGAATTTAGTGATGTGTCATTTGCGAAAGCTAATGAAGAAGACCAAAACAAAATATTTATGAAATATGTTGATTTTCTAAATTCACTAACTACTAATATGCACATTCAAGTTATTCATTGCGGTGTACCTGTTGCAACATCAAGGTATAAAGAAAATTATAACTATCCTATATTGGATAGTTATTCCGAAAATGAAAAACGGCTTGCCGAAGAGTTCAATGATATGATTGAAAGTAATCTTGGTAGTAGCAAAACGACTTATTGTGAAACAAGACTTATTGTTGCAACAATAGTTGCAGATAGTCTTGAAATAGCAAAAGACGAATTGTTTCAATATCAAATGCAAATTGAAGAACAGTTTTCTGCTTTCCACTCTAAGCTGAGAAAATGGAGTATTCAGGAAAGGCTTCAATTTCTTTATGATACTTTCAATCTCACACCGTATGTAATTAAATATCCAAACGGAGAAAAATTCAGTGATTTACTCGCTGAAAATACTGATTTGTCTATTTATGATATTCTTGCTCCAAAGGAAGACATTGACCCTCGTGAGCAGAAATTTATTGTAATAGGTGAAAAGAAATTCATTAAGACTTTATATATTAATAAATTTCCGACAAGCCTTACACCTGAGTTTTATAACAGGCTAACTCAGTTGGAAGCAAATATTATTGTAACTGAAAATATTGTTCCGACTGACCCTGCGAAAACCATAAAAAAACTCGAAAAGAAAATCAGTGGACTTGTTACGGAACGATATGAAAAGATTAAAAAGTCTGCAAAGAACCAAGTTAATTATGAATATGTTCGTGACGAAAAGCTCGAAGAGAAAATTGAAAACCAAGAAGGACTTAGAAAGGCTCTTGTAAAGAAAAAACAAAAATTGTTTAGAAAAACAATTCTTATTTCCATAACCGCAAATGATTATGATGAAATGATGCGAATAGAAAAACAGGTAAGAGCCATTGCAGGTGAGTTCTTGTTTGGTATTTCATCTCTTGATTGGCAACAATTTGAAGGATTACAAAACATATTACCTTTCGGTTACAACAACCTGCAATTCTATCGTTCACTTCATAGTGAAGCAGTTGCAGAGAGTATTCCATTTAACAGTAAGAAGCTTCTTCAAGAACATTCATTGTATTACGGTGTTGATATGGTATCAAAATCAATGCTTTGTTGTGATAGAAAGAGATTGATGAATGGTAATGGTTGTATTCTTGCAACATCAGGTGCAGGTAAATCGTTCTTTGTTAAGACAAATATTGAGCAGATTAATCTTCGTTATCCTGAAGATGAAATTTGTATTCTTGACCCCCAAGGCGAATATAATCCAGTGGTTAATGCTTTGGACGGACAAATTATTGAAATATCAACAACGGCAAATACATATATCAATCCGTTTGATATGGAATTGCAATATGTTGACGAAGATAATGACCCGATTAAAACAAAAATCGAATATATCCTTGCTTTTATGGAAAGTATTGTAGGTCATCTTACCGGTGAACAGGAAAGTATTATTGACCGTGCGACTAAAAGAATATATGAACAATACTTTACCGATAAAGCTAAAGGCATAGACAATATAGAAATGCCGTCATTTCCTATTTTCTACAACGAATTAAAAACATATCAAGAAGAGGAAGCAAAGAACCTTGTTCTTATACTTGAAAGATATGTGCAAGGCGGTATGGATATATTTTCAAAAGATACTAATGTTAATATTAAAAATAAGATTGTGTGTTTTGATTTACACAATCTTACAGCATCAATGCAAACCACAGGTTACCTTGTTGTGCTTGAACATATTATGAACCGTGTTGCGAGAAATAAAGCAATGGGTAGAAATACTTGGCTCTTTATTGATGAATTTCATATTCTTCTTGCAAATAATTATTCTGCTGAGTATATTGCAAAAATCTTTAAGATTGGCAGAAAGTTAGGTTGCTTACCGACCGTTATCACACAAAATATTGCCGATGTATTAAAGTCTGAACAAGGCTGTAAAATATTGTCTAACTCAGAGTTCGCAGCTATATTAAAACAAAAGACACTTGACCTTACCGCTATATGTAAAATATTTGACATTTCTCCAGAAGAAGCAAAGTATTGTTCTTCTTCAGCACCGTCCGGGCAAGGTGTTATTGTTTACGGTGACGACATTGTACCGTTTAGAAATCGTGTATCTAAAGACACATATATTTATGAACTTAACAATACCGATGGTATGCAGGTATTAAGAGGATAAGGTGGTGAAACGGTATGAGCGAAGAATATTCTGAAACATCATTAGTCAATAACAATATAAGTAAAACACTTTATGCTGAAGACAGAGTAGCAAGAATAGCCAAAGAATTAGGCTATACAGGTACAGGCGGTATGTCTGAAATGGTTAATGAAATCAGAAACGAATTGCTACAAGAAAATAGCATTATTATTGTTAATACAAGTGCATCAGATGATGGTTTTGAAATATTTAAGCCTGATGATGCACTGCTTGACGACAATAATACTTTCACAAGTGTTATAAGCAGTGAAGATACTGTTATTACCAATGAAGCCGATGTAATACAATTTCTTAAAACTAAAGCTGAAAAGCTCGAAGAAACATTATATAAACAAGGATATAATCTATCTGATAAACAAGTCGGCACACTCAAAAAAGTTCTTAAAACAGCACCTACCGAATTATCAAACAGAACTAATAAGTTATTCAACCTTGCAACAGGAACAACTAAGGTAGCAACCAAAGGGGCTACTATTGCAACAAAAGCAGGTGGTGCATTAGTTCGATTTGGGCAAAACTTTAATGTTCTTGATGCTGAAGGTAAAGTTAATGCAGTTGAAGCCGGTGGTAATCAAATAAAAACTGCAGCTAAATTTGTAGGAAGAAATACCGTTGCTAAACCTGTTGCAAAGGGTGTTAAAAAACTTAACAATAAAATAGCAAGTAAAGCGGTAACTAAGGCTGTTACTAAAGTTCAAAAACTTGAAGCAAAGGTTGCCGCTAAAGTAACTTCAAAAGTCGCTAAGGTTGCTATTAAAGTATTGTCTAAGATAATACAAGCACTTGTTCAAGCTGTCGTTGCTTGTTGGCCGCTTGCTGTTGTGTTGTTGGTTTTTATTGTTGTTATTATCGTTGTTACACAAATATTCGGTGCAGGTCTTAAAGACAATGATATAAAAAACTATACGGATTATATCACTGCAACCCAAACACAAATGCAGGCAACCATAGATAATTATACTAAAGATAACTACAAGGTTGACGGTACTTATAGCGGAACGGCATATATTGATTGGAAAGCAGTTCTTTCCGTATTACAAGGATTGAAAAGCGGAGAAGTGTCAGGTGGTTCAGAAGAAATTGAACTATTAAAACAATGGCAAAAAGATGAAGTAATGTATAAAATTACTTCAGTCACTACAAATGAATATGTTCGAGTACCTGAGATTAAAGACGAGAACGGCAAAGTAATTCAAAAAGAAGAAAAAACCAACAAGAAATATGTAGTTGTTGTTGGAACATTAGAAGATTACAAAGAGTGGGTACGAAACAATCCAGATTACATAAAAAGTTTTTATCACCAAGCTAATATTGCATATGATGATGATTGCGAAGATTTTATGACAGAAGAAGTTGAAGAAATAACAAATAGGTTGTATGAAAGTGATGAATTTAGTTCCCTATTTGAAGGTATAAGCTTCGACCAAAGCACAATTGCACCGGGTACAATTTTTGATACAGGTGAACACAACGGTAGTTTGGCATACCCAACAGCTTGCCGTACTATCTCAGCCGACTTTCCTACTTATCCAAGTGGAAAAAGTCATACAGGAATTGACTTTCCTGTACCTGTTGGCACTCCGATTTGTGCAGCCTATGACGGCACTGTATATATTGCGAAAAACTTAGAAACAAGCTACGGTCATTATATTGTGCTTAAACATAATATAGAAGGACAAACTATATATACCTTATATGCTCATAATTCAACATTATTGGTTTCACAAGGGCAGACTGTTAAACAAGGACAAGTTATTGCATATAGTGGCTCAACAGGAAACAGTACAGGGCCGCATTGCCATTTTAGCGTGTTAACGAGTTATTCACCTCAAAAATATGTTGACCCAAAAAAGTGGCTATAAAGCATACAAACAGCAAAACAAGAAGGAAGGTGATATAATGGCATTTACTGTTGCACAACTTGATGCCGAAATTTCAAAACAAGAAAAAGCAAAGAAAACGGCACAGGAAAAAATAGATAAAATTAAAATTACTACAATAGAACCGTTACAGGAAAAAATCAAACAAACAGAAAAAACCATTTCAAAACTTCAAGGATTGAAAACACAGTTTGAGAAGCTCGAAGCAGAATATAACTCTGCGACAAATGGTTAATATATAGGTGGCAACCTTATATGCAGAAAGGAATACAAATGCAAGAAAAAACAAACATCAAGGATAGAGTGTCTATTGAATTTTCAAATAAACAATTATTCAATAGAAGAGAGGTTACAAAGCAAGACGGCACTAAGGTTAATCTTGTGTCAATAGCACTTCCGACAACAAGTCAGTATAGAGGATTTTCATATACAGCTAATGCCGATTATGTATATCAGTCAAAGTACAACAAAAATATGTCATATACATACCTGCTTGCAAACAAGGATATTACAATCAGAAAATATGATAAAGAAACCGAAACTTCTGAAGAAAAGGTTCTTACTGTTGACGAACTAAAAAAAGAGTTTCGTTCTTGGCAGACTAAGAATAAAGCAAAAGAAAACACAAGTAAGTCAGAAAAGCAAGGTCAAGAAATTTCTTCACCTGTATATGAAGAACCCGACAAAGACTATGAACCTATTGATATGTAAGGCTTCATTGCTTTGTTGATATAAAAAGTTCTTGACAAGCAATAGTTAACTAATTATAATAATAGAGTAAAGAGAAATCCGCAGGGAATAGTGGGTTTCTCTTTTTGTACTTATAGAAAGAATGGTGATAAAAATAACAAATAAAGAATTGTTGCTTTTGCAAATGTATTCTGAGTATAAGAAAAAAAGAACAATTATTATTACTATTGTATTGGTTGTAATATTAATAGTTGCTCTTTGCTTAACCGCATATTATGTTATATCATCACAAACTGTTCAACTAAAACAAAAAACAATAACTGTCGAATATGGCAATGAATATACTCCGACCATTACAGACTTTATAAACGAAACCGATGTGTCCGATGTTGTTTTATTTAATTATGATATACCAAACGAAGACAACAAAGAGTATGCCGATGTTGGAAAATATGATATTCAAATTGACATTGAAAAACCGATTGTGTTATTTGGCAAGGAAATATATAAGAGCAAAATATCAAAGTTGGTAACAGTGGTCGTTGAAGATACAACACCGCCTGTGTTTGATGAAAAATGTCCTAGTAATATTGAAATTGTTACTACAACAGACAACAACAAGCCAGACCTTTCTAAATACTTCACAGCGACCGATATAAGCGGTGAATGTGACATAAAGGTAACTGACGATGGGGTAGATTATAAAACAGCAAATGAGTACGATATAAAGGCAACAGCGACCGATAAAAACGGCAATCAAACAACACAAAATTGCAAACTTGTTATTGTTGAACCACTTTTGACTGTTGATAATACTAATATCGTACTTGAAGAAGGTCAATCATATTCTATTAATGCTTCGGTTAATACTAAAGGAAGCATAAAATATACAAGTGAAAATACTTCTATTTGTACTGTTGATGCAGATGGAGTAATTAAAGCAATAAGTAACGGCAGTTGTAGTGTTGATGTAACATATTACGATAAAACAGTAAAGTGTAATGTTACTGTTAATGAAAAGAAGATAACGGCAAAATCAACACCAACAGAGCAGACAACAAAAGCAACTAAAAAACAAAATACCTCTAAAAAACCGGGAAACAAAGACAATTATCCGCCGAAAGATTTCTTGTTTAAGGACGGATATACTATGGATAATGTGTCTGATGCAGCCTATGCTTATCTTAAAGCGAGTGGTAAACCGGGAAGTTGTGTTCCTCTTAAAGACAGTGAGGGCATTTACATTGGTATGAGGGTAGTATTTAATTAAAAAACGGACAGATGTCCGAATGAAAGGAAACACACAAAATGCAAAAGAAATGGAATGAGTATCAAATTATTGATACAAGGCAATTAATTAATAAGATGCCTGAAGATGAAAGAGAACAATACAAACACAAAGTTCTCTTCAACTGTTGAGATAAAGCAAAAAGGGAAAGACAATAAGACTGCAACAGTTGAGCAAGTAAAAACGAGCTTTACAACAGATGATTTCAAAAATAATACAAAGGCAACAGGTACAGTAACAGGCGATAAACTTACAGCAGGAAGTTGGAATGGTTCATTCAACTTTGAAATTACAACAGTAAAGGTTAATAGATACTATTCATCAATAAACCTTGCAGCTCAGGATATAAACCAAGAAACAGTGAACACAGATAAAACAGTTGCAGATTTAGAAACTGCTGAAAATGCTGTATGTGGGGTATATAAACTCGATGATACATATAGAATAGAGGTTTATAAAGATGTAGAAAACCAAAGCAGTGTAGGTTTTGAAAAAAACACAAAGATTAATCTTAACAAGCACACACTCAGCTTTAATGAAAAAGCAGGAATAACATATGTAGCATCGTTATCAGTTGTAAATGGTACAATTAATAATATTGCATCAAACCCTCTTATTTCTGCTGATAAAAGTAATATTAACGGTATATTCTCGATAAATAATATAACAATTAATCAAAGTGTACCTACTACTATTTCAAGTAGTGTAACAGCAATAAAAACTTACAATCAAGTTGTTAGAATTGTAAACACTAACATTAATCAAATTGGCGATGGAAACTCAAATTATAACATAATGGGTGTTTCACTTCTTAACAAAACAACAGCCAGTGATGTAAATATCAAAAATTTCAATTATAATGCAGAAATTACTAACGCTAAAAATTTAATGGCTATCCAAAAAGGCTCTAACTTGTATTGTGATGAACTTGATATTAAAATAAACACAAAAACAGCAAGAGTATATGGAATATACTCTGTCGAAAACAATGATGATATTTCAAATTCAAACATTGAAGTGACAACAAAAAGTTCTGTTGGTGCAGGTCTTTTCTACACTAAAGCCAACAAAGCTACTATTGATAATGTTATTATAAATAATGTGTCAGATAGTGGTAATATGTATGGTATTGCGAGTAATAACACTCATAACGAAATCAATATAAAAAATTCGGATATAAAAATTACCACAGTGACAGGCTCGGCATACGCTATCAATGTTGACAGCAAAGTAACAACTGTTAACACTTGTAATATATATTCGACCGCTGAAAAAGTTGTAAATCAAGGTATGGGTATAATAAGTAATGCAACCCAATCTTTTCTTGTTACAAATTGTACTGTGTATGGTAAACAGTGGGGAATACAAACACCGAGAAATATTGTTAGTGTAATTAAAAATAGTAATGTGTCTTCCACAGACCACCCTTTATATTTGTTAAATGGTGCTGATGTGTATGGTTCTACACTTCGTATTGCAAATAGGGACAAATACACAATACTTGACGAACCATATGGTATTTATTGTGGTGGTTATTCCGAAAATATAAAAGCAGTTGTAAATTTCTACGATTGTCAAATTGGTGCAAAAGAAGATGGTGACAAAAATAGTTTTAATGGCGTCGTGTCACAAGCACATTATAATGGTAGTCAATATGCTCCATCAGAAATTAACTTATACAATACGGATATATATACTACACAACGAGCTTTTACGTTTAATATTGGTTCAGACAACATACCGATTGAAACAAAATTTAATATCTACGATGATAGTCAAATTTATGTATATAATAAAGCAGATAAAAACTTTGAAAAAATATCTAAAGAAACTCTTAACGATGAAATTATGTCTTGGAAAACAATTCTTAGACAAAAGGAAACAAACGGTTATTGTGTATATAATCGTGGCATTATTTATGGAAATGAAATTGCAAATGTAGATGAAACAACAAATTCAATTAAAAATCTAAAAATTACTGATAGTGCAAATGTATATGACTATCGTAAATAAATAACAGGCAAGGTTTTATCCTTGCCTGTTGTAGAAAGGGGCAAAGCTTTGAAAAGAAAGATGATTATAAAAGTCATTACTTGCATTATGATGCTTGTGTTAATTGCAACAACAAGCGTTGTTCCTGTAATGGCATCACCAAATACTACAACTGTTAATGTACATTATGTTGTGGCTGACACCTCACTTAAAAACTTCTATACAAATCCTGATAATTATTTTGAAGGAAGTAACATAGCAGAAGAAATAAATCAAGTAGTAAAGTGTCAAAATAAATGGGAACAAGAGTTTCTTTATCCAAATATCAAAAATGGTACTATTTCCATTTATGAGCCGGAAGAATATATAAAGAAAAAAGCGAAAGAAAGTAAATATAACATATCACAGGAAACTGTTGATAAATTAATTGCTAAAACTAAATCATACAATTATAGTTTTACAACACCGTATGGCAAAAAGTTCGCTTATGAAGAAAGAACTTATGGTGGTAGTCATCAATATTCTGATGGATATAAAGACGGTGAAGCGTGGAACTTTAAGGACAACTTTACAATTATTGGTTCTCTAGTCGATGATTATACAGATTATAACAATAATGATTATATTAAAGGAAAAATTCAGTGGGGAACTAACGGATATATTCTTAATGCTGACAAAGAAGAAATGACAATATATGTACTTATGACACCGTGTACAGCTAATGTTAACTTTTTTGATAATACAGTTTATTCTAATAACTTTGGTAAAAATACAGATTGGTCGCAAATCAAAACGAAAGAAGAAGTAGAAAATATTATCAAAAATCAATCGCAATATTGTGATAACTTTGATAAGTATTTTCAGTATAGATATTGTCATAATTCACACTACAATCAAACAGGTCATACTATTATTGATTTAAGAGCTTATGTTGATGTGTTTGAAGATATTGAATATCCTTTGTTAAATTATTCTAATTATAAGTTCTTTTCAGCTACCACTGAAACAGATGAAAATATAGATGTAAAAAATAATGCAAATAATAATGTCATTAATTATATGCCGTTAGCTTTTACAACATTTTATAATAGTCGTTATTCACCGGACATATTTGTTAATTATAAAAATGTTTCTTCGCACTCAATAAAGTTTGAAGATACTGATGGTAATGCAGTTCCGTTTAATCTTAAAGGGCTTAAATATAGTAACAATATGGCAGCACACTATCCAGATAGTGCAGACCATACAAAGTATATAAGTCTTAAAACAGACGACAATCCGTATGCAACAGAATTTACAGACGATTATTTTGTAACCGAAATAAAGTGGAATAATGAACTATCACTTATTGAATACATTAATAATGAAGATGTATTAAAAAAAGAAAATATTAAAAATGATAATGATTTTTCTACTGTTAATAATAATTCTTATGATGTTCTTCTCGAAAAATCAATTCTTAATAATGTTGACGGTTACAGATTAAAGTATATAAACCAAAATGATGCAGATACGGAATATACAATAATTAATAAAAACGATAATGAATATTATTATAACGGAAACACACCATATTCATTGACTGATACGACCACTAATGTAATTTATGAAAAAAGTGTAAATCTTACAGTAAATTATATTGATGAAGAAGGGAAAGAAATTGCACCAAGCACCACTGAGCAAGGTTGGTCTTCAGAAGCATATACAACATCAGCTATTGATGTAAAAGGATATGAACTTACTGAAACACCTTCAAATGCAAATGGTGTCTACACAACGCAAGATACAGTTGTTAATTATATTTATAAAAAAGTGCCTGATGTAGTTGTTCAAAAACCTGAACAACCAACACCTTCATCTCCCAACAAAACAGAAGAAACTATAACAAAAACGGAAGAAGTTGAGGTTATTAATACAGGCGATGAAATACAGCATTATATTGTTATAGGTGCAATCTTATTGTTAGTGCTTATAGCTTCTTTAGGAATTATTATTTCAAAAATAAAGAAAAATAATTGTTGACGCTAAAACAAATATTTGGTATAATGATTATAGTGAAAGAGAGAGTTAGGGAATACTCTCTCTTTTTACTGTTTAGAGGTCAAAAAATAAATATTAATATGAAACCGAGGTTACAAAGTTAAAGTTAATTACGAATTATACTTTGTAGCCTTTTGTTGTTTCAAAAAGGAGTAAAAGAAAATGAGCTTATTAACTAAAGACTTAATTGAAAAATGTAAAAAGTACCCATTGTACAGTCAAGACGGTAAGGGTGGCGATGCAACAGTAATCGCTCGCTTTTACATTCCAAAAGAATTTTGCCGTGATGGTGCATTTAATTGGATAATTACCGAAGGCAATGTTTTTTATACAGATGGCAAACCAACAGACATTGCAATGTTTGGTTATGCTTGCCTTAACGGTGATATTCAAAATTCAGAATTGGGTTATATTATGCTGTCAGAATTAGAAGAAATAAACAATAACCATAATCTTCCTTTGGTAAAAAGAGATATGAGATTTGATGAGAATATAAATCTCAGAGATGCACTTCAGATAACACTTCATTATGTACCGGAGTTCTTACAAGAACCTGTTAAGTATGAAATTTATCAGCTTAAAGATACTGAAGAAAATCGTTATCATAGATTTGCTCCTCTTGGATATTTGAAAAATGGTATCGCAGACATTAAAGGCACTAATTATTATCAAGTATATAGTGCAGAGGACGCAGACCGTGTTGATATGTCCGATGCAAGTGAAAGGTATTATACACTTGAAAAACTCTTCAGAAACCTTAATGATGCTGAGAAACCATTAGGATATATAGGACATTCTCTTTCTGTAAGTGATATTGTTATTCTCAAACAAGGTAACGAACAACAAGCTTATTATGTTGACAGTTTTGGATATAAAGAATTGCCATCTTCTATTATTAATGAATTACATAACGAAAGGTCTGAATACCTTGCAGTACAACTAGCAGAATTTATGAAGGATAATGACACATATGAATATGAAGATTGTCGTGAGTTGGGCGAAACAGATGCAGATGTTATTGATAATCTGAGGGTTAAGTTAAACGATATGTCATTTTGCGAAGGAGCAATGAAAAGTCTTGCAGACTATATGTCTGAAGCATCTATTGATTATATCAAGCTTAGTCAAGGCGATAAAACAGAAGAAGATATGCGAGAATATTCAATGAAAGCAAATTCTGTTACATATTTGGAAAATATGCTTAATGAGCATATGGAAAACATCGAAAAAGAACAAGAAATTGAAATAGAAATGGGGGATTGAAAATGAAAGATGAAACATTGCAAGAAAAAAAGTTAAGGATATTTGATACTTATTATGAAAGAATTATTAAAGAAAGATATTTTCCCGACCGTCCAATAAGATATTCTGTTATTGAATATTTGTGTTCTTTTCCAAAAATAAACCCCGTATATATGGCTCGTAGATTTGCCAATAGCGGATATGAAATAGCATTTGATGATACATCAATTTCTCAATCAGCAAACAACAGGAAGAGAATGGAAGTTTTTGACTATGAGTACCGCAAAAGAAATGGATTAGGTACAACAATACCAATGTTTTTGGAAGAACCTACATTTGAACAAGAAAAAAATAATATTGAAGATGATTATGAAAGAGAGGACTATTAATATGGCAAAATTTAACGACCTCAGTATTGAGGATTTAAGAGAGTTTATAGGATTACTTACAGGTGATACTTATTTTCCTGAACAACTTCTTGATTTCGATGCAATAACACTTGCAGATGCAATCAGATATTTACAGGAAAATAACTCTACAAAAAACAGCTATACACCTGTAAATGCAAACAACATTTACAAAGTGTCGGCAGCAATCGAAATAGACAACTTGCATCATAGGCTTGAAGATATAAAGAATTATGAGCTTGATGATATGGATATATCAGATACAGACCGTAAAAACATAGAAGAGTTTATGTCACATATTAATACTTTGATTAATCCCGAAAGTTCACACTGTATGTTTGATGTTAATGCTAACGGATTACAAGATAGCCAAATATCTCTTATTGATGATGAAATTACTGATACTTATAGAGATGCAATAGTTGTTCTTGATGAACAAACTAATTGCTTTTCAGATTTTCAAGATAATGTAGGTGGTTATGTTCTTTCTCTTCAGGAAATAATCGACAAACATTTAATTATAGAAACAGTAGAAGACTTCAAAAAATATTTTGAAAAAGAAGGTTGGACTGTTTATGGCTCTGAAGATGAAAATAAAGTAAGTTGGGATATAGGTAAACCAAGTCCGTTAGGCGAAGACTTTTATTTTACCATTGATTGTGAAGCTACTCCAAAAGCAATCGTTATGGCTATGAACGAGCAAATCAATTCATTTGATATTAATGAACACGTTCAAATATTTGCTGAAAGTGCAGGTAAGAACGGAGTACCGCCTCTTGATGAACTTATTGAAGATGCTAAGGATATAAAAAATATGCTTCAAGAACTTAGTTCAAATCGTCCTGTTGTCTATGGTTATGAAACTCCTGAATACAATATAGACAAAACGACAAATGAGCCGGATATATGTGAATAAAACGGACACTTGTCCGAATTAAGAAAGGAAGGATAAATATGACCTTATATGAATTGTTACAAATAAAAAATGACTATATCGAAACAAGCGATGTTGATTATGATGTCCTCGTTGGAACTGATTTAGTTAAAGATGAAGATATAAACGAAAATACTAACAACTATTATAAATTCCTTAATTATATAGCACATAATGTCGAGGTTACAGATGCGAGAAACAACATTTGTAATTGGAGTAAATTTGTATTAGACCACAAAGTTGCTCTTACAAAATATGCCGAAAAAAATTGGTATGAAGTTCCTGAAGATGAAAGTGATTTTATTTATAAGTGGATAAATGAACTTCACGGTTATCAATCAGGTAACACATCATCTATACTCGGTATGTCCTTACCATTAATATCAGAAAAAATGTATAAAGACTTTATTGATGCTATGAATACTTATAAAAAAGATGAAAGAACATACAAGCCATATTACGATTATCTAAAACAATACATTTCCGATAATCTTGATAACGGACTTATTACACTATATCACAGTTATGATGACAACATCGACAAAGATATAATTCAAAAATATATAAATGCTGTTGTATTAGGTTATCCAACCGACAGCTTTTATGATGTAATTTATGATTATGCAGCAAGTTGTATTGATGCTGATTATTATGAAGATGCTCTCATTAAAGAGCTTCTTCATAATGCTCCGACCGAAGAAATTCGTGAACAAATAAAAAATGCTGATTACGCAGATATTATTGATGACTTAAATGAGTGTGGCTATATTGGTGTTGATTATAACATTGGTGACTTATTAAAAAATACATCTGTAAAGGTTAATGTCCTGTTAGGTACTGATACAGAAAGAAATTATGATATGGGTAGTATTGTTACAGCCTACGGCAACGACTATCAATATCCGTTTAAGGATTATGTTAAACCTGATGTCGATGATTATGACAATGCCCTGACATATCTTATTCATCAACAAGGACATACTGTTCAAGATGTTCTTGCCAATCATCTTGATTGTTGTTTAAGCGATGAACAAATATCAAAATCAGGATTTATTAAGGGTGTATGTACTGACATCGAAGAAAATCCAAGTGAAGCAATGAGTGAACTCGGTGTATATATTGAATTAAGTGGCGATGAAATTCCCGAATTTTGCGAGAAACTATCAGACAAAAATGCTTATTTAGTATTCGATAAAGATGTAAATATAGGCTTGTTTAATGAATGGTCCGGCACTTGCGGTTATCCTGACAATTATCTTGAAAAAGATTTTGTTGTTCCGACTACTATGGTTAGAAATGTTCAAATCGAAGGAGTAAGACCAATAACAAGAGAACGAGCTGAGAAGTTACGCAATATTTACAAAAATACTGATAGTGAGTATGCAAAACAAAAAGCAGGGCAAAATCTTGAAACAGAAGGAGTAATAGGTTATACGATAGACGGTGTATGTGGTATGGTAGGTGACTTTTGGAAAAGCAATTCTGTGTCATATACAGATACCGTGCCTACTCTTGTAAATGAGAATATTGAAACAACACTTAACGAAATTGAACAAACGATTGATGAGAAAAACAAATGTGAAGAAATAGAGAGGTGATAAAATGCAAAACATCAATAAAGAACAACAACTTCAGAGAATAGTTGACAAATATGTAAAAGCATATAAATCTGATTTTGACTACGATAAACAGACTTTATCAGTGGCAGAAAAAGGTGACAAATTTTTATGGATTGTTCGCTTACACGGCACACATCTCATTAATAAAAACAAGGTTGTTAATGATGAAACTCTTCAGTATTGGCGTGAACACAATAATATAGACGGAGAACAAGATGTTAAATACTATGAAATAGATGCAGACACTTGGAAACCGACTGCTATTCATAATATTGATGATTATTATAATCAATGTAAAACTGATTATGAATATCAGCAAATGTATAAAGATGAATATGATGATTATGAATATTAAATAATATTATAAGGAAAGAAGGGAAAACAATGTATGCAAGTGGTAATGGCAACGGTTATGATGGATATGCTATGTCAAATAATGCTCGAATGGCATATGAAGATTGTCGTGAGATGCCTTTGTCAAAATGGACTAAAACAGAGTTACTGTCAGCAATAAGAAGTTACAATGTGTCGGCGGATATTATCTTGGCATTACAAAAGCATAATACTGACACATTGAGAAGAGAGTTACTTATGTATTCAGGTTGGCATCATACATCGGAATATTATAACAAAACTAACTTTTATGCCATTGATGCTGATAAAGTTAATGAATTGACGGTTAACTGTATTGATAATTGGGATAAGGTTGAAAACACCGTTAGTTCATTAAAATATAGAGGTGACTTTAATTATGTTGAATGGCAAGGAAGTAGAAACTATCCTAAAGCAGTACCACATTGTTTGGAAAATGTAAATATAGAAGAACGAGGTTCTTTTTATTATGTTACAGATGCTGATGATAAATTGCTTATAAAGAAAAAAATCGGCTCTAATGGTACTCGTGCTTCCAGCTATACACCCGAAAAAACAATGGCACTTAAAATTATGGAAAATCAAAGTGCATATCAGATGGTTGAATATAGAGAAAAAATATTCATTTCTGCTTATGATACATTTGACAGTAAAGATGAATTTCTTGAAGCCCTCAAAGAATGTAAATTACCTGATGGGAGTTTTGACAATCGTTATGATTTCACAATTTATAATAATTACCACGAAATTATATCAGGTGAGTATAATCAGGTTCTTGAAGATATTCAAGATATAGGACTGTGGCACGATGGAAAATGGGATTTCTATTTAACAAGAAATGAACTTGAAACTATGGGAGTTCCTAAAGAATTTATAGACCATACACTTGCAGTTGAAAATGACTTGGATATGGAAAAGGAGTGAGGAATAATGAGTTATTTTAGAAATCTTACAAAATCAGATATAGATACTTTGAAAAAGTGGGGAGTTCCAGAAACAGATTTGTCACAAATTAATTACGCAATAACCCATACAGACTACTACTTATGTAATGAGGGTGGTAAAGAAGTAAAAATAACACACAAACAAGCTCGTAAAATGTTAGGTGATGAATTGTTTTTAAGTGGCATTTCTCGAAGTTCGTTTCATTTTACATCATTAAGAGAACTTACACCTCAACAGTCCATTTACTTTGATAGCAGTAAAATGTTCAAAAACATTGAAAACAAAATGTCAAATCAAAATGGAAATCAACTTCAAGAGGAACAAGAAAATGACAAAATAAAAGAATACGAACAAGAGCCTGAAATTGATATGTAAAGGAGTAAATTATATGGCATTAACAAATGAACCTGTAACTGTTGTTTGTTATGGTGAAGAAGAAGAATATAACAGCCGACAGGAAGCGTATGATTATTATATGCAAGGTGTGCTTGCAACAGGCGGCAGCGAACAAAACAGATATGCAACGATATGTTCAATGTTACAATCTACTAATGACAAAGTTGTTGGCGATGATGAATATTATGATACTATGACGCCAATGAATAAAATGACAGTAAGAGAATTAAATAAAGACCAGATGAATGAGCTTAAATGTAGATACTATTCAGAAAAAACAGATGAAGACCTGTCATACTCTGAAATGCTTGACATTGACAAAATTGTTTCTGACGAAGAGGTTTTTAATGAGTATGCAGATACTTATTTCTCAGAAGATGATTTTGCTTGTAATTCTGTTGATAAGGACGATATTGATTATGAGTATTAATGATTACAAAGAAAAAGAATATGAGTGTATGGCTCTTGTAAAGAACCATACTGAATTGTTTACCTATGATAAACAGAATGACATTTATTACAGCAAAATGTTCAATGTATCAATAGGTAACAAAAGAAAATTGCAAGAAGAAATTGAAAGACATTGTAAGTCAGAGAGTGACAAAAATAAACTCGGCAAATTAGTTGAAGATTATTCAAGTAACGATATTCTTTGTGCAATTTATAACAGTAAGGGCGGTTGCGGTGTATATCCTATTGCTATGGTGTTTGAGAGTAAGGATATAGAAAATCAAATTGAGCAATTACATCAGCAGCAAATGAATGATAAGTATATTAATGGTACAGTTGAAGCACAGTATGATAATTACTTATCAGTTGAAGAAGAAGCGGATATGGCTGAAAGCAAAACAGCAACCACAATTTCTGATTTTGATATAGACTTAGAAAGAGGTGACATATAAATGAATACGATATATTGTCCGATGATTGTCGATAAGAACGGACAAAAGTATTTGTGTATTGGGGATATTGATAGTTATTACATTAATCCCACAGATAAAGAGCTTGAAAAAGTTAAAGAAATCCTTAATACAGCATATTATTCTTACAGCGATGCCGAAAAAAGAAAATATACTGTTAAAATGTTTAAGTTTACAACTGATAAAGAACCTGCAAATGTTAATGATGAATGGTTAAAACATCAAACATACAAAGGTTTGGAATATTATATGGATTATGAGAAATATTTATTTGTAACTACAAAAAATAATGCAGTGAATGATTTTTCATATATTGCCAATAAGTACGGCTTTACATTCAAAACCGAAGGAGTAGAAAAAGAAAACTTTGCAGTTGTTCTTCAAGCTAAGAACACAGATTTACAAATGACTGATTGGATTAAATATTATCCGTTCAGAGAGGAATTACATATCATCGGAAATACTGATGAGTGTAACTTGTGGTTTTGTGATACTCGCACCGATATGACACCTGAAAAAATACTAAATCTCGTTGATGATATTAATTTAAGTCTTGTAGATGCTGATATAGCCGTACAAGTCAAAGAATTAATTGACCCTGAAGATTGGCAAGAAATTGCAGGAGTTCACGATGCAAGTGAAGATAAAAGATATTATTTTCCGAGTATAGAATATGATTACAATGAAATTGAAAAGGAGTGAAGTGAAATGTTTAATGAGTGGGAAGAAAAAGCACGAAAGGCGAGAGAATTATATCCCGAAGGAACTCGTATTGAACTCATAAATATGAATGACCCCTATCACCCTGTTGAAAAAGGAATGAGAGGTACTGTTGACTTTATTGATGATGCAGGACAAATATTTATGAAATGGGATAACGGTCACGGTCTTGCGATAGTGCCGGGTGTTGATGAATTTAGAAAACTAACACCTAAAGAAATTGAAAAGGAAGATATGTCACAACAAATTGTTGATGATGTAAAAAAATATTACTCTGAAGGTGATATAAAAAAAGCATATGAATGTTATGATAAGTTATTTACTTTATATACTGCATCGCCTAATGCGTCACCTGATGTATATATGTGTAACAGCCGACAATTATTTAGATACACAGCACAACTTGATGATAAGACTGTTACTGATTTAGCCAATTATGGTAGACAACAGGAATATCGAAACAAAGGGTACTATAATGATGTCGTAAAAGACGAACCAGACATATGTGAATAAAACGGACAACTGTCCGAATAGAAATGGAAGTGTTAATATGAGTATTATGGAAGAAATAGTAAGTCAGGCATCTGTTAGAGAAATGCTTGATTATTATGGAATAGAACAAAATAAAAGCACAGGTAAATATTTGTGTCCGTTTCATAACGACCACAATGCTTCTCTGTCTGTAACACCAGATGATAAGCATTGGAAATGTATGACCTGTGGCGAAGAAGGACATATTCTTGACCTTGTTGAGAAAATGGAAAGACTTAAAGGCACAGATATGGGCGACCATAGTAATTACAGACAAAGATATGATTTTGTTATTAAAACTCAAAATCTTAATGTTGACTTTAAGCTTACTAATAGCACAAACAAGAAAAAAACACCGCAACAGATGATGGAAAACTTTCCATATGAGGTGCTTAATAATGCTAAGAATGTTGCCGTAGCAGCATTGGAAGAAGATAAACAAAATCACGGTGTTGCATATAGGTATCTTGCAAGCAGAGGTATTAGCGATGAAACCATTAAATATTTTGATATAGGCTATGATGGTGTAGCAAGAATACAACAATCACTTATAGCCAATTATGATAAGTATAAAAATCTATTCAAAAATAACGAAGAATATTGCAATAAATTATGCGATTTAGGTGTTGTCGGGAAATCGGCTTCAAACGGTCAATTTTACGATGTTCAATATAAGAGGGTTGTTATACCTATCAAAGATGAAAACGGTAAAACAGTGGCATTTGGCGGTCGCTCGTTGGAAGATAATCCTAAAGCTAAATATCTTAATACCAAAACCACAGAATTATTCAAGAAAGCAGAAATATTATTCAACTACAATAAAGCAAAATATAAGTGTTCTGCCGAAAATGAAATTATACTTGTTGAAGGATATTTTGATGTTGTTTCTGCTCACGAAATGGGCATTGATAATGTTGTTGGTACAATGGGTGTAGCCGTCACAGACGAACATCTTGACCTTATTAATAAAATTAATGATGGAAAATGTAGTATTTCTCTTTGCTTTGATAATGATGCCACCGGGCGTGCAAAAATGGCTGAAAATATCGAACGACTAATGTCTATGGGGTATGATGTAAATGTCTATGACACTTCAATGCTCGATAAAGGCAAAGATATGAACGATTTTTTGTGTAATGGTGTAACAGTCGAACAAATTAAAAAATGTAAAATTACTGCCGTTGAATATCTTTTTAGATATTCTTTTGAAAATGTTCTTAACGGTAAGAACATACCGAGTATAGATGATGTTCTTAATGTGTATAACGAAGTGTTCAGCATTAATATAGTTAATAACAGTCTTAATGAATTACGATTTTACGAGTTCGTTAATAAAAACTACGGCTTCTCTGAAGAAAAGGTCAAAAACATAGTCCACCCAACTAAAGTTAATCCGTTAATGCAAGCTGTTATGAACTCGTTGTTATATCGCAAAGTACAAAGTGCTGTTATTAAATATGCCACACAAAAAGATGATACTATATTAAGATATTTTGCTAGTCAAGACAGAATTAAGCTTGAACACATCTTACAAGGATTTAATAATCCAAGATATATGTATCAAGAAAACGGTGTTAAAATTAATTGCAAGTTATGGGCTGAAGAATATCTGAAGTCAACCGAGGAATATAAAACCTTTGAACAAACCTTTGATAAGAATTTTTATAATGTTCTTGATAATGCTTCAGGTTTTGAAAAGGGTGGTTATGATATTTCCTTGTCGCTTGATGCTATACAAAAAGATAAAATTATCAAACAGTATAAAGCATCATTTGACAAAGAAATTTTGCAATTTCTTAAAGATAATCCTGATAGAATATCAAAAATATTTGTTGTTGACAATGAATACGAGCTTAATCGAATGTTTGATATGTTTTCAGACTTTGATGAAGCAAAAGAATATAATACAACCGACAGAGCCGAACAAATGCAAAAGTTCAAAGAGGGCAAAATGGTTGTATTTAATTACGGTCATTGTCTAAATATTACACAAGCTGAAGAATTAGCAAGAGAATATCCGGGCAAATATACAACACCTGATGGTGAGCATTTTAGGCTTATTCTTGTATATAACAATACAAACGGCGAACTTAAATTAACACCTAAAAACTACAAAGAAAATGATACAGTCGTGCCGACTGCACCATATCAATATGGTGTGGGTCAAAACAGAACAATGAATATGAGAAGACAGGCTGTTGACAGAGATAATGTTATGAAACACGACCCGTGGGCAAAACCACAGGAATAATTTGAAAGGAGTAATGAATTATGGCTATGGAAACCGATATTGTCCGTAGTGACAATGAAAAAGTATTTGAAGAACTTAAAAGACTACTGTTGTCACTCTTTAAGTCGCTTGCATATAAAATATATAATTCTTTATCACCGAGAGCAAAGAGAGCAATTAAGTCTGCTATTGATAAGACCTATCGTAACCGTGTTGCAAGAAAGAGCAGAGTTCTTAAAGATGGAGCGACTAAAGAGGTTTGTCGTATTAAAGGTTTGAGTGTTGAAGAAACATATCAGGTGTTAGATAAATGCGAACAAGCCGGGATATTGGATAAAGTATGGCTTGAAGGCTATAATTATAATGCTGAAGAGTTTAAGAGAAAAACAGTTGTTGAAATACACAAATATAAAAAGGTTTATGATGACCTTAAACAAGCAAAAGAAGAATATGAAAACAATCCTGATAATGCTAAACTTAGAAAAAAGTTTGAAAAATGTCAACAAGCTTACGATACAAAGGTTAAGCAAATGAATGATGGTTTTGATGAAGAAAAATATAATTCCTTAGTTAAAGAAGTTAAAGCATCAAAAGAAAATGTGAACTATAATCTCACACCTGAAGAAAAAGCAGATTGTTATGAAAAAGCTTGTTCTCACGAACCTTTGCAAAATACCATTGTTTACAATATAAGTCGCTCTGCATTTTTTGAAAAAATTATAGAAGAAATTGAGGAACAAAGAGCAATTAACAGAGTGATGACAGGCGAAGAAATCATCAATGACAAACTTAACCCTGAAAAGAGTAAAGCAATTATAGAACTTCAGTCTAAGGAAATGTTCTATGATAAAGAGATGTATCAACAAAAATATGAAAAAGCTGTTGCATTACACAGTAATGATTATAAGCCGTCTATTACAGAAGAACTTGCAATGAAAAAAGAATGTTTATATCGTACTGTTACATATTCAGCCTTTGTTGATAATGCAAAGAAAGAAAATAAGGAATATATAATTTATGAATGTCCTGAAGAACAAGCTGAACAAATCTGTAAAGACTTAAATAAAAACGGTAGCTGTTCTAATTTCTATTGTGCTTATACAGAAGATAAAAAGAATGTTGATATTTACATCTATGAGGAAGATAATAATATTCTTAAAGACACGATAAATGCACCAATAAAAAAGAGAGTTAACCTATCAGATAAAGAAACATCAAAATCAACTCTTGATGTATCAGATGTAACAAGAACATATCCTCTTGATAATATTGATGATATTTGTCAAAAACTTAAAGACAGTAACATTGATTATGAAGTCAATTATAAAAGAACTGTCGATAATAAGTCATATGCTGAGGTTATTGCAAAAAATGTTTCTGTTGATGAAACAAGACAGCTTTTTGACAGGGAAAAGAGTGTTGATGCACCAAGAGAAGAGTATAACAAAATTCAAGAGAAAAAACGAGAAAGACTGAAAGAAGATGTACTTTCAAAGCAACGAAACAAATGGACTGTATCAAATGCTATTAAAGATATAAGAAATCAAGTTGAAAACAGTACAACTAATTGCAAGCCGACTGAAGAATTTCTTAGCAAATATGATGAAATGACCGCTTTTAATGGTGGTAAAGATATGTCAGAGGAAGATTATAAAAAATTCAATGATGCCTATTGGAGTAATTACAATTCAAAACAGGCAGAATTAGAGAAATTCAAAACAGATTATCAAAACAAAATGGCAGGTCAAAACATCAATAAAAGCAATTCTGTTGAAAATGATAAAACAGTCGAACCTTCTGCAAACATTAATAAAGATAATTTAGATGACAATGTAATTAATGTTGACATCGAAATTGGTGAGGAGTAATGAAGTATGATTGTAAAAAGAGATAGAAAATCATCTCCTGTTATTGCTATATTGATAATTGTTGTGGTTGCTTATGTTGTTCTTAAAATGCTAACAGGTATAGACAATAATGGGGGTGAATTTTCCATTGATGTTCTTCAAAAAGCAAGTGACAATATTTTTAAGTTTTGGCAACCTTTGAATTTTACAACACGAAATATAGGTATATCACTTGCTTTTGGTTTGTTTGGGTGGGCAACTTATGAGTGTCTTCGATTACAAAACAAGAAAAATATGCAAGAAAATACATATGGTAGTGCAGAATGGCAAGATAGTTCTGTTATTGCAAAGAAAAAGGACAAAGATATTAAAGACAACATTATTCTTACTCAAACAGAACAAGTAAGTAAAAATATGAGAACTAGCGGTATGAACCGACATATTCTTATTGTTGGTAGACCGGGTACAGGTAAGTCAAGATATTTTTTCAAGCCAAATCTGCTTAATGCCACAGGCTGTCTTGTAATAACTGACCCAAAAGGTGAATTGTTGCGTGATTGTTCGGGCAATTTGGTTAGAAATGGTTATGACATCAAGGTATTAAACCTTGATGATATGTCGTCTTCAAATCACTATAACCCCTTTATGTATATCCGAACAGTTATGGTTGATGAAGTAGATAAGGAAACAGGTGAACTTGTTTCTGTCGAAAAAATCAAGGAAGACGATGTTATGACTTTGATTGATTGTATTATGAAAAATACTAAGTCAGACCAAATTGAAACACAAACAGGTGACCCTTTTTGGGAGAAGGCAGAAATGCTCTATATGCAAGCTCTTTGTTATTATATGCTTGAAAAATATAAAGACAGACCTCTAAAAAAGAACTTCAATACTATTTTAAGCTTAATAAGAATGTCTGCACCCGACAACAAGGGAAGAAGTGAGCTTGATGATTTATTTAATGACTTTGAAGAAGAATATGGTTCAGAGCATATTGCTGTAAAGCAATATAAACATTTCAAAGTATCGGCATCATCACCAAAAATGATGTCAACAATCATTATGACAGCTACGGCAAGACTTGGTTGTTTTAATATTAAAGCGTTATCAGATATTACATCAGACGATACTATGGAACTTGACCGTATCGGTATGCCGATTGATGATAAGAAACTTGCCGAAGTAAACAGTCACTCGACAAGGAAAAGTAAGCACGGTAAAGTTGCATATTTTATCATTACAAAACCGTCTGCAAATACATTTAATTTCATCGGTACATTAATGTACACTCAATTATTTCAACAGATTGATGAAAATGCACTCAGATGCGGTGGTAGCCTTGCTACACCGACTGATATGTACTTAGATGAATTTAGGCAGCAAGGTCAAATTCCGATGTTTCAAGAGATGTTGGCTTATGTCAGAGGATTGAATGTAGGTATTGTAATATGCTTACAATCACTTGCACAGCTCAAAGAATTTTACAAAGATACTTGGGAAAATATCTTAGACTGCTGTGATACAATAATGCTCATTGGCTCTAACACCAAAGAAACAAATGAATATTTCAGTACACTCCTCGGCAAAAAAACTTGGTATAAAAAATCAAGCGGTCGTACTTTCTCACGACAGGGAAGTTCAAATCAAAATTGGGACGTTGTCGGTAGAGAACTTGCTACGATTGATGAACTTGCTAAAATTGAAAAAGGACATTGTGTTTTGTTTATAGCCAATATTGGTGCTTTTTATTCGCAATTATATGACTTAACAAAGCACCCTGATTATAAATATATCTACGAACCGTGGAGAGACGCCGAAACAAAACAATGGAAATATGTTCACAACCCTAATGAAATTAAAGAAAAAACACCGCAACAGCAAGTTGCAGATTATTTTGACAAGGTGTTTGGCACGAATAATTATATTGATACAAGCGCAGATGACTTGAACGAATTTGCTTCATCTGATAACGATAGTGATTATGATGAATACAATGTTGACGAAATATTGTTACCTGAAGATTTCTTAGTAGGAATTAATACAGAATAAGGAGATGATACAATATGAGATTATTCGTTGATATGGACGGTACTATTGCAAAATGGAATAATGTTGCATTTGAAGACTTGTATCAACAAGGATATTATAAAAATCTTGAACCTGATAAAGCAATTCTCGATGAAGTTAAAATGCTTATCGAATTGAACATTGATGTTTATATATTAAGTGCTTATTTGCCTGATATATATGACGATAATACAGGTGAACTAATTAAGAAAAGTTATGCACTTCAGGATAAGCAAGAATGGATTGAAAAATATCTTCCTGAGATTAACAAAGATAATGTCATATTTGTTCCATACGGTACAAATAAAGCTGAATATCTTAAAGAAAATTATTCACCTGTTTATGAAGATGATTATTTACTTGATGATTACACCAATAATCTTAATGAATGGGAAGGATATGGTGGTACAGGTATCAAATACCGTAATGGAATAAATGGTACAAAAGGCACTTGGAAGGGATTATCTGTTGAACACACAGAACCTAACTTATTTGCTACCATACCTGAAACATCAAAAATACTCGATATGTTAAAAAGCAGCTATGCAGTCCAATCTGTTTGTCATATTGATAATGTAACAGAATTATATAACTTTATGAGTACAATATCATTTGTTCGTAATGAATTTGTATCAAGGGTTAATCCAAAAAATATCAAGTCGATTAAACAATTAATTGAAACATTAAGTCAAGAAGGCTATGAGTATAGTGTTATTGATGAAACACCATCTATTGTTGATGTCTACCTCGATGATTGTACTGTTACATATTATATTAAAGAAAAAGAGTGTACGATACCTGATATTGAAGTATATTCAAATGCTGATACGATTGCATCTGTGTCGTTAGAAAATGCAGAAAAATTATTTGATGATATTCAAGATGCAACATCGTATCTTAATAACGATACGATTGATAATGATTATCATATGGATTATTAACCAAATGGTAATGGAAAGGAATTATTATGGATAAGATTATAAATCAAATGAACGAGCAGGGGATTATCCCTTGCTCTGCTGAAGAGTTAAAAGAATTAGATATTCTTGAAACAGATGAAACAGAGGTGAATGAATATGAATAATAAAATGCTCAACCCTACACGACAAATGCTTATTGATAAATATATTGAAGCTCTTGAAAGAGATGAAATACCGTTTGAGTGTGGTTGGTACTCATATGATGCACCTCAAAACGCAATTACCGGCAGAAAATATAATGGTATCAATGCAATGTTATTATCATATATTGCTTATGATATGAAACTTGAAGGAAATCGGTGGTGTACTTTCAGCCAAATAGCTGATAAGGAAGGTAAGTATCACCCGAATGAAAAATGGCATTTGAAAAAAGGTAGTCAATCAGTGCCTGTTGAATATTGGTATGTATATAATACAACTGATAAGAAAAAGTATTCTATTCAGGAATATAATAAAGCTATAAAAGAAGGCAAATATACTGAAAACGATTTTGTATGGAGAGTTAGAACATACAATGTCTTTCACGAAAGTTGTATTGAAGGAATACAACCACCTGAAAAATACCGTCCTGAAGTCCAAATTGACCGATTAGATGTTATAGACAGGTTGATTACCAATATGAATGTAAAATACGAAGAACAGGGTGACAGAGCCTATTATTCGCCCAAATATGATAAGGTTGTTATACCACCATACAATCATTTCAAAAGTGAATATGATTATTGTTCCACACAACTTCACGAATTGTGTCACGCAACAGGTCACAATACCCGATTAAACAGAAATCTTCTCAATGAATTTGGCAGCGAAGAATATGCAAGAGAAGAAATGAGAGCTGAAATAAGTTCTTCAATGTTATCTGCTGAATTGGGAATACCTGTTTCTGAAGCTAATACAGAAAATCATATGTCTTATGTTCAGTCTTGGATTGCTGTGTTAAAAAATGACCCCAATGAACTCTTTAGAGCGATTAAAGATGCTGAAGACATTATTGATTATGTTGAAGAAAAAGGTGAAATAAAAAAAGAAATTGATGAACCTAATCTTAATAATGATGATTATGAATTAGAAATATGAAGCGAGGTAATATGATGAATAATGTAAAAGTCAAACTTGCATATGTGAGCAATCCGAATATGGCTCAATACGAAGGTTGTGAAGGGGTATTGAAGCAAAATAATAAAGGCGGTTGGAGTTTTATAATGGATAATGGTAAAACAATCTCAACAAGCCGAATTGCACCAAATACAACATTGGGTGACTTTAATCACCCATCTTGTAAAGAATTTTCCTTTAAGACCGCAAGTGGTAGCACTTATGTATTTGATGTGTGCAATCGTGAAAAATTATTTGACGGTTGCTTCAGAAAGGATAATCAATATCAGTCCTATGATACTGAAAAGCAAGAGTGGGGTTTTGAAAAATAATTGTCCTTGACAATAAAAAGTTAACTAATTATAATAATAGAGTAAAGAGAAATCCGCAGGGAATAGTGGGTTTCTCTTTTTTTGTGAGGTGAAATAATGATTAAATTACTTATTGGTGGTTCTCCGTGTACGAATTGGTCTATTGCACAAACAACTGCTAAAAGAGAATGTGAACCTAAAGGTATAGGTTGGGAATTATTTAAGAACTATGTTATAGCAAAAGAATATTTTCAACCTGATTATTTTTTATATGAAAATAATATGTCGGCTGATATTAAAATAAAAAACAGAATTGAAAAAGAACTGCATCAGAAAATACAACCGATTAATTCTGCTTTGGTATCAGCACAAACAAGAAAAAGATTTTATGTTCATAATATTCCTAATGTCGAACAGCCTGAAGACAGAGGGATTATTCTTAATGATATTCTTGAAAACGGTGAAAATCTTACTTGTGGCGAAAAAGCATATTGCCTAACTGCGACATATAACGGTGCTGTACCATTTAACACTATTGAACGAAAACAACGGTCACTTGTAGCTGTTAAAGTAGGTTATATAGGTAATGAAGGGCAAGGAAATCGTGTTTATTCTGTTAATGGTAAAAGTATATGTCTGTGTGGTAACAGTGGCGGTGCAGGCGGTAAGACGGGCTTATATGCCATTCCAATTACACAACACCAAAACATTGGCAATCTTGTTACTATTAATAAAAGTTTACCCGAACTTGTTAAAAAATATGGTTATGTGCCTGAAGTATTTAATCCATATAACAGTAGAGAGATTAATGATAAATCACCAACTGTTATGACAAGCGGTACTGCAACAGGTATAGGTGGCTGTGTTGTTTTTGAAAAAAGCAAAGTACCTGTTTATGTAGTTAGCAACGGAATAATTACAATCAATGGTAAAAAATACCCATCACGACTAAATGATGGATATTACATCATAAGGAAACTTACCGTTACTGAAGCCAAAAGATTACAAACAGTGCCGGACGATTATAAGATGCCTTGCAGTACATCTCAAAATTATAAAATGCTCGGTAACGGTTGGACGGTTGATGTTATTGCACATATATTATCACACATTCCAAATATAAAAACAGAAGAAATTGTTGTACTTTCTATGTATGACGGAATGTCTTGCGGACACATAGCACTTGATAAAATCGGAGCAAATATTGTTAAATATTATGCAACAGAAATCGACAAATACTGTATTGAAACGACACAAGCAAATTATCCAGATACAATTCAGTTGGGTGATGCAACATATGTTAGAAGTCCGTTTTGGTGGCGACAAATTAATTATTAATTATATAAAAATATAATGACAAAAAATTATTGTTATGATAAAATAACATCGAAAGGGTGAAAAATATGGCAACAACAAAAACTGATACATTATGTAATATTGATGAAAGTAATATTTCATTAGCCTTTAATTGCATTACAGATACTCAAACAAACAACACATCATTTGAGATTAAAGGACATATTCGGTAGTGAATATGTAAAGGAAACATTTAATAATTATTCAAGCGGAATAATTGAATTTAATAAAATAATTAATAAATAAAGAAGTCATATGACTTCTTTTTAACTTCATAAGAAAGGAAAACACATAATATGAAACAATTAATTATTGCAGAAAAGCCGAGCCTTGCACAAAAAATAATTAAAACAATCGGAATAATGAAACAGTATAATGGATATAGTGAAAACGATAAATATATCGTTATTTCTGCTTTCGGTCATCTTCTTACATTGTGGGATTTGAATGATTATCTTGATAAAAAAGATAACAAATGGGAACTTTCAGATTTGAATTATTTCCCTGAAAAATTCCGTTATAAAGTAAAAAATGATAAAGGTATTCAAGATAGATACAATCTTATAAAAAAACTTATATCACGGTCTGATGTTGATACAATAGTTAATGCAGGTGACAGCGACAGGGAAGGGGAAGTGTTAATTAATATTGTTGTTTACAACATATTTAATGAACTGCGCCGAAAAAAAACGGTTACAAGAATATGGCTTGAAGACCAAACAGATGCAACAATCAGACGAGAGCTTAACCATCAAAGACCGATTGAAAACACCATTACTTTATACAATGAAGGCAGAGCAAGAATGTATGAAGATTGGTTATACGGTATTTATCTTACAAGATATATTTCAATTAATGCTAAGAAATTACTGCCGACAGGCAGAGTAATTATACCTGCGGTCAAATTTATTTATGACCGTTGTTATGAAATTAAAAATTTCGTTCCCGAAAAATACTATAAAATATCTTGCTTAATTCATACTAAAGACGGTGAACAAGTCACGATTGATTTCCCTGATATGAAATATTCATTAGATAGAAAAGCTGATGCTCAACGATTAGAATATGAACTCAAAAACAACCCTATTGTTATTAAAAATGTTGAACAAAAAGAGGTAATAAAACGACCCAAAAAATTGTTTTCACTGCCATCATTGCAAAACTATATGAATAAGTATTTCAAATGGTCGCTGAAGAAAACTCTTAATGTTGCACAAACATTATACGAACATCAATATACTACTTACCCACGAACAAATACAGAATATCTTGCAGAACCTGAACTCGACAAAATTAAAAATGTAATTGAAAAAATAATTGCATCACCTATTTATTCAATATATCAAAATGCTGATGCTGTACTTTCACCACAGAAGAGAATGTTTGACAGCAGCAAGGTAGAAAGCCATAGTGCCATTACAATTACAAGTAAAATACCTTCATCTTTTAATGATTTTACTGAAGATGAAAAAACTTTATATCGTGTAATCCTTAATCGTTGTCTTGCTAATTTTTGTAATAATAAATGTGTAATTGCAGAAACAAAGATGACATTTATGTTCAATGGATATGATAAAGAATATCAAACTTCTATTAAAGGACAAATAGTCAAAGAACAAGGCTACCTTGTATTTGAAAATGATTTGAAGGATAAAAGCTTGCCAAAACTGAAAAAAGGCGAACAATATTATTGCGAACCGGCAATCAATATGTTGACAACAAAACCGCCACAAAATGTTACAGAAGATGAGCTTAATAAGTTCTTTGAAACTCCTTTTAAGAGTGAATTATCTGATGAAACAAATGACGAGGATTATAAAAATATCTTAAAAGGAATTGAAATTGGTACATCTGCAACAAGAGCAGATACCCTTGAAAAAATAAAAAAAATAGGTTATATACAAACAAAGAAAAATGCTCTTGTTATTACTGACTTAGGTGTTGCTTTTATTAATATTCTAAAAAAACTTAATATTAATTTATGGGCAGAAAGAACAGCTATGATGTCGCAAGAATTAAAAAGAGTTTATAAAAACGAACTTACTGTAAACGATATTGTGACACAAGCAGAAAAAGAAATTAGTAACATAGTATCACAAAATATTAATGTCGCAGATGAAATTATCAATGCAAGAGAAGTAATAGGCGAATGTCCTTTATGTCATAAACCTGTATATGAAAATAAAAAAGGTTATGGTTGTAGTGGATATAAAGACGGTTGTCACTTCTTTATATCAAAACAAATAGCAGGAAAAAACATATCATCTGCTAATGCCAAAGACCTTTTGAACCCAAACAAATATTGTACAAGGAAGATTAAAGGATTTACAAGCAAGAATGGAAAAACATTTGATGCTAAATTATATTTAGCGGAAGATTGTTCAATTAAATTTGACTTTCATTGATAAAATTATCATTGACAAATATAAAAATATTCTTATAATTAATAGTAGAGGAAAGAGAAGAAAGGGATAACTGTCTTCTCTTTCTTTATTTATATATATCAATAAAAAAACAAAAATTTCGCCTCGCAGAGCAATAGGGTTTTAGGGGATTTTCCCCTAACAAGCATCGGTGTTGTGTGTAACAACACCACGCTTGCGATAAAAGGTCTAGGAATGTCCTACGGACAATATCGAGAACAACAAGTTGTTCTGTATATGGCGAAGCCATATTTAATAAATAGAAAAGAGGTGTTTTTTCTGAACGGTTATTCCGTGAAGTCCATCATTAAAAATCTTAACAACGAAAATTATTGCACAGCCTACGGCTATAAAATTATCAATAAAGATATATATAATGCAGTGGCTGTTATGAAAGACAAGCACTATCGTTGTGCTTGGATTAATAAATTCGGTGCTGAAATCAGAATATCCCTTGAAGGATATTATTGGTTTACGAATGTTTATTTTAATAAAAAAGGAACAGAACTTATAGATGCCGATATAAAATATTTTGAACAATTAATTGGCATTTATGAAAAGAACTGTAAAAAGAATAACATTGATTATGAACTAATAAAGTTCATACCTAACGATATGAACTATAAAGAATTAGCTGTACTTACACACAGAAGTTACTATACTGTCCGTGATAGTTTTATGATGATGCCAGACAACATAAAAAAACAATCGTATTATTATAAAGGAAAAAAATATATAACTGCTGATGCTTGTGAAAAACTTTGTAAAACAAAGTTCAAACAATGTTATCTTCATTATCTTGAAAATATGTACCTGATGTTGAAGAAAAAAATCAATATGAAGGGAGTTGAAATTGTTTATGAGTAGAGAATTATATGATGCGAAAAAATCTGAATATGCTCCATACAATATTCGTTTTACAAAAGAGGAACGAAGATTGCTTGACATTAAAAGTCAACAGTATGGTTATAAGTATGTGAGTGATTATATTCGTGATTGTTGCCTTTATGAAAGTGTAATTGAAATAAATATGCAATACACTTCAGATACAAATAAGCTTATTCAAGATTATTCTGATGAAATCAGTAAATTCACCAAAGAGGTTCGCAGAATATTAAAATATGCAACATCTTTAAGTGCAGATGAATTTGAAACATTGCAACAATCATTGTATCGAGTATATTCACAAACGAAGTCATTAAAAAAAGCTGTTAATGAAAACATCAATGTTGATGCAATTATAAAACAGTCTAAAGAAAAAATTTATAAGCAACAAATTGAAATTCTGAAAAAAGAATTTGATAAAATTAAGAAAGGTTAGATAATATATGAACTTTTACGATTATGATAATAATATACAGCGAATGACTACCTGTTATAGTAAAGAGTCTTTAATGGAGACTTTACAAATAATTAGTTATTATTCCGACTACAATGAATTAAGAAAGGGCGTAGTAAAAGCTATTAACTTATATGATAAAAAAGAGATTATGGAATATAGAAGGGAACTAACTGAAAATAATTTAGAATGGGATGCTTGCTTGTTGGCTTGCACATATGCAAAAAGCACATTGAAAAAATATTTAAGGCTGAACAAAAAAATTAATTCTTCCAGTTTTCTTATAATAGATGGTGTTAAAATCCCATATTTTCTTGAACGGGATGCTATTGAATTGGCAATAAAAATTTATGATGATGAAGATATTTGTAAAAGAAGAGAAGAATGGAGAAGTGGTGCGAAAGAATGACAACAGGCGAAAAAATAAAATATTTAAGAAATAAATTAAATATTACACAAAGCAGTTTGGCGAATAAAGCTAATATTCACCCTGTTTCAATTAGAAAATATGAAACAAATAAAATGATACCTCAGCCAATGCAAATTGAAAAATTAGCGAAGGCACTTAATGTCAGTAGAGTAGTTCTAATTATGTCTGAAATTGAAATAGACACATTGTGGTGTGATTGCTACAACAAACTTGAACGATTGCTGTTATCGAATTATAAGATAACAGGAATTGATGAAAAACAAATAGATGCCAATACAGTATTTATTGGTATTACATTAAATAATATTCTTGAAAAGGAATGATAAGAATGGTTGATAAACGATTTGTATGCAAATATCCACAATATTCTTTTTGTGGTGCGTTTGATTGTCAGCTTTCAAAATATTGTTCTTTGTACCCTATATACTACCTCAAAAATTATGAAAGAGGTTATCATAATCCTATAAAGAAGACACCTGAAGAGAGAAAACAACACAATCAGAATTATATATTGTACAACTCTTTATTTTCAAATTATAAAGAAAAAAATAAAATGATACAAAGACGGTGGTATGAAAATAATAGAAAGAAAGAAAACAACAACTGTATAATTAAAAAATGCTTTTCTGTAATGTGTAATCTTGATTGTTTTAACTGTGAATATGAAGATTGTATTATTAATGATGAAGATTATCATAAAATGTATTATCAATATAATCACGATAAATTATTAAAACAAAAGGCATCATATAGAACAGCTCATAGGCAAGAACTATCTGAAAAATCTAAAAAATATTATTATGAAAATATTGATGCTTGTAAAGCAAGAAATAAGAAATATAGAGAAAAACATAAAAAGGAACTCAAAGATTATTTTCACCATCGCACTCAACTGTATAGTTATAAAATGTCAAGAAGAAAGGATATAAGTGTTTGTACATATCCACAGTATGAATGTTGCGGATATAAAAAATGTAATTTATATCATATTTGTTCTCAACTTAAAATAACTAATAAAACAACAGATGAGATTATTTTAGAAAAAAACGGACAGATGTCCGAAAGAAAGGAAGTAATATTATTATGAACACTAATGATAGAATTAGATTGATTAATAACCTAAAGGCAGGTGGTTTTTGTGCCATATACTAAAAGAATAGTTCATCACAATCAGATTGATGAATTAATAAATTATATCACAAATGAAGAAAAAACCGATAATGGATTATTAGTGACAGGTGTTAATTGTTCGGCAATTACTTCAATTCAGGAATTTAAGAATACCTTTACAAAATTCCAACCTAAAGGAAACCGTGTTGGGTATCATCTAATTCAGTCCTTCAGTCCACAGGACAGGATTGAGCCGGAGCAAGCACACGAAATAGGTGTACGGCTATGTAAAGAACTATATCCAAACTATCAAGCTGTTGTTACAACACATATTGATAGAGGACACATACATAACCATATTGCTATAAATTCTATTAATCTTGCCGGTAAGAAACTAAATGATAAGCTCTCTGATAAAAAAGAGGGCTTATATGCTTATAAAGAAAAAAGTGATGAACTCGCAGCCGAATATGGTTGTTATGTATTGCCGAAATTTGAATTTGATAAAACAAAGAAAAAACAATCAAGCAAATATTATGCTTATAATCATCAGACTTGGCGAAAGAGAATACTTGATGAAATGTCTGAATTGAAGCTTGAATGTAATTCTTTATCGGAATTTATTACGAAATTGTTTGACTTGGGTTATGATGTAAAATACGGTAAATATATTTCAGTAAAACCACAAGGAAAAGAAAGGTTTGTCAGGCTTAAAACTTTGAGTGATGAATTTAGTGAAGATAATCTTCGATTATATTTCAACGGATATACTCCCGATTATTATTATAAATTCAAAAAATATTCGGAAACTGACTTTAACAGAAAATATGTTGAATATCAAAATGAATTATCAATATCGTTGGAATTAACTGCGTCGATTGCAATTATAGGTGGGCAATTACCACAATTTCAAAAAACAAGAAAGAAAGTTGAGGTAAGAGCTGAACAGGTGCAGGAAGTTCTTGAATTATTAGAAAATGAAAACATCAATAGTTTTGATGATTTAGAACTTAAAATAAAAAGATGTAGGGAAGACATTCATCGTTCAAATATTCAAATAAAGAAATTTGAAAAAGAAAACTCTGATTACTTTGAAATTATAGAAAAGGCTCAAACCTTTATACAGTTACAAAAAGATTATGATTATGCTCAATATTATAAAAGCATTGACGAAAAATACAAAGAGCCGGAGCAAGTAAAATTATATGAAGAAATAAAAAACGAACTTGGGGTCGAAACAATTTCTGATGCACAAGCCATTATTAAAGAAAATAGTCAAGCGCGAATTGAAATAAATAAAATGAAATCAAATCAATATGAGTTACAACAAAGATTATATAAGTTCGATTTGCTTAAAGAAGAACAACTATTGAAAAGCAAAATGTTTCTTCATAATATTAAAGTCGGAAACAACCGTATTGATTATGAGAATTGCACAGATACTCAATGGTGCATTAAATTACCATATTGTGATGATTATGTGTTTATTGATAAGACATTAGCTACATATAACCATAAATACGGTTATAACACACTTTTTTTGTTAGATGATAAATTATACCAGATTTATAAAAAAGACGAAAATGGGGGCTTACAGCCCACAAAAGCATACAATGGAGTGGAACTTGAAGAATATATTTCTGTTTTGAAAGAAAATAACATCGAACAACATAAAGAAAAAGAGAAGAATTAACTACTTCTCTTTTTCAATGGTTGTATTATCAAGTGCATATCTGACACATTTATTTATTATCTCATTTATTGATAAACCTGTTTTACTGTGTATTTCTCTTATTTTAGTCATCAAATCTTCTTCATATCTTGTTGTGAATTGAACATAGTTCTTTGCACTCTTTTTTCTAAAAGATAATCCCATACCACTGTTCTCCTTTCAATAATTATTAATATTAGCTTATTAATAACATAAACAATTACTTAAAGATATATTCACCAATATACATATTAATATACACATATGTACGCAAATGAATTGACATATTATGTCAAATATGGTAAAATTATGGAAGTTTTGTAATTTATAAAAGAAGGGGGAACAATAAAAGAGATGTTATATTCAGATTTAGGTTTTTGGCTTGCTCAACAACCTGTGGAAGTACAAATTATCGCTATATATTTAATGGGTCTTACAACTATGGTACTTTTAGTGTTAGATTGTTGGTACGATGATTGGACTGCAAAAAGAACAAAGAAAAGAAGAATTAAAGAAATTGAAAAATTATTTAACAGTGAAAATTATCACATAATATAAATTTGTCCGCTAAGTCGCATCAGGCTTGGCGGTTTTTGTTTTCTATTGATATTAATAAAAACATATAAAATACTTTTTATTTGAAAACATACAAGCTTTTTGTTTGTTAGTATATATAATATTAATATATATAGTATTATTAATATTATTATATAAATGTATGCAAATATACCTTTTTTGCCGTTCAAATATACCTTTTTTACCACTATAAATATACCTTTTTTGCCGTTTACTATACCTTTTTTGCCGTTTACTATACCTTTTTTGCCGTTTCAAAAATATACTTGACTTTCTGTGCAGGTAAAGTATAATAAAATTATAATAACAAAGGGGATTTAGATTATGATTAACGATGATAAACAATTATGTTCACGGAAAAGTAATGATATAATTCAAAATTACTCTTGGCATTTAACAAAACGGCAGTTAAAATTATTTGAGTATTTATGTTGTTGTGTCGGTACATATCATTATAATGAAGAAAAAAATACTATAACTACTTCATTTCAAGAAATGGCAAAAGAGTTTAACGACCCTGAATTGTTAAGTGGTGGGTCACACTATAAAGCAATAAAAGAATTGTTGGATAAACTAAGCGATAAAAAATTGTTTGTTGACGAGAAAGGCACAGGTGGTATTTTTCGTATATTATCAGAAGCTATATGGAAATCCAATAACAGTGTTGTAATTTATATGTCAAACTCGTTTCGGGAATTTACTTCTAATTTTGCCAATGGTTATACTTTTACCGAATTGCAAATAATTAACAGTATGTCTTCTAAATATACCATTCAGTTATATTATTTGTTACAATCTTGGCAAGGCGAAAATGAGTTAACTTTTGATATTGACTATTTTCGCAACAAGTTACAAGTACCAGAAAGTTCGTATAAGAATGTTGGAAAATTCAAACAAATATTAGACAAAACTGTTGAAGAATATTTGAATGTTATGAACCAATATGGAAAAGTTAATAATCAAATATCTTATGAAATAGTTAAAAGAGGAAAAAAATATGTAGGTGTAAAATTAATATTACACAATGCTGTTAGTCTTGAAGACATAAGTTACCATTGCAAATATAAAGACAAACCAAACAACATTGTTTTTGATAGTGAAGATGATAAAGAACAATATATAGAAGATTGGATTTCACACAATTATCAGTCTACTGAAATACAAAAGTATGAAATACTTTATAGTTGTATTCCTGAGAATGTGCATAATTATGACAAAAATAAAGTTGATGCTATATATAATGTAGCTTTAGAGTATGCAAACATTCTTTGTAATGATGCTTATTTACCAGATATTATATTTAAGTGTGAAACTATTATAAATCGTTTTAATAGCAGAAAATGGTTTACCAATTATAGTAAGAAGGTCGAAAAAGATATATTTGCTTATTATATTAAATGCTTTGAAATGTGGTGTAATACACAAAAAGAAAAATAAAAAGTTCTTGACAAGCAATAGTTAACTTATTATAATAATATTGTAAGCAATGAGAGAGTAAGAAGACCAGACTACAATTTAATATTTTCCTGTTTCTCTTTCACTTTGGTTTTCTTCTTGAAAGACACATAGGCAGTAATGCTTGTGTGTCTTTTTATTTTGAAAAAAATATGTTGACGCCAAAGGGTAAACACGTTATACTTAGTCTTGTTAGAAAGTGACTGACTTCATTAACATTCAATGTGTGTTTCCAATATTTGTAGTCTTTACAAATAACCAAATACAAATGCACCTTCTAACAACATAGAACACTCTATACAGGTCATTGATTATATTAATTGAACTATATAGAGTGTTCGTTCCTCTAACTTAATATTTTCCCCTAATACTAAGTTTGAAAGTAATCGCTTTTGTGTTGTAAAATACAAGGCGGTTATTTTTTTATGTCTATAAATAAACATAGTTCTTATTATCGTAATTTGATATAATTTGTCGGGAACTCAGGAAAATACCCAAATTTATATATGTGTGAGAAATACAAATGACAAACCTCATTCCCAATCCGTAAAGGAAAGGGGGTGAGGTCAATGGATAAAGATACACTCAACAAACAATTCGATGCTTACATCAAGAAAACAATTAAAAACACTGTTATTAATTACAAAAAATATGAAGAGAGAAAAAGACACAGAGAAATGTCTATGGAAGAACTAAGCCAAGACATCTCTGTGCCTTTTTTGTTTTCCTTAACACATTCTCTTGAAGATTATTTTGAAAACGAAAAATTGTATAACATTGTTGCAGGTCTAAAAAAAGAACAAAAGAGCATTTTGGAAATGAAAATACTTAACAAGTATAATTCAAAACAAATTGCGAAAATACTCGATAAAAGCGACAGCAGAGTACGACATATTTATAACGATACTATCAAAGAAATAAAAAATAAAATGAAGGAGTGATATTATGCTTATTGATGAACTTATTAAAGCAAAAATGGGTAATATTGCAGCATCGGATAAAATTATCGAACATTATAATTATTTTATCTATTATATTATGAATGAATATGAAATTATAAACAAAGTAGACTGTTATGATGCTGTGGTAGAGAGAATATTAAAAAGTTTTTATAAATTTGATATTTAGTCGCACACTTTCTTAATTTTGGTTGTGTTTATCAATAGAGAGGGTTAGTAGATATACTCACTCTCTCAGATGAACATTGAAAAATACACTACTGTATTGATAAAAAATGCAGGTGTCATATAAAGAACTGTAATACTTTAATCACATCACAAGCTCCAAGAAGTTGAATACTACATTATTTATAGATAAGGTAGGTAGCAAATATATTAAGGGAAAAAGCAGACTTATGTGCAGTCTGTGTTGGCGATGACTGATGTGTGTATAATGATACTTCAACCGAGAATAAAGGTTGCCGGGTAAACGAGCGCGGAAGGGGCAAATCCTTATGTGAGTTCACAACTCTGTTACAGTTCTTAAAGATAAATAAAAACGGACATCTGTCCGAATTAAGAAAGGAAGTATGCAAAATGAAAAAACAAAGAAAGAACATAAACAAAGATAAAAGAGTATGTGAACAAAATCAAAACATAACAAAACAATATGCTGTATCGTATGCAATGCTTGCATATAATTATTTACACCCAGACGAAGATGCAAGTGAATTAGGTTGGCAAATGATTGAACTTATGAGAGCAATCAGACCAAAGTTTGCAGTCAAAGAAGCTGATAAATTACTTAAATAGTTGTTAAATGAGGTGTAAAATATGAATGATAAATTAATATACACAGTTCAAGAAACTGCGAAAATACTACATTCAAGTCCAAATTATATATATTTGCTTATCGAAAAGGGATATTTACCTGCAATTAAATTGGGAAGTATAAAAATATTGAAATCTACATTAGAAAACTTCTTGATTGAGAATGAAGGAAAAGACCTTTCAGATGTTAATAACATTAAAATGATTAGACAGGAATAATAATTATGGCAAATGTAAATATCAGAAAAAGAGGGAAGGTCTATCAATACCAATTTGAAGCAGCATCGGTAGATGGAAAGAGAAAACAAATAACCAAATCAGGATTTAAGACAAAAGCTGAAGCTGAAGAAGCAGGTATTAAGGCTCTTAATGATTATATAAACACAGGAATTATATTCAATGAAACAACAATTTCTTATGCTGATTATTTGGACTTTTGGATTGAAAATTATTGCGAGGTCAATTTGAAATATAATACTATTCAGGCTTATAAAACTATCATAAGAAAATATTTGAAAAAAGATTTAGGCAAATATCGTCTTGCATCATTGACAAGTGTAACTCTTAATAATTACATTACAAATCTATGTAAAAAATATAGTTTTTCAAGGTCTTATTTTAAGAATATTTTGAAAGTAATAAAAGGAACATTCCGTGATGCTTGTGACACATATGGATTAATACGATATAATCCTACAATAACACTTAGATTGCCTAAATTAGAAGAATTATATGAAAATAAAGAGAAACACATTTATACACAGAAAGAAATTGATATAATACTTGAAAAGTTCAAAGATAATGATGCTTTTACTTGTGCATTTCTTACATCGTGTTATACACGGTCTTAGAACCGGGGAAGTTTGTGCATTAACTTGGAATGATATTGACCTTATTGATGGCATTATTAAAGTAAACCATAATGTTTATGACAAGAAAAAAGATGAAAAAGGCAGATGGTATTTAGGTAGTACAAAAACCGTTACAGGTACACGAGAAATATATATAGGAAAAACACTTCTTACAGCTCTTAGAAATTACAAAAAGAAACAAGATTATTACAAAAAAATATTCTGTTCCTCTTATCATCATTATCATTTGGAAAATGTTACAAATGAATATGGTAAAATCACAGAATATAGGATTGTTGAAAATCAGAATAACATTATAAATATATCTGAAGTGAATTTTGTTTTTACAAGATATGATGGGTTATATACAGGAACAGATTTTATCAGACAACCGTTTTCTGTTATTCATAATGAACTTGATATAAAAGATTGTAGATTTTATGATTTAAGAGGTAGTTATGCTACCAAGAGTTTATGGGTTGGTGCAAAATTAAAAGAAGTATCAGATATATTAGGTCATAAAAATGTAGAAACTACCGAGAACTATTATGTATCAAGTTCTAAAAAAACAAGAAAAGATGCGGTGGACTTGTTTGACAGAACAATATCTTCTTCCGTTATTGATAATATATCAAAATATGAAATTTTTTCACCAAAAGTAGTGACAAAATCATAAATAACCGGTATAATATCAGTGATGAATGAAATGTTGACAAAGTCAACGATTTGTCAACGGAGAATAAGAAGTGATAATTAAAATAATATAATAAATATCATTTGTATATTTTCTGCATTTACCTAAATAAAAGGCAATAACAGATAATATTATATATATTGTAAATATGTGTAATTATTATCATATTTGTTCTTGCCGGCAGCCGGTAAAAAATATAAAAATTGTTGTGGTAAATAATGTGTTAAAGAAAGGTGAATAATTTGATATATCCTAGTTTTATTAAAGAAAATGATTGCATAGGTGTTCCTGCTCCATCTGCTGGAGCAGACTGTGCAGAAAGAATAAATAAATCCTTAAATGCTAAAAAAACATTAGAAAAATTGGGATATAAATTGATTTTATCAGAAAATCTTTTAAAATCTGAAAAAGGAAGAAGTGCAACAGCAAGAGAAAGAGCAAAAGAAGTAAACGATATGTTTAGTAATAAAGACATAAACATGATTTTCTGTGCTGCAGGCGGAGAATTTTTAGTTGAAATATTACCATATATAGACTTTGAATTAATAAAAGAAAATCCTAAATTTATAGCAGGATTTTCTGACCCAACAGGATTGTTATATCCAATAACAACAAAATGTGATATTGCAACTGTTTATGGGCAGAACTTTACTTCATTTGGATCTGAAACACTTCATCAAAGTCAACTAGATTTTCTAGAAATAATAAAAGGTAATTTAAAAGAAGAACACAATTATGATTTATACGAAAATGAATATGTAGAGAAAAAAACAGGCTTAGAAAATTACAATCTAACAGAAAAAGTATATTGGAAAACCTTGGATGATGAGCCAGTAACTATAAAAGGAAGAATTATAGGTGGATGTTTTGATATAATTTCAACTCTTGCTGGGACCAAATATGACGGAATAAATGACTTTAATGAAAAATACAAAAATGACGGAATAATTTGGTATTTTGATAATTGCGAATTATCAAAAGAAGAAACTATTCGAGTATTATGGAAAATGAACGAATTAGGATACTTTAAATATACAAAAGGAATAGTTTTTGGAAGATTTGGAGTTGATGTATCGTGCTACGATTATGATGTAAAATCATGTTTAGAAGATAGCATATTAAAAGGGCTTAATATCCCAGTTATTTATGATGCAGATATTTCTCATAAAGCACCTTGCTTAACAATAGTAAATGGTGCAATTAGTGAGATTAACGTTAAAGATGGCAAGGCTAAAGTATTATTTAAATATGAGTAAACAGGTCGATATTTATTGGCTTGTTTTTTATTATTTTTTAGTTTAAATATGCAAAAAAAATATTGAAAAAGAAGTATGTATATGTTAATATGTAATCGGTTAAAAAGTATATTATTATATAAATTTGAGATATACTAATAGTTATATAATAAACAATTTTAAGGAGGCAAAAAATGGCTGAAAAATATGAAGTCGTAGATAGTATTGAGAGTTTACAAAATACTATTACAAGAGTTAGAAAAGCACAAGAAGAATTCTCAAAATTTTCACAAGAAAAGGTTGACCAAATCTTTAAAGCTGCTGCAATTGTAGCAAATCAAGCAAGAATACCTCTTGCACAAATGGCAGTAGAAGAAACTGGTATGGGAGTAGTAGAAGACAAAATTATAAAAAATCATTATGCTGCTGAATATATTTATAACAAATACAAAAATGAAAAAACAGTTGGAGTTGTTGAAGAAGATAACTATTATGGCATAAAAAAAGTGTTAGAACCAATTGGAGTAATTGGGGCAGTTATACCAACAACAAACCCAACATCAACAGCAATATTCAAAACATTAATTTGTTTAAAAACAAGAAATGGAATTATAATAAGCCCTCATCCAAGAGCTAAAGCTTCAACAATAGCGGCTGCAAAAGTTGTTCTAGAAGCAGCAGTAAAAGCGGGAGCTCCAGAAGGAATTATAGGATGGATAGATGTTCCTTCACTAGAACTTACAAATACATTAATGCAATCAGTAGATACAATATTAGCAACAGGTGGACCTGGTATGGTTAAATCTGCTTATTCAAGTGGAAAGCCAGCACTTGGAGTTGGTGCAGGAAATACACCAGCAATTATAGATGAAAGTGCTGATATTATATTAGCAGTAAACTCAATTATACATTCAAAAACATTTGATAATGGTATGATATGCGCTTCTGAACAATCTGTAATTGTATTAGATAAAGTATATGATGCAGTAAAAGCAGAATTTGCAAAAAGAGGTTGCTATATATTAAATAGTGAAGAAATAGAAAAAGTAAGAAAAACAATAATTATAAATGGTGCATTAAATGCAAAAATAGTTGGACAATCTGCTTATAATATTGCTAAACTTGCAGGTTTAGAAGTGCCAGAAACAGCAAAAATACTAATTGGCGAAGTAGAAAGTGTAGACCTATCAGAAGAATTTGCACACGAAAAATTATCACCAGTTTTAGCAATGTATAAAGCAAAAGATTTTGAAGATGCTTTAGCTAAAGCAAAACAACTTATAGCAGATGGAGGATTAGGGCATACTTCATCATTATATATAAATACACTTACACAAAAAGAAAAAATAGAAGAATTTTATAGCAATATGAAAACTTGTAGAGTACTTATAAATACTCCATCATCACAAGGAGGAATAGGAGATTTATATAACTTTAAATTAGCTCCATCTTTAACACTTGGTTGTGGTTCTTGGGGAGGAAACTCAGTATCAGAAAACGTTGGAATAAAACATTTATTAAATATAAAAACAGTTGCCGAAAGGAGAGAAAATATGCTTTGGTTTAGAGCACCTGAGAAGGTATATATAAAAAGAGGTTGCTTACCTGTAGCCTTAGAAGAATTAAAAAATGTAATGGATAAGAAAAAAGTATTTATAGTAACAGATACATTCTTATTTGAAAATGGTTATACAAAACCAATAACAGATAAATTAGATGAATTAGGAATAGCACATACAACATTTTCAAATGTAGCACCAGATCCAACACTTGCTTGTGCAATAGAAGGAACAAGAGCAATGAATGAATTTAAACCTGATGCAATAATTGCTGTTGGTGGGGGTAGTGCAATGGATGCTGGTAAAATTATGTGGGTTATGTATGAACATCCAGAAGTTGACTTCTTAGACATGGCAATGAGATTTATGGATATAAGGAAAAGAGTTTACACATTCCCTAAAATGGGTGAAAAAGCTTATTTTATAGCAGTTCCAACATCAGCAGGTACTGGTTCAGAAGTTACACCTTTTGCAGTTATAACAGATGAAAAAACAGGAACAAAATATCCTTTAGCAGATTATGAATTATTACCAAAAATGGCAATAGTTGATTGTAATATGATGATGAATGCTCCAAAAGGATTAACATCAGCATCTGGTATAGACGCTGTTACACACTGCTTGGAGGCTTATGCTTCAATGATGGCTACTGAATATACAGATGGACTAGCTATTGAGTCTTTAAAGAATATATTTAAATATTTACCAAGAGCTTATGAAAACGGAGCAAATGACCCAGAAGCAAGAGAAAAAATGGCAAATGCAGCTACAATGGCTGGTATGGCTTTTGCAAATGCTTTTTTAGGAGTATGCCATTCTATGGCACATAAACTTGGTGCTTTTCATCATATACCTCATGGAATTGCAAACGCATTAATGATTGATTATGTTTTAAAATTTAATAGTGCTGAAGTACCAACAAAAATGGGAACATTCCCACAATATGACCATCCACATACTTTAAGAAGATATGCAGAAGTTGCAGAAGCTTTAGGACTTGGTGGAGCAAATGATGAAGAAAGCTTGAATAACCTAATAAAAGCAATTAATGAATTAAAAGAAAAAATAGGAATTAAGAAAACTATTAAAGATTATGGCATTGATGAAAAAGATTTCTTGGATAGATTAGATGAAATGTCAGAGCAAGCATTTGATGACCAATGTACAGGTGCAAACCCAAGATATCCATTAATAAGTGAAATAAAAGAAATGTATCTAAAAGCTTATTATGGAAAAGAATAATTTCAAAAGAAAGGATGATAAATATGCATTATAATCTAGATAATCCAATAGCAGAAAGAAAAACCAAAACTGTTTATAAAGATAATGACAAAACTATAAAATTATTTGTAGAGAACTACTCAAAAGCAGATATACTTAACGAGGCTTTAAATCAAGCTAGAGTAGAGGAAGGAACAACTCTAAATGTACCTAAACTACTAGAAGTAACAAGAATAGATGGCAGATGGGGATTAGTTTCAGAACACATTGAAGGTACACCTCTTAATAAACTAATGGAAGAACACCCAGAAAAAGAAGAAGAGTATTTAAATCTTTTTGTTGATACTCAAATAAAAATATTATCAAACTCAGTTCCTTTGTTAAATAGAATAAAGGATAAATTTAGAAGGAAATTGAGTAATGCTGTAAACATAGATGAAAATACAAGATATGAATTAATGCAAAGATTAGAAGGAATGAAAAATCACACAAAATTATGTCATGGAGATTTTAATCCAAGTAATGTAATTATAAAAGAAAATGGTGAAGTATATGTAATAGACTGGTCACACGTAACACAAGGGAATGCTTCGGCAGATGCAGCTAGAACATTCTTACTATTTTCTATAGAAGGAAAAAGCGAATTAGCAGAAAAATATATCAATCTATTTTCAGAAAAATCTGGTATAACAAAAGCAAATATTCAAAGATGGATACCAATAGTTGCAGCAACTCAAATGACTAAAGGAAAAGAAGAAGAACAAGAATTTTTAAGCAATTGGATTAATGTTGTAGATTATGAATAAAAAATTAAGGAGGCATTAACAATGAAAAAAAACACTGTAATTTATCTTGTAGCAGGAATAGTAGCACTTATAATAATTGGGCTTTCAATATATTTTGCTGTTGCACACAACAACACATCTGATAACAGATATGATACTAAAAATATAACAATAGAGAAATACAATGAAAATGGCGAGCTAGAAAAAACAGTAGAAATAAAAAGAAAAAAAGATATAAATGAACTTTTAGATATATGTAAAAATATATCATTAGAACAAGACGACACTTCAAAAAGTTTAGGAATAAAAACAGATGTAAAAATTAATTTACAAAACGGAGTAGAATTATATTTACAAGATGAAATAAAGGATTATTGTTTCTATAAAACTGATGATGTTAAGTGTACAATAAAAATGCCAGAAGGATTAGTAGACTTTGTGAATGATGTTTTAAAAGATTAGAATGGAGAGTGAATAATGTTAGAGTTAGAAGAAAACAAGTTTAAAATCACAGCATTAAAAGAGAATTTAAAAAAGATTGGTGATTCACTTTGACATATCTAAAATCCAATTAGAAATAAACGAACTTGAGCAAAAGGTTAATGCCCCTAATTTCTGGGATAATCCAACAATGTCTACACCAATAGTTACAAAGCTAAAAAGACTAAAAAATGAAGTAGAAACATTCAGAAAATTAGAGCAAGAATTAAATAATATAGACGAAATGTCATTATTACTAATTGATGAACCAGATGAACAAATGTCTTTGGAAGTTCTAGAAGCTACAAAAAAAGTAGAAAAAGAACTAAATGAACTTGAAATAAAAACCTTATTATCTGGAAAATATGATCAAAACAATGCAATTCTTACCCTTCATCCTGGGGCTGGGGGAACAGAATCTCAAGATTGGGTTCAAATGCTATATAGAATGTATTCAAAATGGGCTTCTAGTAATAACTATACCGTAAAAGAACTAGATTACTTAGAAGGTGATGAAGCTGGAATAAAAAGTGTTACATTCTTAATTTCGGGCGAATACGCGTATGGATATTTAAAAGGGGAGATGGGAGTACATAGACTAGTAAGAATTTCTCCTTTTGATAGTGGAGGCAGAAGACATACTTCATTTGCTTCTTTAGAAGTATTGCCAGAAATATCAGAAGATATTGTATTAGATATAAATCCAGATGATTTAAGAATAGACACATATAGAGCATCACGGAGCAGGAGGTCAACACATAAATAAAACTGACTCCGCAGTTAGAATCACACATATTCCAACAAATATAGTAGTTTCTTGCCAATCAGAAAGATCACAAATACAAAACAAAGAAACTGCAATGAAAATGCTAAAATCTAAACTTCTAGAATTAAAAGAAAGAGAACAAAAAGAAAAGATAGAAGATTTAAAAGGTGTTCAAAAAGATATAGCTTGGGGAAGCCAAATTCGTTCATATGTATTTTGTCCATATACAATGGTAAAAGATCATAGAACAAATTATGAAGTTGGAAATGTTGAAGCTGTAATGAACGGAGATTTAAATGGCTTTATGGAAAGCTATTTAAGATGGAGTAAAAAATAATAGGAGGTTGTTTGTATTGAAAGCGTTAATTAGTGTTTCTGATAAAACAGGAATTGTAGAATTTGCAAAAGAATTAGAAGAATTAGGTATTGAAATAATTTCAACTGGTGGTACATATAAAAAACTAAAAGAAGAAGGCGTTAAAGCTATTGAAATTTCAGATTTAACTGGATTTCCAGAATGTCTAGATGGAAGAGTAAAAACTCTTCATCCAAAGGTACATGCAGGAATTTTAGCTATGAGAAGCGATCCAAAACATATGGAGCAATTAAAACAATTAAATGTAGACACAATAGATTTTGTTGTAGTTAATTTATATCCATTTAAGCAAACAATATTAAAAGAAGGTGTAACAAGACAAGAAGCAGTTGAAAATATAGATATAGGTGGCCCTACAATGCTTAGAAGTGCTGCTAAAAACTATCAAGATGTTACAGTAATAACAGATCCAAAAGATTATGAAAAAGTTTTAACAGAATTAAAAGAAAATGGAAGAGTTTCTTTAGACACAAAATTCTATTTAATGAATAAAGTCTTTGAACATACAGCAAGTTATGATGCGATGATTTGTAATTACTTAAAACAAGAAAGAAAAGATGAAAGTTTACCTCAAGAACTTACTCTAACGTATGAAAAAGTTCAAGAAATGAGATATGGAGAAAACCCTCATCAAATAGGAGCTTTATATAAAGAAATTGGAAAATGCGAAGGTTCTCTAACAATTGCAAAACAATTAAACGGAAAAGAATTATCATTTAACAATATAAACGACACGAATGGAGCTTTGGAATTATTAAAAGAATTTGACGAGCCAACAGTTGTAGCATGTAAACATGGAAATCCATGTGGAGTAGGTAGTAGTACAGATATTTATGAAGCTTGGAAAAAAGCATTTGAAGCAGACAAAACATCAATATTTGGTGGAATAGTAGTCGCTAATAGAGAGATAACAGAAAAAATGGCAAACGAAATGAAGGAAATCTTTTTAGAGGTTATCGTTGCACCATCATATGAAGAAAAAGCATTAGAAATATTAAAACAAAAACCAAATCTAAGATTACTTTTATTACCAAGCATTACTGTAAAACAACCAGAAGGTTCTTATGATATTAAAAAAATAAATGGAGGAATAATACTTCAAACTATAGATTCTAAGTTATTAGACGATTACACAGTAGTAACTGATAGAAAACCAACAGATAAAGAATTAGAAGATATGTTATTTACTTGGAAAATAGTAAAATATACTAAATCAAATGGAATAGCACTTGGAAAAGATAAACAATCAATAGGAATTGGACCAGGTCAAGTAAATAGAATTTGGGCAACAAAGCAATCAATAGAACACGCAAATGAATTAATAGGCGAAGGCGTAACAAAAGGTGCAGTACTTGCCTCTGATGCATTTTTCCCATTCTCAGACTGTGTAGAAGCAGCCCATGAAGCAGGAATAACAGCTATAATACAACCAGGCGGAGCAAAAAGAGACCAAGAATCAATAGATAAATGTAATGAATATGGAATGACTATGATATTCACAGGAATGAGACATTTCAGACATTAGAATTTAAATATTTAATATTAAAGAAGAGATTTTAAAATCTCTTCTTTTTTGTTTTTATCGTTCTAAATTAGACAAGACCTGAATATATATATTTATGTACCAAGATTTTATTAGGAGGTCGATGTTTTATGGCAATAGAAGAAAGAAAAGCATTAAATACAAATGTTATTCAGAATCTAGTTTTAGAGAATAGAGAAAAATTAAGTATTTCTGGAGTATTAGATGTTTTAAGCTTTGATGATCAAATAGTAATAGTTGAAACTGAATTAGGACTTTTGAGTGTAAAAGGAGAAAATCTAAGAATTAATAAATTAAGTATAGACACATCTGAAGTCGTTGTTGAAGGGGATATATTTAATTTATCATACTCCGAAAAATCAGCAGATAAAAAAGGTGGTTCCTTAATAGGAAAAATATTTAAATAAAATAAGGTGAGATATTGAATAATCAAGCATATATATTTTTTATTTTTATACTTAATGGATTAATTATTGGAATTCTATTTGACATTTTTAGAATTATGCGAAAATCATTCAAAACATCAGATTTTAGAACAAATTTGCAAGATATACTCTTTTGGATTTTTACAGGATTAATTCTTCTATATTCAATTTTTAGATTTAATAATGGAGAACTAAGAGCTTATATATTTTTAGGAGTATTTATAGGG
>ENA-ORNY01000079-ORNY01000079.1-human-gut-metagenome-genome-assembly--contig:-NODE-79-length-79308-cov-11.500978_pt1 | contig 79308 bp, 72 predicted proteins | sample MGYA00242122_ERZ509036 | MGnify/ENA primary metagenome ERZ509036 (study PRJEB26280, sample SAMEA2338696) | human gut metagenome | biome: human gut; feature: human-associated habitat; material: faeces... | reverse complement strand
GAGCCTATCCTAGTCCGTGTTCACTCTTCTTGCGCTACTGGCGACATCCTGGGCAGCAAGCGTTGTGACTGCGGTCAGCAACTCCACAAGGCTATGCAGATGATAGACGAGGCAGGAAAGGGAGTTGTTGTCTACATGCAGCAGGAAGGACGCGGCATCGGTCTGGCCAACAAGATACGGGCCTACGCCTTGCAGGACCAGGGGATGGACACCGTCGAAGCGAATGTCCGCCTGGGGTTCGCGCCGGACTTGCGGGATTATGGCCTGGGCGCCCAGATCCTGGCAGACCTGGGCCTGACGACCATCCGTTTGCTGACAAACAATCCGGCCAAACGGGCGGGGCTGTCGGGGTACGGGATCACCATCACGGATCGTGTGCCTATTGAAATCGCCCCGAACGAATACAATGAGTTCTATTTGGAAACCAAAGAGGAAAAAATGGGTCACGACTTGTCGGACCTGCATTTGAAGCGTGTCAACGAACGGCACGTGGACCAGTGAGTTGAAGGAGGAACAGAGAATGAGGACAGTAGAAGGCATGTTGAAGGCCGATGGCCTGAGATTGGCGATTGTCGTATCCCGGTTTAATGAATTGATCACGAACAAGCTTGTCGGCGGCGCGGAAGATGCGATTCGCCGGACGGGTGGCAGCCTGGACGACGTGACCCTCGTGTGGGTTCCCGGCGCCTTTGAGATTCCCCTGGCGGCACAGAAGCTGGCGGCGTCGGGCAAGTTTGATGCGGTCATTGCCCTCGGTGCCGTTATTCGCGGCGCCACACCCCATTTTGATTACGTTTGCGCCGAAGCGGCCAAAGGGGTCGCGCAGGCGTCCCTGTCGACGGGCGTGCCCGTCGCGTTCGGCATCCTGACGACGGAAAACATCCAGCAGGCTGTGGAACGGGCCGGCACCAAGTCCGGCAATAAAGGGTACGATGCCGCTATGAGCGCCATCGAAATGGCCAACTTGTTCCGCGCGCTGTAAAAGGCGTTTTCCTTTGCGAAAGGGAAGTTTGACGGAGAAACCATGATGGAAGCAAAAGAAGTGAAAGAAACCAACGAAACGACAAAACGGACAAAACACGATTTCCGCAGCGGAAAGGATATCCTGACCCGCGCTACGGTCGGCGACGTGCGGATTTACGTGGCCCGGACGACCCGTCTCGTGCGGCGCCTGTCCGTGAACCATCATACGTCGCACCTGGCGACGGCAGCCCTGGGCCGGACGGTCACGGGGGCCCTGTTGTTGGCGGCGACGATGAAGAACAAAGAAGGCGTGGGTATCAAAATCGCCGGGGACGGCCCCATCGGCCAGATTATCGCCGAGGCCCAGGACGGGACGGGCCGCGGCTATGTAGGCAATCCCGACGTGTTCCTGCCGCCGAAGGATGGCCATTTCGATGTCGGCGGCGCAGTCGGGAACGGGACGATTTCCGTGACGCGCTATACGGAAGGAATGCGTCCTTTCACGGGAACGGCGGCCCTGGTGGACGGCGAAATCGCCGACGACCTGACGCAGTACCTGTGGTCTTCGGAACAGACGCCGTCGTCCGTGGCCCTGGGGGTCCTCGTCACGCCGGAAGGGGACGTGCAGGCTGCCGGCGGCTGGTTTATCCAGGCGCTGCCGAACTGCGGCGACGACATCCTGGAGACCCTGGACAGGAACGTGCGGCAGACTCCGTACGTATCGAGCCTTCTCGACATGGGCTTTGAGCCGGAGCAGATTATCCGGATGCTGGGCAAGGGACTGTCGGTGGAAATCCTGGATTCCTACCCGCTGCAGTTTGCCTGCAACTGCAGCAAGGAAAAGATCGAAGGGGTCCTGCAGACCCTGCCGAAAAAGGAGCTGCAGGCCATGGCGGAAGACGAAGTGACGGAAGCCACGTGCCCGTACTGCAACGCCCACTATACGTTCCGCCGCTCCGAGATCCAGTCCCTGGCGGACAAGGCGGAGAAGTAAGGGAAATCCTTTGTTGACAAAACGAACGGTTGTTTGTATAATTAACAACAGGATAGTTCGCGACAAAAGGAGGTCTGATCTTACATGGCAGGCAATGACAAGTTAAGGGCGCTGGACAGCGCCCTGCACCAGATAGAGAAAGATTTCGGCAAGGGCTCCATCATGCGCCTGGGTGAAGCCAGCGCGAAGATGAACGTGGAAACCATCCCGACGGGCGCCCTGTCCCTGGATATCGCCTTGGGGGTGGGCGGGATTCCCCGGGGCCGTGTGATCGAAATCTATGGCCCGGAATCGTCGGGCAAGACGACCGTGGCCCTGCATATGATCGCGGAGGCACAGAAAATGGGCGGCTATGCGGCCTTCATCGACGCGGAACACGCCCTGGATCCGGAGTATGCCCGCCGGCTCGGTGTCGACGTGGACAACCTTCTCATCTCCCAGCCCGACAATGGCGAGCAGGCCCTGGAAATCTGTGACGCCCTGGTCCGGAGCGGTGCCATCGATATCGTCGTCATCGACTCCGTGGCGGCCCTTGTGCCCCGCGCCGAAATCGAGGGCGAAATGGGAGACAGCCACGTCGGCCTGCAGGCCCGCCTCATGAGCCAGGCCCTGCGGAAACTGACGGGTATTATTTCCAAGTCCAAGTGCGCCACGATCTTTATCAACCAGATCCGCGAGAAAGTCGGTGTCATGTTCGGCAACCCCGAAACGACGACCGGCGGCCGGGCCCTGAAGTTCTATTCCACGATTCGCATGGAAGTACGCCGTATTGAGACAATCAAGAACGGCAATGAAATGATCGGCTCCCGGACGCGCGTCAAAGTGGTCAAGAACAAGGTGGCGCCGCCGTTTAAACAGGCGGAATTCGATATCATGTATGGGACGGGAATTTCGAAAGAAGGCTGTCTCGTCGACCTAGGGGTGGAATACGACCTCATCCAGAAGAGCGGGGCCTGGTTTTCCTACGGCGATACCCGCATCGGCCAGGGCCGGGAAAAGGCGAAAGATTTCCTGCGGGAGAATCCCGACGTTGCCGCCGAAATCGAAGGGAAGATCCGCGACCTGACGGTCCGCAAGGCCGTCAAGGCCGACGAAAGCCCTGCGGAAGGAGCTGCTGCGGATGTTTCGGAAAGCCAGCAAAAGCCTGACAACCAGTGAGGAAGCCTACGAGTACGCTCTGACGCTCCTCGATCGGCGGGAATACGCCGCCGTGGACCTGGAGGAACGGCTTCGCCGGCGCGGCGCCGCGGAAGACCTGATCCGGGAAACCGTGGACCGGCTGCGGCGGAACGGCCTTATCAATGAGGAACGCTATGCGCGTCGCGTTTTGGAAGCTTGGCGGCATAAAAAATATTACGGCCGTCTGCATTTGCAGGCGGAACTGAAGAAGAAAAACGTCGAACCCCGTTATGTTTCCCTCTTCCTGGACGAGTTCTCGGAGGAAGAGGAAGAAAAACGGGCCCTGGCGGCATACGGGCAGACCCGGAACCGCCGGGACGGCCGGTACGACTGCACGACGGAAAAAGGAGTCGCCGCCCTGGTCCGGTATCTGACGGCGCGCGGTTTCGGAAGTTCCCTGATCCGGGTGGTCTTGAACCAGGCCCGGCGGGACATGGAAGCCGACGGCAGACAAGATGCCCTTCCGCAGGACTGACGGAAGACCGCGGCCAGGAGTGGCCCCCATCCCTAAAAGCCATAGTAGTTGACTTTTAGGGATTTTTTCTTTACAATATATAGTGCCAATCGTGTGATTTTAACTTGGGATACAACTTCATAGTCTTGAGGCTGAGCCCTTGTGGCTGCCTTATTTTTATGTCTGAACAGGATGGAGGTGAAAGAAAATAGGAACTGAAATTATTGCGGCGATTGTCGCGTTGCTGCTCGGCGGCGGCGCGGGCTACCTGTTCCGGAAAAACGTGGCGGAAGGAAAACTGGCCACGGCGGAAGAGAAGGCCGACCGTATGCTGAAGGAAGCGGAAGCGGCAATTGAAGCCAAAAAGAAAGAATCTTTGCTGGAAGCCAAAGAAGAAATTCATCGTCTCCGTACTGATATGGAGCGGGAGAATAAAGAACGTCGCAACGATATCCAGCGTCAGGAACGCCGGCTCGTTTCCAAGGAGGAGAACCTGGACCGTAAGATTGAAGCCTTCGAAAAGAAGGAAGAGGTCCTTGTCGCCAAGGAAAATAAGCTGAACGCGACGCAGGAGAAAGTGGAAGCCTTGTATCAGAGGCAGCTGCAGGAACTGGAACGCATGTCCGGGTTAAGCAGCGAGGACGCGAAGAAAGAATTGCTGGCCGTCGTTCATGATGATGTGGAACACGACGCGGCGGTCATGATCAAGGAAGCGGAACAGAAGGCTAAGGACGAGGCGGATAAAAAGGCCCGGGAAATCATTTCCCTTGCCATTCAGCGCTGCGCTGCCGATCAGGTGGCGGAAACGACGGTATCCGTCGTCAACCTGCCCAATGATGAAATGAAAGGCCGTATCATCGGCCGGGAAGGCCGCAACATCCGCACGTTGGAAACCTTGACCGGTATAGATTTGATTATCGACGATACCCCGGAAGCGGTTATTATTTCCGGGTTTGATCCCGTGCGGCGCGAAGTCGCCCGGATTGCCCTTGAAAAGCTGATCAACGATGGCCGGATCCACCCTGCCCGTATTGAGGAAATGGTGGAAAAGGCGCAGAAGGAAGTGGAGCAGAATATCAAGGAAGCCGGCGAACAGGCCATGTTCACCGTCGGTGTGAACGGTCTGCGTCCGGAACTCGTCAAACTGTTGGGTCGTCTGAAGTATCGTACCAGTTACGGGCAGAACGTCCTCAACCATTCCATCGAGGTTGCCCAGCTCGCCGGCGTCATGGCGGCAGAGCTCGGTGTCGACGTCACGCTGGCGAAACGCGCCGGCCTGCTGCACGACATCGGCAAGGCGATCGACCATGAAATGGAAGGGTCCCATGTGGAATTGGGCGTGGAAGTCGCCAAGAAATTCCGCGAGTCCTCCAAGGTGCTCAATGCCATCGCTTCTCATCACGGCGATGTGGAGCCGTCCTGCGTGGAATCCGTCCTGGTTTCCGCGGCTGACGCCGTTTCGGCGGCCCGCCCCGGTGCAAGACGGGAAACCTTGGAAAGCTATTTGAAGCGGTTGACACGATTGGAAGAGATTTCCGAGTCCTTCGACGGGGTAGAGAAGTGCTATGCCGTGCAGGCAGGACGCGAAATCCGCATTATGGTCAAACCTGACGTGGTCGACGATACGAAGTCTGTCTTACTGGCTCGTGATATTGCCAAGAAGATTGAAGAAGAAATGGAATATCCGGGACAAATCAAGGTCGTCATCATCCGCGAAACGCGGGCTGTCGATTACGCGAAATAAAAACAGGCCGCGAACCGGAAGGCTCGCGGCTTATTTTTCCGTAAGGAGTGGGAACTATGCGTATCAAAGGAGCAGGCGGATGTCAGGATATCCGCCTTTATGAAACTGATTTCCAGACGGCGTGGCAGCTCATTTTCGACTGCATGGGCCAGTGTGGGATCGAGGTACAGCAGGTGGACAACGAGCATCATGTGGCCCACGGCCGTAAGAAGAGCATGTACTACGACATTACTCTCCGCGACATGGAGGACGGGACGGTACAGATCTATTTCGACCAGCATAAAAAGTACATCGAGGTCTATTCCTTCCGCAATGACACGAACACCATGGACCAGTTTTTCAAGTTCTACGAGACGCGGCTGGAAGAAATGCACGGCGGAATTAAATGTCCGTACTGTGGGTCTCCCGTGCAGGCCAACAACAAGTACTGCCCCGAATGCGGCAAACAGCTCAACTTCAACAAGGATGTCATCGACAATTCTGATGAAGCCCCGGGCTTTTTCGAAGCCATTTTCAAACGCCATGATTCTTGACAAAGACAACGGCCCTGTCCCGGAAATTCCGGGGCAGGGCCGTTTTGGGGAAAGGGCCGCGCGCCAAGGGCTTTTAATGTTCTTCTTCCATCGGATAATCCTGCAGGGCGGCGAACCCTTCTTCCCCCGTGCGGATCTTGACGATGTTGTCCACGGTCGAGACGAAAATCTTTCCATCGCCGTAACGACCGGTGTAGAGCGCTTTCTTGGCAGCGTCGATGACCGTGCGGACCGGGACGGCGGAAACCACGATGTCGACCTGTACTTTCGGCAGGAGACGGGCCGGTACGCTGGCGCCACGGTACATTTCCCGGTACCCGCGCTGGATTCCGAATCCATTGACTTCGGTGGCGGTCAACCCTGTGATGCCGATTTCTTCCATGGCCGTTTTCAAAGCCTGGAAGCGATCCCGCGACGTGATGATGGTCACGAGGGAATAGTGGTGCCCGTCCGGGGTAGCCGGCCGCGCGGCCTGTACCTCTGTCGCCTGGGTCGTGGCGTGGGGTACGGCACTGCTGCCTTTGGAAGATCCGGGAACGGGGGCAGGGGCGGAGGTGGAACCGGGGACTTCGGGTACGAACATGAAATCGGCGTAGGCGGAGGGCAGGCCGTGTTCGGCGAAGTCCAGACCGTTGATTTCTTCGGTCGGCGTGACACGGAGGCCGACGAGGTGGTCGATCAGGTGGAAAATGACAAACATGACGACGGTAACATAGAGGGCAACGGCGACAACCCCTTCAACCTGTACGAGAAAGAAGTGGGGATCCCCGGTGTAAAGGAGGCCGTCCTTTTCCGCCAGGAGGCCTGTCATCAAGGTACCAAAGGCTCCGCAGACACCGTGGACGGAAATGGCGCCGACGGGATCGTCGATGCGGGCTTTCTGGTCAAAAAATTCGACGGAGAGGACGACGAGAATGCCGGAGAAAAAGCCAATGGCGAGGGCCCCCGCCACGGTGACGACATCACAGCCGGCCGTAATGGCGACGAGGCCGGCCAGGCAGCCGTTCAGGGTCATGGAGACGTCGGGCTTGCCGTAGCGGAGCCAGGTGAAGCACATGACCGTGCAGGCGGCGACGGCAGGAGCCATGTTCGTCGTCATAAAGATGTGCGACGCCGCTTCCAGCGTATCGTCGCCGGTCATGCTGACCGTGGAGCAGCCGTTGAACCCGAACCAGGCAAACCAGAGGATAAAGACACCCAGGCAGGCCAGGGTCAGGCTGTGGCCGGGAATCGCGTTGACCGAACCGTCTTCGTTGTATTTGCCGATACGGGGACCGAGAATCTTGGCCCCGACAGCGGCGCAAATCCCGCCGACCATGTGGACGGCCGTGGAGCCGGCGAAGTCATGGAATCCGGCAGCGGCCAACCAGCCGCCGCCCCAGATCCAGTGTCCCGAAATGGGGTAGACGAGCAGGCTGATGGCCAGGCTGTATAGGCAGTAGGCGGAGAACTTGGTCCGTTCGGCCATGGAACCGGAAACGATGGTCGCCGCCGTCGCGCAGAAAGCGGTCTGGAAGATGATATAGGCCATGGTGGGATAGCCGGCATCCCCGCTGGTCCAGGACCGGACAAAGAAGTCCGGCATTCCGATGAGACCGTGGATATCCGTACCGAACATCAGACCGAAACCGACGATCCAGAAGACCGGCGTGCCGATGGCAAAGTCCATGACGTTCTTCATGACGATGTTGCCGGCGTTTTTGGCCCGTGTCAGACCTGTTTCACACATGGCGAAGCCTGGCTGCATGAAAATGACCAGGGCGGCACCCAGGAGAACCCAGAGGGTGTCGACGGAAGAGAACTTTTGAGCGGCACTGGCGGCGTCGGCTGCCACGGCCTGGGAGGCGTACCCTGTCAGCCACAGGGTCAGCAAGAGAAGCTTTTTGCAAATTCTGCACATCATCGACCATCATCCTTTCTTGTACCTGAACGCGTGCATCCCGCGTACGGAAACAAAAAAGAGACGCCTGACTGCCAGTGGATCCTGACAATCAGACGTCTCTGTCTCGTTAGTCGAATGGTAACACTCTTTTCCATCCTTGTCAATATTTTTTTTGAATTTGTACAGATTACGCGCGACCTTGCCGGTGGTTTCGCAGGATGTCCGCGGCCGGCGCGCCGGGCCCTTTCTTTCCGGGACATAAAAAAGCCGTACCGGCTGGTACGGCTTTCTATTTTGTCTGATTATGCGCGGGTAACTTTGCCAGAACGCAGGCACCGGGTGCAAACGTTGACACGCTTGACTTCTCCGTCGACGATCGCGCGGACAGCCTGGATATTGGGCTTCCAGGCAGCCTTGGTGTGGCGGTTGGAATGGCTGACGTTGTTCCCACTCATCACGCCTTTGCCGCAAACTTCACAGATATTTGCCATCGGGTTCTACCTCCTTCACAGAATCAGCATTTCGCTTATATTTGAAAAGTTTAACAAAGGTATACTATCACATATGTATGGGAAAAGCAAGCTTTTTTCAAAAAAGTTTCATCTATTTTGTGGTGGATGCGGTATAATGAAAACGTACGACACAAGGGGGGGGAATGGCCATGGATACCTGGTGGACAGAGCCGGTGACGAGCCTTAAAGGAATCGGCAAGAAGCGCGCCGCGGCGTTTGAGTGTCTGGAAATTCGGACTATCGCGGATTTGCTGAACTATTACCCCCGCCCGGACAGCTACATTGATTTTTCCCATCTCAAGTCTATCCGGGAACTGGCCGTCGATGGGTCGCGGCAAATCTTCCGGGCGGAATTGATGAATGTGACGGATCGCTATTCCCCCCGCGTGCGCCAATATTCCGTCGTTCTCGTCCGCGACGATACGGGTTACGCGGAACTGTTTTTCTTCGGCGCCCAGCGCTATTATCTGCGGCGTCTCCAGCCGGGCATGGACGTACTGGTCACGGGCCGCGTCAAACCGGGCCGTTCGGCCGCAAAGACCGTCAGTGAGGCCAATATTTCGCCTTTGGACGAAGAGTCTCTTGCCCATGCCATGGGCATCCTGCCGGTGTACAGCCTGACAGAATCCCTGACCCAGCAGCAGCTCCGGTCGGCGGAAAAACAAGCCTTGGACCTGGCGGCCGAGCGGGGACTGCCGGAAACGGTGCCCCGGGCTATCCTGGCGCGTTACCATTTCCCGGATCGGCTGACGGCCCTGCGGAATATCCATTTTCCCGCATCACCCGAAGCCTTCCGGCAGGCGAAGCGTCGTCTGGTCTACGAAGAACTTTTCCTGCTCCAGTGCGGTCTCCTGCTCAACCGGGAGCGCAATTATGATGGCCGCAGGGGCGTCAACCATAAGCGGGATGGGGCCCTGATCAAGGCCGTACTGGCGAACCTGCCCTTCCAGTTGACGGCGGGCCAGCAGCAGGCCTGGCGGGATATTTCCGGCGACATGGAGGATGTCCATCCCATGCACCGGCTGCTCCAGGGGGATGTCGGCAGCGGCAAGACCGTCCTGGCCGCCCTGGCTCTGGCCAAAGCGGCGGAAAACGGGTATCAGGGCTGCATGATGGCGCCTACGGGCATTTTAGCCCGGCAACACTTCCAGACGCTGTCGTCCTTCTTCGCCGGCACGGGAGTTCGCCTGGCTCTGTTGACCAGCAATACGAAGGCTTCGGCCCGCAGGGAAATCCTGCAGGGCCTGGCCGACGGATCGCTGCAGCTCCTCATCGGGACCCACGCCGTGCTTCAGGAAGACGTCCAGTTCCGCCATCTGTCCCTCGTCGTGACGGATGAGCAGCACCGCTTTGGTGTCAGTCAACGGGGCCGTCTGGCGGCCAAATCGGATTTTGCGCCGGATGTGCTGATTATGACGGCCACGCCGATTCCGCGGACGTTGGCCCTGACCGTGTATGGGGACATCGAAACGACCGTCATGCGAGGGCGTCCGCCGGGCCGGAAACAGGTCGAGACCCTGTGCTATACGGGGGACATGCGCCGTAAAGTCTATGAAGGCATGGTGCGGCAGATCCGTGCGGGTCGTCAGGTTTATGTCGTCTGCGCATCCATCGAGGAATCGGAAACCCAAGAAGGGGTCCGCAGCGTCAACGAAGTGTACGAAGAGTTGAAGCGGACCTGGCTTCAGGGGATTCCCTGCGCACTTCTGCACGGCCGGATGAAAGCGGCCGAAAAGGAAACCGTCATGGAAGCCTTTGCTGCCGGAACCGTCAAGGCGCTGATCGCAACGACCGTCGTCGAAGTCGGCGTCAACGTTCCGAACGCGACGATCATGATTATCGAAAATGCCGACCGTTTCGGCCTGGCCCAGCTGCACCAGCTCCGGGGCCGCGTGGGCCGCGGCAGCTGTCAGTCCTACTGTGTCGTCCTGACGGACAACAAGGACCCGGATACCTTGGCGCGTCTGGCCGTGTTGCGTCATTCCGAAGACGGCTTCGCCTTGGCCCAAAAGGACTTGGAACTGCGCGGTGCCGGGCAGCTGTTCGGCCTTCGCCAGCACGGGTTGCCAGATTTACGGCTGGCTGATATACTGAGGGATACGGATGTCCTCCTAATGTGCCGCAAGGACGCGCAGGGGGCACTTACCAACCCGGAATTGCGCCAGGAATTGCTGGCAGGGACGGCGAATCTCTTTGATTCCCGTTTTGCCGGAATCTTTAACTCCTGAGGGGGATAGAACGTGAAGCAATGGTCGGGACAGGAACAGATTGTCCCAGAAGAGGAACAAGTGAAAACAGTCAAGTGGTATGAAAACCCTGACGGCGTCACCAAGGCGTGCGCCCTGGTCTTGCTCGTGGCCGGTCTGGCCAGTCTGTACCTATTTTGCGGGGATTTTTGGGATAAGACGTTCCGCCTCGCCGTCAGTGGCAATGTCAAGGCCCTGGCGGAATATCTCCGCTCTTTCGGGTCCTACGCCGTCCTCGTCAGTTTTGTCATTGATGTCCTTATCAACATGGGCAGCGTATTCCCGTCGGTCTTCGTCTCGACGGCTAACGGCCTGATTTTCGGCCTGCCCCTAGGAGTGACGATCTCCTGGCTGGCCGAGACGGTAGGCGTCGTTTTCAGTTTTCTCCTGATGCGGTTCTTTTTCCGCAATACGGCGGAACGCGTGATTCGCAAGGCGAACAAGCTGCAGGATATTGACCGCGCCAGTGAAAAGAACGGCATCGTATGGATGACCTTCGCCCGGGCCCTGCCGTATTTTCCTTCGGGCATCCTGACGGCCATCGGCGCCGTGAGCCGCATGAGCGTGCGGGACTACATCATCGCCAATCTGATCGGCAAGTTTCCCTCGACGGCCCTGGAAGTCATCATCGGACACGATATCGTCAATTTTCACCAGTACACGGTGCGCCTGACCCTGCTTGTCTTGTTGGCGGCGGTCATTTTCTATCTGGGAAAACGGCACTTGCTGGACAAGGGAAAAATGTCCTGAAAAACGGGAACCTACAACGGAATAACGCGTACGAAAACAGGCGTCTGCCGCGAGAGGGGCAGGCGCCTGTCTGTTATTCATCCAGTTTGGACACCAAGTCCGGGAACAAGCCCAGGGAACGCTTTAAAATGCCGTGGCAATGGGCGATGGCAATGCCGTAGTTCGTGATGGGGATCCCCTGGTCCCCGGCCCAGCGGTACCGATACTGCATTTCCCGTTCGTTCAGCATGCAGCCGCCGCAGTGGATAATCATGTGATACGGTGACAGATCCAAGGGAAACTCCGTGCCGCTCGTCCAGGACAGGTCCAGCTTTTTGCCGGTTAATTCCGCCAGCCAGCGCGGTAATTTGACCGTGCCGATGTCGCCGCATTGCCGGTGATGGGTGCATCCTTCGGAAATCAGGACCCGGTCCCCGTCCCGCAAATGTTTCAGCCGGGCCACGCCGGCCACAGCCTGGGCCAGGTTTCCTTTGTGGCGGGCCATGAGAATGGAGAAGGACGTGAGGGGAAGGTGGGCCGGCACGATACGGTCTACGGCGCCGAAGGCCTGACTGTCCGTGATGACAAGACGTGGCTCCTTGCCCAGGGAGGCCAGGGTTCGCGCCAGTTTGTCATCCTGCGTCACAATGGCTGTGGCGCCGGCGTCGAGGAGGTCCCGAATGGCCTGCTGTTCCGGCAGGATCAGGCGTCCTTTGGGAGCCGCCTTGTCGATGGGGATGACCAGGACCGCGAAGTCTCCCGGGGAAACGAGGTCCGCGCAAAGCGGGAAGGGAGGCTCCTTTTCCGGCACGAGGCGCGCCAAGGTTTCCTTCAAGTCGGCGATGTTTGTCCCTGTGGCGCTGCTGACGATGCGGTAAGGGACAGACAGGGCCTTCACGCGGTCCAGGCCGGGGATGCGTCTTTCCCAGTCAGCAGGACTGCCGAGGCGGTCCGCTTTCGTAAAGACGAGGAGGGCCGGCAGCTTTTTTTCGCGGATCTTGTCCAACAGGGCCAGGTCTTCCGGCGCCGGCCCGCAGGCCGCTTCCACGACGAGCAGGGCGATGTCTGTCTTGTTCAGGACTTGATAGGACCGCTGGACCCGCAGGCTGCCCAATTCCCCTTCGTCGTCGATGCCCGGCGTGTCGATGAACAGGACGGGCCCCAGGGGCAGAAGTTCCATAGCCTTGGACACAGGGTCTGTCGTCGTCCCTGGCGTGTCGGACACGATGGCCAGGCTCTGGCCTGTCAGGACGTTGATTAGACTTGATTTGCCGGCGTTGCGACGTCCGAACAACCCGATGTGCACCCGCTCCGACGACGGGGTCGCGTTCAATCCGCTGTTGCCGCTCATAGGGGACCTCCTTGCAAAATCGCGTACTCTCCAGTATAGTAATCACAAAAGGCTAGTTTCAATTTTTTATTATACCATATCCCGCGGCAGCGTGATGGAAAGGCTGCGGGGAAGAAAGGGCAGGCAGGAAAAAAGTGCGGCAACGGTCGATTTCTGTAACCAAACATACAACCTCTCCGGAAGCGGCGCGTCCCGACGGCCGCAAAGGGCCCCGGAAGGTGCTTATTTTGTCTGCCCCCGTGGGAAGCGGGCACCGTATGGCTTCTTTTGCCTTGGCGGGAGTGCTGCGGTCCCTGCCGAACGCGGATCTCACCGTGGAGGAAGGGGACGTATTTCGTCTCTTGCCGGATTGGCTGGGGCGGGGCCTGCTCGGATTGTACGGCCTGATCCTGCGCCGCTGTCCCTCCTTATACGCCCTGTCGTACCGCTGGGGTAACGTGGATGGCCGTTCCCTGTGGCTGCGCAATGCCGTGAACGGCTTGCTCTGCCGTCTGGCCCGGCCCTGGCTCGACCGGATTGCGCCGGATATCGTCGTCAGTACGCACGGCACGCCGACGGGGATCGTGTCACTCTATAAACGCAAGTACAAGCCGTCCCTGCGGCTGGCTGTCGTGGTGACGGATTTTACGGTCCACCGGTGGCTCCTTTGTCCTGCCGTGGATACATACTTCGTGGCCCACGCGGACTTGGTGCCCCTTCTGCGGAAAGGCGTGCCGGCCGGGGAGAAGCCGCAGATCGGGATCACGGGGATTCCCGTGCGTCCGGATTTTGCCGTCCCGCCTGGGGAGGCGGAACGGCAGGCCCTGCGTCGTGGACAGGGGTGGCAGGACGAGGAGTTTGTCTGCGTCCTGATCGGGGGAGGCGACGGACTGCTGCCCATGGAAGGGTTCGTCCGTCTGCTCGGTACTCCTGGCCTGGAAGCCTTGCGCCTCGTGGCCGTTACCGGGCGGAACGGCGCCCTGCGTCGGCGGCTGGAAGCCCTGCGGCAGCGTCCGGGGGTAGGGGCGCGGCTCACGGTGTACGGCTCGCTTTCCTCGCCGGCGCCGCTGTACCAGGCGGCAGACCTGGTGCTCAGCAAGGGAGGCGGCGTGACCGTGGCCGAAACCCTGGCTACAGGGATTCCCCTGGTGCTGTTCCGGCCCCTGCCGGGGCAGGAAGAAAAAAACAGCGCCTTCCTGATGGAACACGGTATGGCGCGGCGCGCGGACACGGTGGCAGAAGCGGCGGCCTGTATCGCGGCGGAAATGGCCGTCCCTGCGGCGGAGCGGGCCCGTCAGCGCCGTTTGCGCCGGGACGGCCAGGGACATCCGGCAGCGGCCCGGGAAATCGCGTTTTCTTTAATATATATGTAGAAAACTTTGTGAAAAGAAGCGATAGTTGTTGACTTTCCCCGCAATACTATGCTATTAGTATATGTAATTGCTGTTCAGGCAAGACAACTGCATAGGGAGTGACAGCCTGTGGAAGGAGGATTCCATGGATCGATTTTATTGGGCTGCGTTGGGTGTTTCCAAAACGTTCCGGGGGGACGCGGCGTCGTTAGGGCGTCTGCGGGAAAGTTTTGGAAGCGTCCGCGAATTTTACGGGGCTTCGGAAGAAGCGCTGCGCGCGTCCCGCGTTCTCGCACCGACCATGCTGGAAAAATTTCTGGAACGGCGGGACCGGGAGCTGCCGGCCCGGCTGGAGGCGCAATGCCGGGAGCTGGATATTGAGGTGGTTTCCCTCGAGGATGCGCAGTATCCCCGCCTCCTGAAAGAAATCGCCGACCCGCCGGCAGCCTTGTATCTGAAAGGCCGCATGCCAGCGACGGACCAGTGCATCGCCATTGTGGGGCCGCGGGAAGCCGACGGGTATGGGCTGCGTGCCGCCAAAATGTTCGCCCGGGACTTGGCCGAGGTCGGGTTGACTATTGTCAGCGGCGGGGCCAGGGGAATCGATACGACCGCCCATGAGGCTGCCCTCGACGTCGGGGGAGCGACCATCGCGGTGTTGGGCTGTGGTGTCGATGTCGTTTACCCTTCCGCAAACCGGGAGCTGTTCGGGAAAATCAGCCGATCCGGGGCGCTGTTGTCGGAATATCCTCCGGGAACCCCGCCGTATCCTTTTCAGTTTCCCCAACGCAACCGCCTGATCAGCGGCCTCTGCCGGGGCGTCCTGCTGACGGAAGCGTCCCGGCGCAGTGGGTCCCTGATTACCGCATCCTGCGCGCTGGACCAGAACCGGGACGTGTTTTGTGTGCCCGGCAACATTTTTACACAGGCGTGTCGTGGGACCAACGACCTCATTGCCCATGCCAGGGCCCTGCTGGTCCAGGAACCGGCGGATATCCTTCGGGAACTGTATCCGGACTGGCAGGGAAAAAAAGAATCGTCCCTGTTTCCCAATTCCGGCAACGCGCCTGCGGCGTCCTATACGGCGACGGAACGGAAAATTCTCTGTTTCCTGACCCGGGGACCATCCCTGCCGGATGAAATCGCTGTGGCCCTCCGGCGTGGCCCCATGGACCTGCCATTGTATCTCCTGCAGCTGCAGCTCAAAGGAGCCGTCGCCCGTGATGCCAGCGGACGATGGTATCGAACAGAAGAAAACCCGGACTGAAGGAGGATTCATGAGTAATAATCTGATCATTGTCGAATCTCCCACAAAATCGAAGACGATTACGAAATTTCTTGGCAGTAAGTACACTGTCAGGGCCTCCATGGGCCATCTGCGGGACTTGAAGAAAAGCACCCTCAGTGTGGATGTGGAGCACGACTTCGCGCCGGAGTATATCAATATCCGCGGAAAGGGGGACTTAATCCGGGAATTGAAGACAGCGGCCCAGAAGGCCGACAAAGTCTATCTGGCAACGGACCCGGACCGGGAAGGGGAAGCCATCAGTTGGCATCTGGCCCATATTCTCGGCATCGACGAAAAGGAGCCGTGCCGTATCGCTTTTCATGAAATTACGGCCGGGGCGGTCAAGGAAGCCCTGAAACATCCCCGTACCATCGACATGGATATGGTCGATGCCCAGCAGACGCGGCGCATTATCGACCGGCTGGTGGGCTACAAGCTGAGCCCTCTCTTGTGGCGTAAGGTCCGCAAGGGGCTTTCGGCGGGGCGTGTCCAATCGGTAGCGGTCAAGATTGTCGCTGACCGGGACAAGGAAATCGAGACCTTTGTGCCTGAAGAATATTGGACGCTCAAGGTCAAGCTCCGCGAGAAGGAGAAAGCGCCGCTCTTCGAGGCGGAAGTTGCCAAGAAGGATGGCAAGAAACTGGTCCTGCGCAACGCCGAAGAGACCGTCGCCGTTGAGGAAGCCCTGAAGCAGGCATCCTACACGGTGCTGAACGCCGCGAAAAAGAACGTGACCCGCCGTCCGCCGGCGCCTTTCACGACGAGCACCCTCCAGCAGGAGGCGGCCCATCGCCTGAACTTCACGACGCGCCGCACCATGCTGGTGGCGCAGCAATTGTACGAAGGCGTCAGTATCGGCAAAAATTATGCCGGCCTCATTACGTACATGAGAACGGACTCGACCCGTCTGGCCGCCGAGGCCCTGTCTTCTATCCGCGGCCTGGTGGCACAGCTTTACGGCCCGGAATACTGCCCGGAAAAACCGAATTATTTCTCCAACAAGAACAATGCCCAGGACGCCCATGAAGCGATTCGTCCGACGTCGATTACGCGGACGCCGTCCGAGGTGGAACCGTACCTGACGAAGGAGCAGTTCCGTCTCTACGAACTCATCTGGAAACGGACCATGGCCTGCCAGATGGCGCCAGCCCGGTTTGACCAGACGACGCTCCAGATTGGCGCCGGTCCTTACGAATTGAAGGCCAGCGGATCCGTCCTGACTTTTGACGGCTTCCTGCGGCTGGCCGACAAGAAAGATACGAAGAAGGAAGGCCTGGTCCCCTACATCGAACCGGGGCATCCCCTGGTCCTCTATAAAGTGGAACATGGCGTCCAGCATTTCACGGAACCGCCCGCAGGCTATACGGAAGCCTCCCTCGTCAAGAAGATGGAAGAGGAAGGAATCGGCCGACCATCGACGTACGCCCCGATTATCCAGACCATCCAGGCCCGCGGCTATGTCGTCAAGGAAGGCAAGAAGCTGACGGCGACGGAACTTGGCAAGAAAGTCGTGGATTTGCTGACGACCTATTTCGGGTCCATCATCAATATCCCCTATTCGGCGAAGATGGAAACGGAGTTGGACGAAATTGCGGAACACAAGGTCGACAAACTGACCATTCTGAAGCATTTTTATATGCCTTTCGAAGAACTGCTGGAAGAAGCGGACAAAGTGATTCCGAAGGATCCGCCTCCCCTGGAGAAGAGCGGGGTCACTTGCGAAAAGTGTGGCCGCGAGATGGTGATTCGCGAAGGCCGCTACGGCAAGTTCCTTGCCTGTCCGGGATTCCCCGAGTGCCGCAATACGAAACCGCTTCTGGAAAAGATCGGCGTGCCCTGCCCGAAATGCGGCGGGGACATTACGATCCGCCGTACGAAGACAGGCCGTGTTTTCTACGGTTGTTCGAACTATCCGGCCTGTGACTTTACGTCGTGGGACAAGCCGACGACGGAAACGTGCTCCCTGTGCGGGCATATGCTGCTGGAACATACGGACCGGGGCAGCAAGTCCCGTCTGGTCTGTTCCAACGCGGACTGCGCCAATGCCCTTCCGAAGCGGACATCGCGAAAGAAAACCACGACGGCGGATCTCCTGAAGGTGAGCAAGGTCGTCAAGGGTCGGGGCGGTGCGGCCAGGAAGGCCACTGCCAAGAAGACCTCAGGCAAAAAGGCGGCGGCCGGAAAAACGGCGGCAAAGGAACCGAGAGGGCGAAAGAAAACCACCGGAAAAACGGCAGGACAGTAACAAAGGACCGAAAGAACAACCGGCCTGACGAAGCCCGGAATCCTGACGAAGAACGTGCGGTACCCCGGAACCGTGAAAAAAGAGGCGTGGCAGCGCCTCTTTTTTGCCCTCCGGAAGGGGCCCCAGGGAACGCCGGCGGAACGGCGAAGAGAAAGGCGAGGTAGGAAATGGAAGACAACACGACACGGGAACCGGTTCACGTCATCGGCGCGGGCCTGGCCGGCAGTGAAGCGGCCTGGCAGGTGGCCCGGCGCGGCATTCCGGTGATTTTACACGAAATGCGGCCGGTCCGATCGGACCCGGCCCATAAGACAGACGGGTTCGCAGAGTTGGTCTGCAGCAATTCCCTGCGGGCGGCCAATGTGGAAAATGCTGTCGGCCTCCTGAAGGAAGAAATGAGGCAGCTCGGATCCGTCATCATGCAGGCTGCCGACGCGCATCGTGTGCCTGCCGGCGGCGCTCTGGCCGTCGACCGGACGGCTTTTTCGAAGGCCGTCACGCAGGCCGTATCGGAACATCCCCTGATTACGGTGGTCCACGAAGAGGTAACGGACCTGGAGGCCTTGCCGGGCTATGTCATTGTCGCCAGCGGCCCGTTGACGAGCGACGCCCTGAGCGCGTTCATTGCCCGCAAGATTCGCGCGGCCTATTTGCATTTCTTTGACGCGGCCGCTCCCATCGTGGCCGGGGATTCCTTGAATTACGATGTCATTTACCGAGCCTCCCGGTACGGCAAGGGGGAGGCGGCCTATCTGAATTGTCCCTTCTACACGAAGGAAGCATACGTGGCCTTCCGCGAAGCGCTGCGGGACGCGGAAACGGCGGAGGTCAAGGACTTTGAGAAGGGGAATGTCTTCGAAGGCTGTATGCCCATCGAAGAAATGGCGTACCGCGGCGAAGATACCATGCGCTACGGACCCTTGAAACCCGTCGGCCTGAAAGATCCCCGCGACGGGCGCGAAGCCTACGCGGTCGTACAGCTCCGTCAGGACAATGCGGCGGGGACCCTGTTCAATCTGGTCGGGTTCCAGACGCATCTGAAATGGCCGGAACAGCGTCGGGTCTTCGGCATGATTCCCGGACTGGAGCAGGCCGAATTTGTCCGTTATGGCGTCATGCACAAAAATACTTACATGAATTCCCCGAAAGTGCTGTGGCCGAGCTTCCGCCTGCGTGGCGACACACGGTTCTACTTTGCCGGCCAGATGACCGGGGTCGAAGGGTACGTGGAATCGGCGGCATCCGGCCTCATGGCCGGCATCCACGCCGCCCGTGCGTATTGCCACGCCCGTACGCTCGACTTTCCCGTCGTCACGGCCATGGGGGCGTTGGCGCACTATATCAGCAACCCTGAGGTGGAAAAGTTCCAGCCCATGAACGTCAATTATGGCCTCATGCCGCCTTTGACCAAACGGGTCCACAAGAAGATGATCCGCAACGCCTTGTACGTAGAACGGGCCCAGGCGGCTTTTGCCCCGGTTCGACAATTGTGCAATGAAGATGTACGCTTTGAAGATTAGATGGGGCATATCGAATGGAAATTTTTGCGAAAATTCCCTAAATCGTTAATTGTAATTTTTAAATTTCTATGTTAATATAAATTGACCGCGGATTATTTTGAAATTTGGTACAACGGTGCCTCTTTCAAAAATTCTGACAACGCGGCGCTGGAGCAGAAAGCAGGAAGTATCGTGGCGACAGGAAAGGAGCGGCAGCAGCTGGTTCAGGCATTCCTGGACTATTTGTTTGTCGAAAAGAACGGGTCTGTCCTGACGGGGGAAAACTACCGGCGGGATATCCGTGACTTTGAGCAGTTCATGATTTCCAAAGCCGGGCCGGCTTTCGCGTGGACGCAAGTGGAGGTACTCCATATCCGTTCCTATCTCGCGTTCCTGAACAAGGAGAATTACGCGCGCCGGACTATTACGCGCCGCATCTCCTCTCTGCGTTCCTTTTACAAGTATCTCCTGCGGGAGGAAACCGTACCGGCGAATCCGTTTGCCGGCGTCCGCACGCCGAAGCTGGACAAACGGTTGCCGGTGTTTCTGGAAGAGGGGGAAATCGATTCCATCCTCGATCTGCCGGACCAATCGCTTCTGGGTCTGCGGGACCGTGCCGTCCTGGAACTCTTGTACGCGACGGGGTGTCGTGTCTCCGAGCTGGCGGGAATGCGGTTGGGAGATGTCGACCTGGGTAGTCTTTTCGTCCTGCTCCACGGCAAGGGCAGCAAGGACCGTATTGTCCCCATAGGGCATACGTGCCGCGACGCGTTCCTGGCCTATTATGGGAAAAGCCGGGCGGCCCTGTTGGAGAAATATGGCGTTGAGGATCATCAGTACGTTTTCGTCAACAACCGCGGCGGCCGCCTTACGGATCGTAGTGTACGGCGCATCCTGGACAAATATGTCCGGCAGCTGGCGCTGCACAAAAAGGTCAGCCCCCATACGATCCGGCATACTTTCGCGACGCATCTGCTGGACCATGGCGCGGATCTGCGGGCCGTGCAGGAATTGTTGGGGCATGCCAGCCTGTCGACGACACAAATCTACACCCATGTGACGAGCGAACGCATCCAAAAGGTATATCAGAAAAATTTCCCTAGGGCCTGACCGTTCCCGGCCGGTCCTGCCGGAAAACAAGTACAGATACAGCGCATTTCTATCAGGGGAACGGCAGACAGTGCCGCAGTGGAGGAAAATCATGACGCCATTACTGGAAAAAGCAAGGAAATTGAACAGTCTGATGCAACGCGGTGGCAACGTCTCTTTCGATGAAGTGGCGGATCTTCTGCGAGATTTAACGAGCTGCAACATCTATGTGGTCGGGAATGACGGAGCGGTTCTCGGCTTTGCGCTGCAGGACGGGTTCGAATGCGATGTCATGCGGAATCTGGTCTTGGAAAACATGAAATTTCCCGCGCAGTATATGGGGTTTGTCAACGGCATGCAGGAAACCCATTCCAACATCAGCCATGAGGAGCACATGTGCTCCTTTGACGAGACGAAGCCTTGCAAATACGGGGAAAAACGGACGACGATTATTCCTATCAGGGGAAATCGCGAGCGGTTGGGTACGCTGATCTTGGCCCGTTACGACCGTGATTTCAACGACGATGACCTGCTGCTGGGCGAGTACTCGGCCGCCGTCATCGGTATCCAGCTGTTGCACAACCGCGAAGCGGCCATGGAGGAACGGATTCGCAAGGAAGCGGTCATCAAGATCGCCTTCACGACGTTATCGTTCTCCGAGTGGGAAGCGATTGTGGGAATCCTGACGGAGCTCAAGTCGAACGAAGGAATCCTCATCGCCTCGAAGGTGGCGGACCGTTTGAATATTACCCGATCGGTCATTGTCAATGCCATGCGTAAATTCCAGAGCGCCGGTCTTATTGAAACCAAATCCCTGGGGATGAAGGGGACCTATATCAAGATCCGCAACGAATACTTGTTGGATGAAATCAAGAAGCATGCCAAGGAAGTCAGCCCTGACCTGCAGTTGGACGGCCGTGTCTATCCGGAACAGTCCTATGACACGGAGTTCTGGAACCACAGACGTCGTCGCTGAGCGGCAAGGATTTTAAAAAACGCGGCGGATCCGGCTTTGCCGGATCCGTTTTTTCATGCTTATACGCGCGTGTCGTGTCCTCCGGGCCGTACATCTCACAAAAAGTTCGTTTTGTGGCTCCGCGCTTATGATACAATGAGGAAAAGTATTCCGGATTCGTCCCGGCGGAACGGCGTAGCGGGACGGTGTGACCGAGGTGATAGAGTGCATCGATTTTTTATTGGGGTGACGGGAGTGGGCCTGCTCCTGACGTTCTTTTTCTGGCTGATGTACCGGACCGGGGTTCCCCTGTTCCGGCATCCAGGTTCCCTGGCCATCTTGCTCCTGCCGCTGGCTTTCGGTTGGCTGCAGGTGTATGGCGCCGATTCCCCGCTGCCCCTGCCGCTGCTGCGGGGCCTTGCGTATGCGGGCGGGTATTGGCTCGCCTTTTTTCATTATTCCCTGTATGTCCTGATTCTTTACGGACTTCTGCGGTTGGGCATGGCCGCGGTGAACGCGGCCCATCCGGGACTGCTTGCCGTTTCGGCCATCGGAGCGCCATACGTCCGGGTGGCTTTCGCCGTCGTCGTCCTCCTGGTCGCCGCCGGTGGCTGGAATGCCCTGCACCCGCGGATTCGCATGGTGGATTTCGACACGGGGGGCCGCCTGAAAAAACCGCAGACTATCGTTCTCGTGACGGATATGCATTTGGGAAGTTTGTTCGGCCGTTCCTACGCGGCGGAGCTGACGGAAAAAATCAACGGACAGCATCCCGATGTGGTCCTCTTCGGCGGGGACCTGGTTGACAACCGGCTGCGCTGGGTGGAAAGGGAACAAAGCCACGAGCCCCTGCGGAATATCCGCAGTACCTATGGCGTCTACGCCGTGCGGGGGAACCATGATCATCTGGACCAGAAGGTGGAAGCAGAAGAGGCCTTGTTCCGGTCCATCGGCTTCCGTTTCCTGGTGGATCAGGCCGTGGACCTGCCCAACGGGCTGCGCATTACGGGGCTGGAAGATTATCGTTCCCGTCCTGTCAATCCGTATCTGGCCTCCCTGGCCGGAACGGACCCGCATTCCGTACGGATTTTGATGGAACACCAGCCCCGGCGCTTTTGGGAAGCCTGTAACGCAGGCTACGACATCTATGTGGCTGGTCATACGCACGCGGGACAACAGGCGCCATTGAACCTGATTACGAAACGCATGTACCTGCTCGATTCCGGCACTCGTCTTTTTGGGTCCCTGCTGGGCGTTGTTTCCAACGGCTACGGCCTGTGGGGCTCGCCGGTGCGGGTCGGGAACCGGCCGGAACTGGTTGTCCTGAAACTCCGTTGACAGGCGGGCAGGGGAGAAGGAGGAAGAACATGGGGAACAGCAAAGATGGACAGGCTGTCCTTTTCGATATGGACGGCGTCATCTTCGATTCGGAGCGCCTTGTCATCGACTGCTGGAAGGTCGTGGCGGACAAGTACGGCATTCCTGATATCGAAGCGGTTTGTTATCAATGCATGGGCCTGACGTATGAAGCGACGGAACAGGTGTACCGCCGCCGTTATGGAGACGCCTATCCGTACGAACGGTACAAGCAGGAAGTGTCGGATTTGTTTCACGCCCGCTATGACGGCGGCCGCCTTCCCACCAAGCCCGGCGTGCGGGAAATCCTGGCCTGGCTTCAGGAGCGGCGGATTCCCGTCGCCCTGGCGTCATCCACGCAGCTGGCGTCGGTCCGGCAGGAGCTGGGCGAAGCGGGCCTGCTGCCCTTTTTCCAGGTCGTAAAGGGCGGGGATGACGTTGTCCACGGAAAACCCGCGCCGGACATCTTTCTCCTGGCGGCGAAACAGCTGGGCTGCGACCCTGCTGCCTGCTATGTCCTCGAAGATTCCCCGAACGGCATCCGCGCCGCGGCAGCGGCGGGTATGCACTCGATTATGATTCCGGACCTGCAGGAGCCGGATGAGGAAATGCGCCGCTTGGCCGAAGTAATCCTGCGGGACTTGCGGGAGGCGCAGGCCTATCTGGAACACTGTTTCCGATAAAAAACGGGGCTGCAACGCAAGTCGTTACAGCCCCGTTCTCCTTTTCACGCTCCCTGGGATGACAGCAGTCGGAATGTCCTCCGCCGGCCGGAAGGTCAGGCCCGGCCGGAGCAGTTCAGGACGTCGCGCATCTTGTGGGCAACCATGGCCCGGATGGCTTCACGGGCAGGTCCCAGATATTGGCGCGGATCGAAGTCGCCCGGATGCTCCGTCAAATATTTGCGGATGGATGCGGTCATGGCAAGGCGCAGGTCTGTGTCGATGTTGATCTTGCAGACACCGAACTGGCCGGCCTTCCGCAGCATGTCTTCCGGTACCCCCTGGGCGCCGTCAATCTTGCCGCCATACTTGTTGCATTCTTCCACAAAGGAAGGAATAACCGTGGAGGCGCCGTGCAGGACCAGGGGGAATCCCGGCAGCAAGTTCGTGATTTTCTCGAGGCGGGCAAAGTCCAGTTCCGGTTTGCCTTTGAACTTGTAGGCGCCGTGGCTGGTGCCGATGGCGATGGCCAGGCTGTCTACACCGGTCCGTTCCACGAACTCGACGGCCTGGTCGGGATCCGTGTACGTCGCGTCCCGCGTATTGACCTTGACTGCGTCTTCCACGCCGGCCAGCTTGCCCAGTTCGGCCTCGACGACGACTCCCTTGTCATGGGCGTATTCGACGACACGTTTTGTCAGGGCGATATTTTCCTCGAAGGGATGCTTGGACCCGTCGATCATAACGGACGTGAATCCGCCGTCTACGCAAGCCTTGCAGATGTCAAAGTCCGCGCCGTGGTCCAAATGGAGGGCGATGGGCAGCCCCGTGTCCTGCACGGCAGCCTCGACGAGCTTCGTCAGGTAGATATGCTTGGCGTATTTACGGGCCCCGGCGGAAACCTGCAGGATCAGAGGCGCCTTTTCCTGGATGGCGGCCTCGACGATACCCTGGATGATTTCCATGTTGTTGACGTTGAACGCACCGACGGCATAATGGCCCTCATAGGCCTTGCGGAACATCTCTTTCGTATCGACAAGCGGCATGTGGATAACCTCCTCAAAGTGAATATTGGAAAATTCAGTACATCTCGCTGAGTCCATTATAGCACATCTTATTAAAAATAGTGTATGCTGATTCGAAAAAATTACAGGCGGACAGGCGGGATAAAAAAAGATTGGCACGGGCAGGGGAATCTGCCGGGAAAACTGGCATCCGGCGCGAAAATAGCGTATAATGTAATAGTATATCTTTTTGCTTTTTCCCTTTCTTGCCGGAACGGAAGCGAAAATAGACTTGTCTTAAAGGGGGACTGGTTATGACGAACGAACAACACACGGCACCGGTGGAAGAAAAACCGGCCAGAAAGAAGATTATCCTCAGCGGGATCCAGCCGACGGGCATTTTCACGCTGGGGAACTATATTGGGGCCGTCCGCAACTGGGGGCAGCTCCAGGAAGACTACGACTGCTATTATTTTGTGGCGGACCTGCATTCCCTGACTATCCGCCAGAACCCGGCGGACCTGCGCAAGCAGACCCTGGAGGCTTTCGCCCTCCTGCTGGCGGCAGGCATCGATCCGGAAAAGAGCCTTGTCTTTATCCAGAGCCATGTCCACAACCATGCGGAGCTGGGGTGGATCCTCATGTGCAATTCCATGTACGGGGAACTGTCCCGCATGACCCAGTTCAAGGATAAGTCCGCCAAGCATGCGGATAACGTCAATGCGGGCCTTTTCACCTATCCGTCCCTCATGGCGGCGGATATCCTGCTCTACCAGGCGGACCTGGTGCCCGTTGGGCAGGACCAGACGCAGCACCTGGAATTTACGCGCAACGTGGCGACACGCTTCAATGGCCTTTACGGCGATGTATTCCGCCTGCCTGAGGCCTATCTGCCCAAGGAAGGGGCGAAGATCATGTCCCTGCAGGACCCGGCCAGGAAAATGTCCAAATCGGATCCGAACCCGAAAGCGCGGATTTCCATCCTCGACGACGAAGCGTCTATCCTGCGCAAATTCCGCAGTGCCGTGACGGACAGCGAGGCCCATGTGTGCTACCGGGAAGACAAACCGGGCATCAGCAATTTGATGACGATCTACTCCGTGGTGACGGGAAAGTCCTATGAAGCCATCGAAGACGAGTTCGATGGCAGGGGCTACGGCGATTTCAAGACTGCCGTCGGCGAAGCCGTTGCGGAGGAACTGCGGCCTATCCGGGAAAACTTTGCCCGGCTCATGGCAGACAAAAAGTATCTGGAAGATGTGTATAAGATGGGGGCGGAGCGTGCCCAATCCATTTCCAACCGCACGCTGACCAAGGTCAGGAAAAAAGTCGGCCTGCTGGCCAAGCCTTTCTGACTTTTCGCGTCCTCCCCCTGAAACGGAGGTATGATTGTGTTTCTCGATTTTCAAACGCTGCTGTTCCGCGCGCCGGCCCTGCTGATTGCGCTGACAATCCATGAGTTCGCTCACGCCTGCGTGTCGGACAGCTTGGGAGACCCGACGCCGGCCATGACGGGACGGCTGACGCTGAATCCCCTGGCCCACCTGGACGTCATCGGCACGATTGCCCTGATCCTGGTCGGCTTCGGCTGGGCTAAACCGGTCCAAGTGGATCCCCGGTACTATAAAAATTACCGCGCGGACATGCGGAAGGTGGCTTTCGCTGGACCGGGAGCGAATTTCCTCCTGGCGTTCCTGTGCGTCCTGATCCTGCAGGCGCGGCTTCATTTTGGCATCGCCCAAAGCGGGCTGGCAAGCCAGTTCCTGTACTGGCTCATGCTTTATAACGTCTGGTTCGGGTTCTTTAATTTGATTCCCATCCCGCCCCTGGATGGCTCGAAAATTGTCGGGACACTCCTGAGTTACCGGGCAGCCTATTTGTATGACACGGCCGTTTCGCGTTACGGTTTCTGGCTCTTGATCCTGGTGTGCTATACGGGTCTCGCCGGCCGACTCATCGGTCCCTTGGCGCAGGGCTTCCTCTCCCTGTCGTTTTGGGCGGTGGGAATGATATTTTAGCGATATTTGGGAAAGCGACGCAACGTTATGGCGGAACCTCTTGTCAGGGTCCTCGATTTTGAAGGACCGCTGGATCTGCTGATCCATTTGATTGAAAAAGATAAAATCGACATTTACGACATTCCCATCGTTTCCATTACGGACCAGTATATGGCTTTTCTGGATGCCATGACAGAACTGGACCTGGAAGTGGCCAGCGATTTTCTGGTTATGGCGGCACGGCTGCTGCAGATCAAATCCCGCATGCTCCTGCCGAAATTGCCGTCCGACGAGGAGGACGGCGAGGATCCGCGCCAGGTCCTGGCCGATATGGTGGCGGAACTGCAGCGGTTCAAAAGGCTGGCCGGCGAACTGGCGGAGCGGCAGCGAGAGGCAGCGCAGTTCCATACGCGCCGGCCCCTGTACGGGGACAGCAAGCTGCGCCGCCTGCACCACTATCCCGTAGAGGTCCTGCTGGAGGCTCTGGCCTCCCTGACGAGCCCCCTGGCGGAGGAGCTTGCCGTCGTGGAACGGCAGGAATTCGACATCCGAAAAAAGATGGAAGACGTGGTGTCGTACTTGCGCAGGCATCCCCACGGCGCCGAACTGAACGAGGCTTTCGTGCAGACGGGCCTGAAAAGCGAACATATCGCGTCGTTCCTGGCCGTGCTGGAGCTGTTGCGCCTGAAAATCATCCGCATCAGCCAGAGCCGTGCCTTTGACCCCATTTATATTTTCCTGCGCGAAGGAGGAGACCGTCATGGCGCAACTACCGAAGGAGTTTGAGCTGGCGAGGCTGGAGGCGCTCCTGTTTGCGGCCGGCGATCCCCTGAGCGTCGCCCAATTGGCGGAGCTGACGGGAGGAAACAAGCCGCGGACGTGGGAGCTCGTGACGGCCTTGCAGGAACAATACCAAGCGGCTGGACGGGGCATCATGCTCCGCGAAGTGGCCGGCGGGTTCCAGCTTTGTACCAAGCCGGCTTTTGCCCGCGTCGTGGAACAGCTGGCGACGACGCAGGAACTGAAACTGTCCAATGCGGCCCTGGAAACCCTGGCGATCATTGCTTTCCGGCAGCCCCTGACCAGGGCGGAGATGGAGGCAGTCCGCGGGGTCAAGGTGGATGGGGTTGTGAATACGCTGCTTGACTGGCAGCTGATTACGGAAGCGGGTCGGAAACAGACTGTCGGACATCCGATCCTGTACCGCACGACGGATCGGTTCCTTACGGTTTTCGGCCTTCGGTCCCTGGAGGACTTGCCGGCCATGCCGGAATTGCTGCAGGAAGAAATGGACCGTCATCCACGGCAGTTATCTCTCCTGGATCTGCCGGAACAGGCGGAGCCTGCCACCTCGGAGCCGACGCCGCAGGAGGACGGGCCCGGGGATTTGGCGGCGCTTTCCGCCACGGTGGCGGGCAAACCCTGAAGACTACAAAAACGAAAAGGACGGAAGCGAATGGAAGAACGCTTACAGAAAGTACTGGCCCAGGCGGGTGTCGCTTCGCGGCGCGAAGCGGAAAAATATATTACGGCAGGCCGCGTCAAGGTGAACGGGAAAGTGGTCCGCGAGTTAGGGACAAAGGTCGATGAACGGGCCTATATCCAGGTGGATGGCAAACCGGTCAAACGGGAACATAAGGTCTATCTGCTCTTTTACAAGCCGCGGGGAGTCGTCACGACCATGAAGGATCCCGAAGGCCGCCGTACCGTAGCGGATTATGTCCGTGACGTGCCGGAGCGGGTCTTTCCCGTCGGCCGTCTGGATTACAACACGGAGGGCCTGTTGTTGTTGACGAACGACGGGGACCTGGCCCAGGCCATGATGCACCCGAGCCATGGGGTGAACAAGACATACGAGGTCACCGTGCCGGGTATCGTGCCGGAAGCCAAACTGGACCAGCTACGTCTGGGCGTGCCCCTGGAAGACGGTATGACGGCGCCGGCCGTGGTACAGCTGGCCCAGTATGACCACGACAAGAACCTGACGCATTTTACGGTGACCATCCATGAGGGACGGAACCGGCAAGTGCGTCGCATGTGCGACTATATCGGCTTCCCCGTACGGACGCTGAAACGCGTCAAGATGGGTAGCCTGACCCTGAAAGGTCTCGGCCGGGGGCGGTGCCGCGACTTGGATCCGGACGAAGTAAAAGCCTTAAAGAAAGCGTGTGGACTCCATGACTGACGCAAGGGTAATTGTCATCGGCGCCGGGGCCGCAGGACTTATGGCAGCCATCACGGCGGCACGCCGCGGTGCTTCTGTCGTCGTGCTGGAACGTATGGCGGCGCCGGGACGCAAATTGATGATCACCGGCAAGGGCCGCTGCAATATTACGAACACGTGCCCTGTGCCGGAGTTCCTCCGCAACCTGCCCGGCAACGGCAAGTTTCTCCAGGGGGCGCTGCACCGCTTTACTAATGAGGATGTCATGAATCTTTTGGAGGAAAACGGACTGCCCCTCGTCCGGGAACGGGGCGGTCGCGTTTTCCCGGCCAGCGGGAAGGCGAAGGATGTCATCGATACCTTTCTGCGGATGCTGCGGGAAGCGGGCGGCCGCCTGGAAACGAACTGCCAGGCCACGGGCCTTGTCTTCCGCAGCGGCAGTGTGGCCGGTGTCCGCTACCGCCGCGTGGAGGACGACGGGCGCCGGGAGGGGCAGGACTACCGCTCCCCGTCGGAGCGGCGGGAAACGTTGGGGCCGGAGCATACCCTGGATGCCGAAGCGGTCATCGTGTGCACGGGCGGCGCTTCCTATCCCGGTACGGGTTCGGATGGCAACTTTGTGCCGGTCCTGGAAAAGCTGGGCCATACGGTGGAGCCCCTGCTGCCGGCCCTGGTGCCCTTGCAGCCGGAAGAAGGATTCCTGGAGGGCCTGGAGGGACTGGCCCTGCGCAATGTCCGTGCTACCTTGCGGGACAGCGGGAAAGCGGTGGAGAGCGAGTTCGGGGAACTGCAGTTCCTGCGGGGAACCGTGGCCGGCCCTATCGCCCTGACCCTGAGCCGGAAAGCGGCCCGCCTCGTCCATTTCGGCAATCGGGGCTTGGAGTTGGAAATCGACCTGAAACCGGCCCTGGACGAAGAAAAACTGGACGCCCGCATCCTGCGGGATTTTCAGGAGGACGGCAAACGTCCCCTGGCGGAAGCCTTGCGCAAGCTCGTTCCCCAGCCCTTGGTGGAAACGCTTCTCGATCTCTCCTATTTAGACGGGGCCAAGGCGGTCAGCCAGGTCTCCAAAGAAGAACGGCATACCCTGCGGGAGGTCCTGAAGCATTTTACCATTCCCCTGACGGGAACGCTGCCCCTGGCCGCGGCGATTGTGACGGCTGGCGGCGTCAGCCTGAAAGAAATCAACCCGAAGGATATGTCGTCCCTCCTGGCCCCGGGCCTTTATTTCGCCGGAGAAGTGATGGACGTGGACGGGTATACGGGCGGATTCAACCTGCAGGCTGCTTTCAGCAGCGGCCACGCGGCCGGGGAAGCGGCGGCGGATCGGGCGTTGGACGCCGTCCGCTGACGCAAAAAAACAAAGGGAAAAGGTGATTGTTTTGACTAGAGGATTCGTAATTGCCATCGACGGTCCAGCCGGCGCCGGCAAAAGTACCATTGCCAAGAAGGCCGCTGCTGCCCTGGGATTTGCCTACATCGACACGGGCGCCATGTACCGCTCGGTCACGTGGAAACTGCTCCAGACGGGAGAACCCTTTTCGGAAGGGCTGGCCGGCCGGCTGGCCCGGGAAATCCGCATTTCCTTCCGCCCCGAAGGGGCCCGCAATCGGGTCTTTGTCGACGAGACGGAAGTGACGGACGCGATCCGCTCCATGCCGGTCACGAAACTCGTTTCCCGCGTGGCTGCTGTTCCCGCCGTGCGGGAAGCCATGGTGGACCAGCAGCGTCGCATGGGCCGCGAAGGAAACGTGGTGCTCGACGGCCGCGATATCGGGACCGTCGTTTTCCCGGATTCTCCTTGCAAGATTTATCTGACGGCCAGTGTGGAAGAACGGGCCCGCCGTCGCGGGAAAGAACTGGAAGCCAAGGGCGAGGCCGTCGATTACAAGCTGCTCCAGGCGGATATTGCCGCCCGGGACAAGCAGGACATGGAACGGGACGTCAGCCCCCTGAAGCAGGCGGATGACGCCGTGTATCTCGATACGTCGGACCTGTCCATTGACGAAGTGACCGGCACGATTTTACGACTGGCCGGGGAAAGAAGACCGCAAGCATGAGTTTTTATGGATTTTGCCACACGACCTTCCCGTGGCTGTTTAAACTTTGGCTCCGGTGGGAAGTGCGCGGCACAGAGAATATCCCGCGAGAAGGGAAGGTCGTCCTGGCGGCTAACCACATCAGCCTTCTGGATCCGCCTACCATCGGTGCGGCCTGCCCGCGGCCGGTCCACTTCATGGCCAAGGAGGAACTCTTCCGGAATCCTGTCTTCGCGTTTCTCATTCGCCACTTGGGCGTGTTCCCCGTAAGGCGCGGCGGCGCTGACCGGGAAGCAATCAAGACCGGTCTCGGGGTGTTGAAGCACGGCGGCGTCCTGGCCATCTTCCCGGAAGGGACGCGCAGCAAGACCGGAGCGTTGGGACGGGCCGGCGGCGGTGCCTTCATGATGGCCGTCAAGACCAAGGCCGTCCTCATTCCCACGGCGATTTGGGGCAGTGACCTGAAACGGCACAAAGGCTGGCCGAAGGTCCGGATCCTTTTTGGGGAACCCCTGGCGTACGACGCGGACGGCGGAATCGGCCGGGAGAATCTGGAGGACATCGGCGAAGAGTGGCGGCGCCGGATTCTCGAACTGCAGCGCCAGCTTGTCCCGCCGGAAGAACGGGAACGGTTCGAAGCCCTGACGGCGGCTGCCGAGGAAGCGCTGCGCAAGAGGCTGGCGCGTCCGGCGGCGACGGAAACGAAACAAGGCGGGCCGGACCCGCGGTGACTGCCACCGGGTCCCGTAACGGCCGCGAGACAGGAGTGTGTATTTTTATGGAAGTAATCCTGGCCAACCCCTGCGGGTTCTGTTATGGCGTTCAGCGGGCTGTCCGGATTGCCGAAGAGGCGGCGGACCATCTGCCGGCGGCAACCCTGGGCCCCCTGATCCATAATCCGCAGGTCACGGAAGAGTTGGGGAAAAAAGGCGTCCTTTGCAAGGAAAGGCTGGAGGAATTTTCGCCGGGAGAGACCATCATATTCCGCTCCCACGGTGTCTCTCCTTCTATCTACGAAGAGGCTGTCAAAAAAAATTTACAAATTTTGGACGCAACTTGCCCGAATGTCAAAATGAATCAAAAAAAGGCTTCACAGGCCGTTTCCGAGGGATATTTCGTTGTGATTATCGGCGAAAATGCGCATCCGGAAACAAAAAGTGTATTGGCATTTTGCGGAAATAATGGTATGATTCTAGAATGTAAGGATGATATTGGCAAAGTGCCCCCTAACGGCAAGTATTGTGTTATTAGCCAAACTACCCTCGAATTGGCGAAATTTGAGGAAATGCTGGGGGTTCTGCGACAATCGAGACCCGGTACCTATCGGGTGGAAAAGTCTATCTGCCTGGCAACGTCGGAGCGGCAAAAGGCCGCTGCGGAGCTTGCGGAGAGGGTGGATGCCTTTGTCGTTCTGGGCGGGAGGAACAGTGCCAACACCAGGCACTTGACCGAATTGGTACGCGCCATCTGCCCCCGGTGCTATCAAGTGGAGACCGCGAAGGAACTTTCCCCGGAAATGTTCCAGGGGTGCAGTAAAGTAGGCATTACGGCCGGAGCATCAACTCCGGATCGCATAATTAAGGAGGCTGTCATGGCAATGGAAAACATGGAAAACAAGAAAATGGAAGGCGATTTTGCAGCGATGCTCGACGCCAGCATGGAGGATTTTGGCGTTCATCCCGGCAAGCTCGTCAACGGTAAGGTCAGTCAGGTAGATAAAGACGGCGTTTATGTCGATTTCGGTTATACACGCGATGGTTTGATCGCCTGGAAGGATTGGGCTGTTGATGCCGACTACGAAGATTTGATGGATACGGTCAAGGAAGGCGACGAAGTGGAAGCTGTCGTCATCCCTTCGAGCTCCGAAGATTTCGTCGGTCTCTCCAAGATTCGTGCGGAAAAGGAAGCTGCCTGGAGGAATATCGCTCCGTTGGCGGAAGGCGAAAAACGCCCGGCCAAGGTCAAAGTCCTGCGTGTCATCAAGAAACGCAACCGCGACCGCGATGCGGAAAATACCAACGTACGTCCTGTTGTCGGCCTGGCTGTCGCCGTGGAAGGCGTCGAAGGGTTTATGCCGGCATCCCATGTGGAACTGCGCCACATTGATGACTTCACTCCCTACGTGGGCCAGGAACTGGACGCGGAAATCATCGAAATCGATCCGGAAAAGAAACGCATCGTTGTTTCCCGCCGCGACCTGCTGAAAGCGGAAAAAGCCAAGAAACACGAAGAATGGCTCGCCAATCGCGAAGCTGCCCGTGAAGCCGCCCGCGCCGCCCGTGCCGCCAAGGAAGAAGCCGCCTACGAAAAGATTGCCGAAGGCGAAACCTACGAAGGCAAGGTCGTCAAAGCAGCGGAATTCGGTCTCTTCGTCGAAGTGGTCGACGGTCTTGTCGGCCTGGTCCATAACAGCGAACTGTCCTATGACCGCGGTGTCAAAGCCGCCGATGTCGCCAAGGAAGGCGATCTGGTCAATGTCTTCGTCAAGAAGATCGACAAGGAAAACCATCGTGTTTCCCTGTCCATCAAAGCAACCATGGAAGATCCCTGGGTAGCCGCCGCTGCCGCCTTCAAGGAAGGCCAGACGGTAGAAGGCACGGTTGACCGCTTCCTGCCGTTCGGCGCGCTGGTTCGCCTGAACGACAAAGTGGAAGGCATGATCCACGTTTCTGAAATCGCGGACGAACGGGTGGAAAAACCGGAAGATGTCCTGAAAATCGGCCAGGTTGTCACCCCGATGATTATCAAGATCGACCGTTCCCACAGAAAGATCGGCCTGTCCCTGACCCGCGCCAAGAAGAACGCCGAAAAAGCCCAGATGGACGCTTACATGAGCCACAACAGCGAAGAAGCCTTCACGAACAACGCGATGGCAGAACAGCTGGAAGGCCTGAAAGGCTAACAATACCTGCAAAGAGGACGGTACACACCGTCCTCTTTTTTTGACGGGGGAGAAACTATGACGTCGAGAGAACAACGCAAACTGGACCATATCCACTATGCCCTGGAACTGGGAGACGGGGAACGCCGGACCGGACTGGAGGAGGTGCATTTCCTGCATCACTGCCTGACGCCGGTCAATCCGGGGACCGTCGGCATGACGGCCCGTATCGGATCGCTGCGTCTCGCCGTACCGCTGTTCCTGGATGCCGTCACAGGCGGGGCGGAACCGGTGACGGACGTGAATCGCCGTCTGGCCCGGACGGCCCGCCTGGCCGGCTGCGCGATGGCGGTCGGTTCCCAATACGGGACAGTCCACCAGGGCACGGATCCTTCGTCCTACACGGTCGTGCGGGAAGAATATCCGGACGGGATTTTCTTCGCGAATATGAGCGCCCTGGCCACGCCGGAGGAAGCCAGGCAGGCCGTGGAGATGCTCGGCGCGTCAGCCCTCGAAATCCACCTGAATACGGCCCAGGAGCTTTGCATGCCCGAAGGGGACCGGGATTTCGCATTCCTCCGGGACAACCTGCGGCGCCTGCAGGACGCGGTACCTGTCCCGGTCCTGGTAAAAGAGACAGGCTGCGGGATGGCGCGGGAGCAGGTGGAAGAATTGCGCTCTCTGGGCTTTACGTGTTTCAACGTGGCCGGTTTCGGCGGGACGAGCTTCCCCGCCATCGAAACGGCTCGTGGCGGGCGGGGCCGGCAGTCCGTCCTGGCCGGGTGGGGCATCCCCACGGCCTGGTCCCTGGTGGAGGCTGCCGCCGCTTCCCCGACGGACACGATTGTCGCTTCCGGCGGCCTCCGCAACGGGACCGACGTGGCGAAAGCCCTGGCCCTGGGCGCCGACGCAGCGGCCATGAGCGGCAATGTCCTGGCCCGGGTCCTGCGGGAGGGACCGGAACAGGCGGCGGCGTTCCTGCGGGACTGCCTGGCAGACCTGCAGGACATCATGGTTCTGACCGGGGCACGCAATCTGGCCGCCCTGCACCGTATCCCCCTCGTGTTTACAGGAACCTTGCTGGACTTTATGCAAAGTCGGGGCTATGATACAAGGAGAAAGGATCGCCGGGCCCGGGAGGAAAGGCCGGGAGGGCGTCCGTGCAGCCGGCCGGGGCCGGCAGGAAGGGGGCATCTATGAACCAGTTCAGCCTGCCATTGTTTATGAAAGTGGAACCGGACGCGGTCGGCGCCCTGCGGGAAAACCTGGATTACTACCTGTCGCAGCAGGCGTCGGGGAAAGTGTTGATCCTGACGACGGAAGGCCTGTTACAGCGGCTGAAGGATAAGGTTGTGGAACTCCTGGGCCAGCTGCCGGATTACAAAATTGTGACGGTTCCGGAAAGTTCGTTTGATTTCGCCGTTTCCGTGGCGAAGAAAATCAGCATGGAAGGCTTTCGCCTGATCATCGGCTTTGGCGGGGGGACGGCCCTGGACACCGCTAAGTATGCCGGCTTTGTGGCCAACATTCCTTATGTGGCGATTCCGACGGCCCTGAGCAACGACGGCGTCTGCTCGCCCGTATCGGTCCTGCTGGCCCGGGGCGGCCGCAGCCATTCCTTCACATCCAAGACGCCCGACGGGCTCCTCATCGATACGGATATCATTCTCCAGTCGCCGCGTCTTTTGCTACAGGCCGGCGTGGGGGACATCCTCAGCAACTATACGGCGCTCTATGATTGGACCCTGGACTGCCGGTACAATGGGCACCATACGGACGATTTCGCCTATATGCTGAGTGAACGGGCCGTGACGGCCCTGCTGTATTCCAACGTGAAGAATTTCGATACGCCGGAGGGCATCCAGATGCTGGCCCAGTCTCTCGTCCTGGGAGGACTGGCGATGCAGATCGCCGGAAATTCCCGGCCTTGCAGTGGGGCGGACCATTTATTTTGCCATGCCCTGGACGAACTCTATGCCCACGGCCTGCCGCACGGTATCGTCGTCGGCATCGGGACGATCGGGGCCTGCCTGCTTCAGGGACGCAGTACGGACCTACTGCTGGATCTGCTGCGGGCCTACGACATCGATATCAACCCGGCCCATCGCGGGATTACGGAAGACATGTTTGTCAAGGCCTGGATGTTCGCCAAAGAGGTCCGTAAGGAACGCTATACGATTTTGAATACGATGGACATGATGCCCAAACAATATCGGCTGGAACGGTTTCGCCAACTGTACCGCGCCATGTCGGTCCTTTGAGCTGGGACATCTGTCCGCGGGCAGGGGCGTCCCTTGTCCGGAGAGAAGGAAGGAGTAATTCCCATGGAGAAGAAGAACACCTGGGCAACCTATACCAGGAAACAAATCAAAGAATGCGAGGAATTTTGCCAGGGTTATCTGGATTTTTTGAGTGAAGCCAAGACAGAACGGGAATGCGTCGAATTCATGGAAGCCCGCATACAGGCCGCCGGGTACAGACCGCTGGAGGAATACATCGCCGCGGGGAAACGGCTGCGGCAGGGGGACAAGGTCTACCGCGTCAATATGAAGAAAGGCATCGTCCTTTTCAATCTCGGCAGCGATGAGCTGGAAAACGGCATGAACATCCTGGGCGCCCATATCGACAGCCCGCGCCTGGACATCAAGTCCAATCCGCTCTATGAAGACGGTGGCTTTGCCTTGCTGGACACCCACTATTACGGCGGCATCAAAAAATACCAGTGGGTCACACTACCCCTGGCTATCCACGGCGTTTTTGTCCGGAAGGATGGTACGGTCGTCAAGGTTGCCATCGGGGAAAAACCGGAAGATCCGGTCTTCTTCGTCTCGGACCTGCTCATCCATCTGGCGCAGGAACAGATGACGAAGAGTGCCGCCACGGTCGTGGAAGGCGAAGCCCTAGACGTCATTGTCGGCAACATTCCCCTTCACTACGGCAAGGCCGCGAAAGACGGAAAAGAGGGGAAGGACGGCAAGGATTCCGCCGGCAAGGACGCAGTCAAGAAGGGCGTCCTGCGGCTTTTGAAGGAACAGTACGGCGTGGAAGAAGAGGATTTCCTCAGCGCGGAACTGGAAGTCGTTCCTGCCGGCCGGGCCCGTGAAGCCGGGTTCGACAGGAGCATGATCCTGTCCTACGGCCAGGATGACCGTGTCTGCGCCTATGGCTCCCTGGAAGCCATGCTGGCGGTCCGGGAAGTGCAGCGCACGGCGTGCTGCATCCTCGTGGACAAGGAGGAAATCGGCAGTGTAGGTGCTACGGGCATGCAGTCCCGGTTCTTTGAAAACACCGTGGCGGAATTGCTGGCCCTGGCCGGCAAGCCGGGAGACCTGGCCCTGCGGCGCACCTTGGCCCACAGCACGATGCTGTCCAGCGACGTAAGCAGCGCCTTTGATCCGCTCTACGCGTCGGCCTTCGATAAAAAGAACGTGGCCTGCCTGGGCGGCGGCATGGTCCTGAACAAGTTTACCGGCGCCCGCGGCAAGTCAGGTTCCAATGACGCCAATGCGGAATACCTCGGTCACATCCGCAGTATTTACGAGGCAGAAAAGATCAATTTTCAGATGGCGGAATTGGGTAAGGTCGATTTGGGCGGCGGCGGAACCATCGCTTACATCATGGCCCTTTACGGGATGAACGTCATTGACAGCGGGGTCGCCGTCCTAAGCATGCATTCCCCCTGGGAAGCGACGAGCAAGGCGGACGTATACGAAACCATGCGGGGTTACAAAGCCTTCCTGAAACGGGCGCAGCGTGTTTAAGACGGCGCGACAGAGGCCGTACAGGAAAAGGACGCTCCCGGAACGTGTGTTCCGGGAGCGTCCTTTGTCATGTCCTGGTCAGGACCACGGGCCATACCGCTTGTGCCACGAAGCCATACGACCTCAAAAGTCCGGTTGTTACCGGGAGGCAATGGCCGCAAAGGCTTTTCGGGCCGCCGCGATGGTCTGGGCAAAATCCTCGTCCGAGTGGGCCAGGGAGATGAAGTTTGTTTCGAACTGGGACGGCGGCAGGTAGACGCCGTTTTCCAGCATGGTGTGGAAGTAGATTTTAAAGGCTTCCTTGTCGCAGGCGCAGACGTCGTCGTAGTTCATGGGATCCTTGTCCGTAAAGAAGACCGTGAACATGGATCCCAGATGGTGGATCCGAACGGGGACGCACGCTGCGGCCGCCGCATCCGCCAACCCCTTGCACAGGGCTGCGCAGCGTTCCGGCAAGGTATCGCATACCTTGTGGTCTCGCATCCAGGTCAGGGCGGCAATCCCAGCGGCCATGGCCAGCGGATTGCCGGACAGGGTACCAGCCTGGTACATAGGGCCGACGGGGGAGACCATTTCCATGATCTTCCGTTTACCGCCGTAGGCAGCTACAGGCAGGCCGCCGCCAATGACTTTGCCGAGGCACGTGATGTCGGGGTCGATGCCGTACAGGGACTGGCTGCCGCCCTGGGCGGCCCGGAAGCCGGACATGACTTCGTCGATAATGAGCAGGCTGCCGTAGCGCCGGGCCAGGTCCTGGACTGCCGGCAGATATCCGTCTTTTGGCAGGATGAGCCCCATATTGCCTGGCGTCGGCTCCATGATGACAGCGGCGATGTCTCTCCCTTTCGCGGCGAAGACCTTTTCCAGTGCCGGCAGGTCGTTGAAGGGGACTGAAAGGGTCGTGGCTGCCGTTCCTTTTGTCACGCCGGGGCTGTCGGGAACCCCGAAGGTGGATGCGCCGGAGCCGGCCTGGACAAGCAGGGAGTCACTGTGGCCATGGTAGCACCCGATGAATTTGAGGATATATTCGCGGCCCGTATAGGCACGGGCCAGACGAATGGCGCTCATGGTCGCCTCGGTGCCGGAGTTGACCATGCGGACCATTTCCATGGACGGAAGGAGGGACGTGACGAGCCGGGCCAGGGTCACTTCGTCCGGCGTCGGCGCGCCGTAGCTGGTGCCATGGTCTGTCGCTTTCTTGATGGCCTCGCCGATCATGGGGGCGGCATGCCCCAGCAGAAGGGGGCCGTAGGACAGGACGTAATCAATGTAACGGTTTCCGTCGGCGTCCACCACATGACTTCCTTCACCCCGGACCAGGAACGGCGGAACGCCGCCGACACTGCGGAAAGAACGGACGGGGCTGTTGACGCCGCCGGGCATGACTTTTTTCGCTGCCGCGAACAGTGCTTCGGATTGGGTGATTTTCATGACAAACCTCCGAAAACGGTCAGTTGTCCTCACGCAGCCATTTGGCTACGTCGAGGGCGAAATAGGTGATAATCATCTTGGCACCGGCCCGTTTGAAACTGAGCATGGTCTCCAGGACGATGCGTTTTTCGTCGATCCAGCCTTTTTCCGCCGCGGCTTTGATCATGGCGTACTCCCCGCTGACATTGTAGACGCAGAGCGGGCGGTTGAAGGTGTCATGGACACGGCGCGTCACGTCCTGGTAGGCCATGGCCGGTTTCACCATGACGATATCCGCTCCTTCCTCAATGTCGAGGGCGACTTCGCGCAGGGCTTCGTCGCCGTTGCAGGGATCCATCTGATAGCCTTTGCGGTCGCCATGGTCCGGGGCGGAGTCGGCGGCAGCGCGGAAAGGCCCGTAGTAGGCCGAGGCGAACTTGGCGCTGTAGGCCATGATGGCGACTTCCGTAAAGCCGGCTTCGTCCAGGCCTTCGCGCATGGCTGCCACATAGCCGTCCATCATGTTGGATGGGGCGATGATATCGGCACCGCAGCGGGCCTGGCTAACCGCGAGCTTCTTTAGGTTTTCCAGGGTAGGATCGTTATCCACATCCCCTTTGGCATCGAGGACGCCGCAATGACCGTGGGTCGTGTATTCGCAGAAGCAGGCGTCCGTAATGACTACCAGTTCCGGGTACTTGGCCTTGATGGTTTTGGACGCCATCTGGACGGGCTGGGTGTCGTCCCAGGCGCTGCTGCCGATGGCATCCTTGTAGGAGGGGATGCCGAAGAGAAGAACGGCGGGAATGCCCAGGGAAACGGCTTCGTCTACCGCTTCCATCACGCGGTCCACAGACCATTGGTAGTTGCCTTTCAGCGTTTCGATTTCCGTTTTGACATTGGTACCGGGAACGACGAAAAGCGGGAAAATGAGATCTTCCACGCCCAGGGTCGTTTCACGGATCATGCGGCGCAGATTTTCCGTCGCGCGCAGGCGGCGGGGACGATAGATAGGAAAACCGGTCATGTTGTCAACATCTCCTTCAATACAAGACAGTTCCTGAAAATAGTTTTTGCGGAATGACAGGTTTCGCGGCGCGCCGGACTCAGCGGGACGTGGCGAAGTAGGCCTGGATCGCGGTGACGAGGCCGTCGATGGTGTAAGTGTCTGCCGTCACGGCCGGCTGGAGCCCGGCCGCCACGCAGGTCTTGGCAGTAACGGGACCGATGACGGCCAGGGGAATATCCGCCAACAGGTCTTTGTCGTCGCCCAGGCTGTCCAGGAGGTTTGTTACCGTCGAGGAACTCGTGAACGTGACGGCGTCTACGGCCTTGTCACGCAGGGCCTGGAGCAGTTCTTCCTTGTTTTCGCAGTCTGCCACGGTGCGGTAGACCGGGACGACGTCCACGATCATGCCGGCGGCGCGCAGGGCGTCGGGCAGGACATTGCGGGCCACGGCGGCGCGCGCCAAGAGAACCTTGTCTCCCGGGTGGAGCCGCGGCAGCAGGGCGTCGGTCAAGTCTTCGGCCTTAAAGGACGGAGGAACCAGATCGGCCCGGATCCCAAAGGCATCGAGGGTATCCGCCGTAGCGGACCCGATGGCGGCGACGCGGCACGCGGCGAGGGCGCGGGCGTCCAGCCTCTGCGAACGCAGGCGCTCGAAGAAACGATCCACCCCATTGGCGCTCGTGAAGACAATCCAGGTGTAGTCCTGCAAGTGGGAAAGGGCCGTGTCGAGAGGACCAAAATCTTCGGGATCGGCAACGCGGATGGCCGGGACTTCGAGAACCTTGGCGCCTTCCGCTTCCAGACGGGCCGTCAGGGCGCTGGCCTGGGTACGGGCACGGGTGACGACGAAGGTTTTGCCGAAGAGAGGTTTTGTTTCAAACCAGCTCAGCTGGTCCCGCAGGTTGACGACGTCGCCGACGATGAAGATGGCCGGCGGTTTAAGCTGGGCCTTCTGCACGTCCTCATAGGCCTGGCCCAGGGTGGTGACGAGGGTACGCTGTTCCGGATGGGTGCCCCAGCGGATGAGGGCAGCCGGCGTATCGGCAGGGCGGCCGTTTTCCAGGAGCCGTTCCGCAATGTGCCGCAGGTTTTCCACGCCCATGAGGAAAATCAGCGTGTCTACGCCGGTGGCGAGGCCGGCCCAGTTGATTCCCGAATAGGCCCGTGTGGGATCTTCGTGGCCCGTGATGACGGCGAAGGACGCCGCCACTTTGCGGTGGGTCACAGGGATGCCGGCGTATTCCGGCACCGCGATGGCACTGGTGATGCCCGGCACGAATTCAAAGGGAATCCCTCTTTCCTTCAGGAGCAGCGCTTCTTCGCCGCCGCGGCCGAATACAAAGGAATCGCCGCCTTTGAGACGGGCGACGATTTTGCCTTCCCCGGCCAGATCGGCCAGAAGACGGCAAATGTCTTCCTGTTTCATCGTATGGTGGCACGAAGCCTTGCCAACGTAAATTCGTTCCGCATCATCCCGGACCCAGCCCAGGATGCGGGGATCGGCCAGCCGGTCGTAGACGACGACATCTGCCTTGGCCAGGCAGTCCCGGCCTTTCAACGTCAACAGGCCCGGATCGCCGGGGCCTGCGCCAATCAAATACACTTTTCCTTTTGTTGCCATGGATCTGACTCCTTTGTATGGAATGTTGTTACAGGATTTCTTTCAAGATGTCGCGGCCGCCGTGGTCCAGCATCCTCATTCCCAGTTCCTGTCCGCCGCGAACGGCGTCCTCAGCGGGGCAGTCCAGGCTGTCCCGGAGAATCCGCTGTCCGTCGAGGGACGCGATGATGGCGTCCAGATGGACGGTGTCGCCCGTGACTTCGGCATGGACGCCGATAGGCACTTGGCACCCGCCTTCGACAAGGCCCAGGAATGCCCGTTCCGCCGAGGTGCAGAGGTAAGTATCCCGATGATTCAGGAAAGCGAGCAGCTCCCGCACTTCCGTATCGTCCGCGCGGCACTCGATGGCAAGGGCCCCCTGGCCGACGGCGGGGAGACACACGTCACTGGGGAGGGTCTCTTTGATACGGTCTGCGTGGCCGAGACGGGTTAGGCCGGCTGCGGCGAGGATGACGGCGTCATATTGGCCTTCATCCAGTTTCCGGAGCCGTGTGTCCACGTTGCCCCGCAGGTCACGAATGTCCAGATCGGGGCGCCGGGCCAGGAGCTGGGCCTTGCGGCGCAGGCTCGACGTGCCGACGACGGCTCCCTCCGGAAGGTCCGCCCAACGGTCGTATTTGTTGCTGACAAAGGCATCGCCGACGGCCGCCCGTTCCGTAATGGCTGTCAGGCAAAGCCCCTCGGGCAACTTTGTCGGCATGTCTTTCAAACTGTGGACGGCCAGATCGATCTTTCCTTCCAGCAGGTCTGTTTCGATTTCTTTGGTGAACAATCCCTTTCCCCCGATTTGGGCAAGGGGAACGTCGAGAATCTTATCGCCCGTCGTGACGATTTTCTGCAGTTCCACCGTCAGGTTCGGGTAGCGCTCTTCCAGGCAGGCCTTGATGTAATGGCTCTGCCATAACGCCAACAGGCTCTTTCTAGTCCCAATAATGACCGACTTCTTCATTGCAATATTCATCCTCTTCCTTGCAATTCAACAAAAAAAGTTGATTAATGTTTTCCTTATAGCGTCTTTCCTCTTCCGTACCGGCGGCCTGGACCATGTTGATCATGGGATTCCGTAGGAACTTGTATAGCATCTTTTCACTCATGCTGATGATTTTCCGCTGCTGCGTTTCCGTCAGTTCCGGCATTTTCCGCAAGGTCTTTTGCACGAGGTGGTCGCGGATAAAGTCGAACTTGTCGTGGAGCCGGACCATGACAGGCCTCATGGACAGGTAACGGAGCCGGTCGCAGATGGCTTCGACGTCGGCCTGGATGATTTCCAGGGCAGCCTCGGCGTCCTGGGCCCGCATTTCCTTGTTCTCGGCCACGACATTCTGCAGGTCATCGATATTGTAGAGTATGACATCGGACAGTTCCGTCACTTCGGGATCTACATCGCGCGGGACCGCGATATCGATGAGGACCAGGGGCGTCGTTTTTCGCCGGTTCCGTAAGGCGAGGGCCAGATTCCGGTGTTCGAGGATGTAATGGGGCGCCCCGGTGGAAGTGATGACGATGTCCGCGTTGGCCGCGTGTTCCAGAAAGTTGTCGAAGCGGATAACGGAACCGTTGAATTTTTGGGCTAGCAGCAGGGCGTGGTCGTAATTGCGGTTCGAGACGAAAATGGACGGCGCGCCCTTATCCATGAGATGCCGCGCCGTGAGTTCACTCATCTTGCCGGCACCGATGACGAGAATGTCCGCCGAGGAAAGGTCGTTCAGTACCTTCATGGCCAGGTCCACGGCTGCCGACGAGACAGAGACGCTGCGGTATGCGATATGGGTCTGCGTGCGGACTTTCTTGCCTGTGGCGATGGCCTGGTTGAAGAGCGTGTTGAAAATGGTCGACGTCGTGCCGGCCGTCCGGGCCAGGTGGTAGGCGTCCTTGACCTGGCTGAGGATCTGGCCTTCCCCGACAATCATGGAATCGAGACTGCTGGCAACCTTCAACAGGTGTGTCATGCAGTCCCGGCCTTGGTAGGTATAAAAATAGGAGTCCCGGAACTCCGGGCCCGCGTAACGGCGGATGCTCTGGAACAATTCTTCCAGGCTTTCTTCCGGTTCGATGGCGACTAGATAGAGTTCCGTCCGGTTGCAGGTGGAAATGAGGACCGACTCGGCAAAATCATCGGAATCCCGCAGGATACGGAGAATATGCTTAATACGGTTGCGTGAAAAATTGAAACGTTCCCGGATTTCCACGGGGGCCGTTTTATGATTTAGCCCGACAACGATCAATTTCATTTGAAATGCGCTCCTTTACTTGGTCCAGACGTCCTGCGCGGAGTTCCTCCAGCAGGTTGTCCGTTAATATGGCGCGCCAGAATTTCCGGCGCGTGTCGGAATCGGGAAAGAGACGTTTGGCCTCGTCCCGTTGGATGTCAAGATATGCTGCGAAAGCGCCGATGTCGGCCCCGTACCGGGCAGCCAAATCAGCCAGCAGCAGGTGGGTAAACCGTGGGTTTCCCCCGGTAGAAACGGAAAAACGGACTTGGCCGGCCGCGTAGGAACCGGGGACGGAAAAAGTTCCCGCTTCCGGGTCGTCGACGACATTCAACAAGCTGTTTTCGCCGCGGGCCTCGTTCGCCACGGCTTCATTGATGGCGCGGTTGTCCGTGGCCGCAATCACTAAAAAAGCGCCCTTCAAATCCCCGGCGCGGTAGGGGCGTTCCAGCAGCAGGAGAGAAGGCCATTCTTCCTTTAAGGTTGGGAAACCTGGATTCAGGACCGGCGCGATGACGGTCAGCGAAGCCCCTGCTTCCAGAAGCGGCCTGGCTTTCCGGACGGCGACTTTTCCGCCGCCGACGAGAACGCAGGGCCGGTGTTCCAGGGAGAGGGTAACGGGATAGCGGAACTGGGAATAGGCCAAGGAAAAACAACTCCTTACTGTTTCAAACACGACAGATTGAATCTCGTTTATCTCGTCTATTTTAGCATAAAATATTATTTACTGTAAATGCTCTGACATAAAATGTTCATAATGAGAAGAAATAACAATAAGACTTTGTTCGCATCGTACGGAATTTCCCGGTCTGGGGCAGCTCGGCCGGAAAAATTGTGATATGATAAAAGGGCCAGCCCGTTACAACGGGCTGGCCTTGGGACAGGACCCATCGGGAAATCCCAGGGGGATTTCCACCACGGACAGTCGGGAGGAAAGAAGATGGAACGACGGACAAACGGGCCGGGATCCCGGCCTTGGAGGACAGCAGCCCTGGCGTTGCTGTTCCTAGCTGGTTTTGCGGCGGGCTGCGGTGTGCGGCGCGCGCCGGGCGGTGTCATGCGCCCGGCCGTGGAAACAGCGGGATATACGGTCTTCCACTTCGATTGGAATCCACGGGAGCTGCCGTCACGGCAAGACCGGCCGCTGGTCCAGGCCTGGGATCGGCAGGATCCGAACCAGTTCGCTCTGTGGATTGAGACGGACCAGGGTGTCTACGTGCGGACTTTGGCCGTGACGGAAGGAACGGCGGATCGAGGCTGGAACGGCCGTCCGTCCGCGCTGCCCCACTGGCAGGCGAAAGCCGGGTACGAGGCACGGGAACAATGGAAGGATGTGAATGCCACCATTGTGCCGGTCTCGGCAGCGCCGCGCCAGACCTTCCTTTGGTATGGCGACACGTTCAACGGCAGCGAAGCCTTGCCGGACGGAACGTACCGGTATTGTCTGGAGGCAGCCTGGGGTACGGAGCCATCCGTGTATTACGAAGGCACGATTACCCTGGGAAGCCGGGGAGACCGCTCCTTCGCAATTCCTGTGGGTCCCGTGCCGGCCCATCCGCTGGTCGCCGGACTGGCGGCGGAATTCGCGCCGGCGCCGATCCATTTTTTTGGTCTGGCCGCCTGGAAGGACGGTTGGGAAAAGTTTGACAAGAAAGGAACCCTATACAATGGAAGCCATTTTTGAACGCGTCAGTGTGCGTACGTATTTGGATATCGAAGTGGATGACCAGTCCCTGGAACAGATTCTCCGGGCAGGGATGCAGGCGCCTTCGGCTGTCAATCAGCGACCCTGGGAATTTTACATCGTGACCCGGAAAGAGGTGCGGACCGCCTTGTCGCAGTGCAGCCCTTATGCCGGGCCTGTCGCCAAGGCCCCGGTGGCCATTGTTGCCGTCGCCCGGAAAACCCATGTGGAGGTGCCGGAAATGGTGCCGATGGACATGAGTTGCTGCGTGGAAAACATGCTGCTCGAGGCGGCGCGCCTCCATTTGGGCTCGGTCTGGATTTCCGTTGCCCCTGTCGCGGACCGTATGGCCAAGGCGAAAGCCGCCCTCCACCTGCCCGACGACCAGGAAGTCTTCGCCATCCTGCCAATCGGGTATCCCATGGGGGAAGCGAGGCAGCGGGACCGTTTCGACGCCGCCCGTATCCACCGCGTCGACTGAGGGCCGGTTGCCCTCAGGCCTTACGCCGGGCATGGCGCTCCAGCAGGCGGCGCACGTCTTCTTCGGAAGGCGTCGTGTCGTAGGTGGTTTGGCCGGTGAAAATCACGAATCCCGGTTTGGCGCCAGCCGGTTTTTTCACGAGCCGCCGGGGAACGCAGTCCACGGGAACGTTGCTGCCGCCCCGGCCTTTGCTGAAATAGGCCGCCAACTGGACCGCCGCTGCGACCGCCTCCGGTTCCGGTTCTTGGCCGGACGTCTTCAAGAGCACATGGCTGCCGGCCAGCTTCTGTACGTGGAACCACAAGTCGGAGGAACTGCCGATCTTAAAGGTCAGCCAGTCATTTTGCCGGTTGTTTTTGCCGACGTAAATCGTGGTGGTTTCGGAAAAGGGGATTTTCAGAGGTTCCGACTTGGCTTGGGGAATCGTTTTCTTTTTGGAGGCCCTCAGGACGCCGGCCTTTTCCAGCTCTTCCCTGATTTCTGCTGTTTCGCGGCGTGACGTGGCGAAAACGAGGCTTTCCCCAATCGTATCGAGGTAGTCACGCAGCCCCTGTGTTTCCCGCAGCTGTTCCGCGACGGCCGCCTGGGCCCGTTTCAATTTATTGTATTTCTTGTAGTAGCGCTGGGCGTTTTCTGCCGGTGATAAAACCGGGGAAAGGACTGCATGCAGCGGTGTCCCATCATATAAGTTCGGAATCGTGCATTGCGTCGCGCCCTTTTGGATCTGGTAGAGCGACGCCATGAGGCTGTCCGCTACCACCCTTTCCCGGTCGGCTTGTTCCGCCTGGGAAAGGTCTTTTTGCAGCGCCTTGATTTTCCGGTCGAGCTTCGCCAGCTCGCCCTTGACGGTTTTTTGCAGGACCTCCCGCTCGGGCAGGACGATAGGCTCCAACCGCGCCGCTTCCTGCAGGGCAAGGTTCAGGCTTGCGTACGTCCGGGTTTCCGTGTCGGGAGGAATTCGGGACGGCTGGTACGGCAAGATGGTCTGACACCGGTTCTGCCGCGAAATCAAAGCCGTAAAGGTCTGGCCGGCCAGGATTTCCTGCTGCAGTTCCGTCAGGGCGGCGGCCAGACGTGCCCGATCCGCCGGCGTGAGATAGGTCGCCTGCAGGGGAATCCGCGCCCGGGCCAGCAGTTGTTCCGCCGTAGTCATGCCAATGCCCGTCGTCGCGCCGATAAGGGCGCGGGGCAGGCTTTCAACGACGGTGTCGGGCAGGGAGGCCACGAGGATATCCGCGGGGGTGCGCAGGATATCCCGGCCGTCCTGCGGTGGCGGCGGCACGTAGGCCGCGCCGGGCTGGACGGCGCGGCGCGAGTTTACGGAAGGACTGATGTGTTTCAGGCAATCCTTGATTTCGCCGTCTGCCGTAAAGATGATATTGGAGTTTTTGCCCGTCAATTCCAGCACCAGATGATTGGTGAGAATCTGGCTGTTCCGTCCCAGCAGGCTGACTTCCACATCGAGGACACGGTCCAGTCCCAGCTGGGTCACGTCCGTGATCCGCCCTTCTTCCAGATGCTTCCGCAGAAGCATGCAGAAGGCCGGCGGTTCCGCCGGGTTGTCCGGCGCGCGGTCCGTCAGCCACGCCGCCGGGGCCGCGCCGTTGGCATCGATGAGGAGCTGCGCCGTGTCTTTGCTGCGCCGCAGGCCCAACAGGAGGGAGCGGGCCGATGGCATGACAATGCGATAGATTTGGCTGCCGACGATTTCCCGTTGCAGCGTTTGGGTCAGGGCGAATAAGGTGATTCCTTCCAAATTCATGCTATTGCTTCCTTTATCTTTCGTTTTTGCGTCCGTTCGGTTGCGCTCGGCCGCTTCATGTTGTATAATTGATGAACAGTTTAGCAATAGTAGTATAGCATACGCAAGGAGGCTTTGCCATGCTCAGGAGCATGACCGGCTTCGGCCGGGGGACTTACGAAGAAGAAGACTTTTCCATCGTGATTGAAATCAAGACCGTGAATCACCGCTACACGGAGCCCTCCATCCGCATGCCCCGTTTCCTCAATTCCCTGGAGGACAGGATCCGCAAGACGATTCTCGCTTCCGTCGCGCGGGGCCGGATCGATGTGTTCATCACGGCGTCCTATACCAGCGAAGACGCGGTGCAGGTCCGCGTGGACAAACCGTTGGCCCGATCCTATCACCAGGCTCTGCTGGAAATCGGCAGCGCCATCGGCGTCACGGCTCCCGTGTTCAATGACCAGGCGGAAATTCTCAGCCTGAGCCGGGTGCCCGATGTGGTCCAGACCGTGGACGGACCCTTCGACGAGGAACGCTGGTGGCCGAAGGTGAAGATTGCCCTCGACCAGGCCGTATCCTCCCTTGTCAAAATGCGGGAGGACGAAGGCCGGAACATCGAAGGGGATTTCTTTCATCGTCTCGATCTCATCGAAGAGGATGTGGACCGTATCGAAGCGCGGGCCCCGCAAGTCGTCCGCGAATACGAGACGAGGCTTTTGGCGCGGCTGAAGGACCGCCTGACGGAGCTGCGGCCTGAAACGGGCGTGGACATCGATCCAGAACGGGTCCTGCAGGAAGTGGCGATTTTCGCGGACCGTGTCAGCATCACCGAAGAGATTGTCCGGCTCAAGAGTCACATACGGCAGTTTAGAACCTTCCTTCAGTCGGGAGAACCGGTCGGCCGCAAGCTGGACTTTTTGATTCAGGAATTCAACCGCGAAGCCAACACGATCGCGTCCAAGGCAAATGATTTCGAACTGGCGAAAACCGTCGTGGAAATCAAGGCGGAAATTGAGAAAATCCGCGAACAGATCCAGAACATCGAATGAGGAGGAACCCATGGGAATCAAATTAATCAACATCGGATTCGGCAACTTCGTTTCGGGCAATCGTGTCATTGCCATCATCAGCCCCGAATCGGCGCCGATCAAACGCATCATCCAGGAAGCGCGGGAATCGGGCATGCTTATCGACGCTACCTACGGCCGCCGTACCCGCGCCGTCCTCGTCACGGACAGCGGCCAGGTCGTCTTGTCTGCCGTCCAGCCGGAAACGGTGGCAAACCGCGTATTCAACGATGAAGAGGGCGACTCTAAATGATCATGCGAAAAAAGATTTCCAAACCACAGGGAATCCTGCTCGTGGTTTCCGGCCCGAGCGGTGCAGGCAAAGGGACCATCTGCTCGAAGCTGCGGGAAGCCCTGCCGGACCTGGGCTATTCCATCTCCGTCACAACCCGCCCGCCCCGCGCGGGGGAAGTGGACGGAAAAGACTATTTCTTCAAGACCGTGGACCAGGTGAAAGACATGATTTTCCGGGGAGAACTCCTGGAATACGCCAAGGTCTACGACAACTACTACGGAACGCCCCGTCCTTACGTGGAAAAACTTCTGGATGAAGGGAGGGACGTTCTCCTGGAAATTGATATCCAGGGGGCCCTGCAGATTAAAAAAGTCTTTCCTCAGGGGGTTTTCGTCTTTATCGTCCCGCCGTCCCTGGAAGAACTGAGCGCCCGTATCTACAAGCGCGGCACGGATTCCGTCGACGTGATTGAGAAACGGTTGAAGTCGGCGTCCAACGAGCTGACCTATGCCAGCGAGTACGATTATATTATCGTCAACGATGTGGCAGACAAGGCCATGCGCAAGGTGATGACGCTCCTGGAGGCCGAACGGTATCGGGCAGCCCGCACTTATTTTATCGTCGATCACATCATTCACCATCAAACGGAGGCATAACAATCATGAGCATGGTAGATCCTTCCATCGATTATCTGGCGACACTCGTAGACAGCAAATATACCCTGGCTATCCTGGCGGCCAAACGGGCCCGTGAACTGACAAAGCCCGGCCAGGTCCTGCCGGAAAAAGAGGTCAGCATCGCCCTGCGGGAAATCGGGGATAAAAAGATTACCTACACCCGCAAGAAATAAGCGCCGACGCGCAATAAGACAGGAGCCTGTAATGTTAGAAGGAAAGAAGATTGTGCTGGGCGTATCCGGCGGAATCGCAATCTATAAAGTCGTGGATCTGGTGAGCAAGCTGCGCAAACGCGGCGCCGAAGTCCGGGTGGTGATGACGGAGCACGCGACGAAATTCGTGTCCCCGCTCCTTTTCTCGGAAATCAGTGGCTATCCGGCGGCGGTTTCCAGTTGGGAAGGCGGACGGCCGGACTCCAGCGTGGAACACATTGCCCTGGCGGAGTGGGGGGATTTGATGGTCCTGGCTCCGGCGACGGCCAATATTCTCGCCAAGGCCGCCTGCGGCCTGGCCGATGATTTGCTGAGCACGACCTTCCTGGCCGCGGCGTGCGCGAAGGTGGTCTTTCCTGCCATGAACACGGGGATGTACGAAAACCCGGCGACCCAGGAAAACCTGGCGACCCTGCGGCGGCGTGGAATCGCCGTCGTGGAACCGGCGTCGGGGCAGCTGGCCTGCGGAGTCAGCGGTCCGGGACGGCTGCCGGAAGTGCCGGATATCGTGGCGTATCTGGAGCGGTTCCTGGCCAAACGCGAGGGGCGGCTGCGGAATCTGCGCTTCCTCGTAACGGCCGCCGGGACGAGGGAACCGATCGACCCCGTGCGGTACGTGGGCAACCGCAGCAGCGGGAAAATGGGCTACGCCATTGCCCGCGAAGCGTTGCTGCAAGGCGCGGACGTGACCCTTGTCACCGGGCCCAGCGCCCTGACGCCGCCGCCCTACGCGAAGGTGATCCGCGTGGAGACGACGCAGGAAATGCTGGCCGCGTGCCTGGACGTCTACCCGGAAGTGGATGTGGTTATCAAAGCCGCTGCCGTGGCGGATTTCAAGCCCCGCGATGTAGCGGACCAGAAAATCAAGAAAATCAACCCGGAAGAAGGGATGACGGTCGTCATGGACCAAAATCCGGATATCCTCAAGATCCTGGGAGCTCGGAAAGAAAAGCAGTTTCTTGTCGGCTTCGCCGCGGAAACGCAGAATCTGCTGGCAAATGCCGCGGAAAAGGTGCGGAAAAAGAATCTGGACATGATTGTCGCCAACGACGTTTCCCAGGCTGGCGCGGGATTCAATACGGACACGAACATCGTCAAGTTTCTCTATCCCGACGGAACCGTGGAAAGCCTGGACATGATGACGAAGGATGACGTCGCCCTGCGTCTCCTGAACCGCGTCATGGAGCGGCGGGAGCGGTAGGCCGGGGCCGGCGGGGCTTCCGTGACGCGGCCATCCCGCGGCACGGGAAAGGGCGAAGGATGCCCGAAGATGGGGCAACGGGAGGGAACAGGATTGTGTCCTGATTGTAAATTCTTCTCTGTTGCGTCGTTACCCTATTGCAATCTGCGGATAACCTGTTATAATAACGTCTGAAAAGTGAATATCTCATCACGAGCGGCGGAGGGAACTGGCCCTGCGAAACCGCAGCAACCATGGAAGACCGGCAGGTCTTGCAACGGTGCTAAATCCTTACGAGAAATCGCAAGATGAGAACTAGCCGACCCGATGCTCTCACAACTTGCGAGGGCATCTTTTTTTGCCTTCTCCCGAGATGAGTCCAGCATATGCCAACGTGATATTTACTTTCATCGTGTAGAAGCTGCCTGGCAGCGAAAGGAGCAAGATATGCGCAAACTGTTTACCTCTGAATCCGTGACGGAAGGACATCCCGACAAGATGGCCGACCAGATTTCCGATGCCATCCTCGATGCCATCCTGGAAAAGGATCCCTATGGCCGCGTGGCCTGCGAAACCCTCGTGACGACGGGACAAATCCACATTGTCGGCGAAATTTCCACGGAATGCTTCGTCGATATCCCGAAAATTGCCCGCCAGACTGTCCTGGATATCGGCTACGACCGTGCCAAGTACGGATTTGATGGCGAAACCTGCGGCGTTCTCCTGTCCATCGACGAACAGTCTTCGGATATCGCCATGGGTGTCAACAAAGCCCTGGAAGCCAAGGAAGGCGCGGCGACGGACGATGAGACCGGCGCCGGGGATCAGGGCATGATGTTCGGTTACGCGTGCAATGAAACGCCGGAATTGATGCCCCTGCCGATTTCCCTGGCCCATCGTTTGGCCTTCCGTTTGGCCGAAGTCCGCAAGAATGGCACCCTGTCCTGGCTCCGTCCGGACGGAAAGACCCAGGTCACCGTCGAATACGACGATGGCAAGCCGGTCCGTGTCGATACCATTGTCATTTCGGCGCAGCATGATCCCGATGTGACACAGGAAGAAATCCGCAGGGAACTGATTGACAAGGTCATCCGTCCGGTCGTCCCGGCTGCCTTGCTGGACGACAAGACGAAATACTTCATCAACCCGACGGGCCGTTTCGTCATCGGCGGCCCTGCCGGCGACAGCGGCCTGACGGGACGCAAGATTATCGTCGACACCTACGGCGGCATGGCCCGTCACGGCGGCGGCGCGTTCAGCGGCAAGGATCCTTCCAAGGTAGACCGTTCCGCCGCCTACGCGGCCCGCTATGTGGCCAAGAACATCGTGGCATCTGGCCTGGCGGACCGCTGCGAAATCCAGCTGGCTTATGCCATTGGCGTGGCCAAACCGGTTTCGGTCCTCGTCGACACGTTCGGCACGGGCCGGCTGCCGGACGATAAGATCGCTGAACTGGTCGTCCGGAACTTCGCCTTGAGCCCGACCGGGATTATCTGTACCCTGGATTTGCGCCGTCCCATCTACAAGCAGACGGCTGCCTATGGGCATTTTGGCCGGACCGATGTCGATCTGCCCTGGGAACATACGGACAAAGCCGCGTCCTTGAAAGAACAGGCCGGCCTGTAAGTTTCGTCAGTTCCTTCCCCCCCCCCGACTGCCTTGAGCCGCCGGTCCTCGTGACCGGCGGCTTTTCCGTTGTTTCGCAATCTGTTCACAAACGGGCCGGATGGTCCTATTGACTTGCCACTTTCTTTTCAGTACGATTATTTTGTAAGGAAGAGCGGGTTTCCGCTGTGGCCCTGACAAAGCCGCACATGGGCCGACAGTAGGAACCGCGAAGGAAAGGAAGAAAAAATGAAAAAATTTATCTTGGCCCTCGTGGCCGTGGTTGTCCTTATCGGCAGCCTGTTTTTCAGCACCTACAATGGCCTTGTCGCGGCCAACGAAAATGTGACGGCCCAATGGAGCCAGGTGGAGAACCAGCTCCAGCGCCGCAACGACTTGATTCCGAATCTGGTCAGCACGGTGAAGGGCTATGCGTCCCATGAGAAAAAAGTCTTCCGCGATGTTTCCGACGCCCGTTCCAGGCTGGCCGGGGCCAAGACCGTGGCCGAGGCGTCCCAGGCCAACGGGGAACTGGGCAATGCCCTGTCCCGTCTGCTGGCCATCTCCGAAGCGTATCCGGAACTGAAAGCCAACACGAATTTCATCCGGCTCCAGGATGAACTGGCCGGCACGGAAAACCGTATCGCCGTGGCCCGTCGCGATTACAACGCGGCGGCGCAGCAGTTCAATACCAAAATCAAATCCTTCCCGACGAACGTCCTGGCCGGGATGATGGGTTTTGGCTCCCGTGATTACTTCAAGGCGGACGAAGGGGCGCAAAAGGCTCCGAAAGTCTCCTTCTGAGTGAGTGGAGGGACCTGACTGTGAAACGCGCACTGTTTCTCGTCATGCTGCTGCTGGCACTTTTCCTGCCGTTAACAGGGGCCGACGCGGCACCGGTGGTCCCGGCAAGGCCGTCAGCAGGGGAGTATGTCCTGGACCAGGCGGGAATCCTTTCCCCGCAGACGGAAAAGGCCATCAATGCCTACAGTCAGGCCTTGGCCAAGCGGACTAAGGCGCAGATTGCCGTCCTGACCGTCCGTGATTTGGGCGGCGAAAGTCCCGACGAGTACGCACTGGCTGTCTTGCGTCAGTGGGGCATCGGCGACAAAAAACTGAACAATGGCGTCCTGATTCTCGTATCGGTCGGAGACCGCCGCTCCCGGATTGAGGTGGGCTACGGCCTGGAGGGAGCCTTGCCGGACGGGTTGGCCGGGCGCATCCAGGACGAGGCGATGCTGCCGTACTTTCGGCAGGGAAACTATGACAAGGGCATTGCCCAAGGATACACGGCGGTGCTGCGGACCGTTCTGAAGGAGTATGGCCTGGAACTCAAGAACCTGGATGTTTCCGCCAATACGCGCTTGGGGGACAGCCGCACCCAGGCAATCCATATGTCCGACGTGGCGGCCTTCATCGTCGTCTCCCTCCTCCTTTTCGGGTTCTTTTTCGGTGGTCCCGGCGGCGGCGGTGGCGGTGGATTCCGTCGGACGCGGCATGGCGGCATCTTCTATGGCGGTGGTTTCGGAGGCGGGTTCGGCGGTGGCTCCGGGGGCGGTTTTGGCGGTGGTTCCGGCGGCGGTGGTGGCGCCGGCCGGGGCTGGTAACAAGAGACGCCTGCAGTCCCGCGATATCGGGAGAACGACTCCTTCCTCGAATTCAAAAAATAAGTTGCGCAACTTTGGAAAATTTCCTATAATCAGTGTATACTAAATAGGCGCAATATTTTCTTTTCGTCCTATTTCCCAGCTGGACAACGGGTCCGGGTACGGGAGAGGCGCGGCGGAATTCGAAGGGGTGTGAAACAAGTGGCATTGAGCAATAGACAAAAACGCATTGCCGAAATTGTTCGCCAGAGCGGACCGATTACAGGGGATCACATCGCGAAACAGTTGAATGTGACCCGGGCGGCGCTGCGCAGTGACCTGGCGATCCTGGTGATGGGCGGCATCATTGACGCGCGGCCGAAAGTAGGGTATTTTTATACGGGAAAGAACACCCTGGGGATGCTGATGGAGGAAATTTCCGCCATCCGCGTCGGGGACATCCAGTCCATGCCGGTGGCGATCACGAACGACAAGAACGCTTATGAGGCAGTCGTCACCATGTTCCTGGAGGACGTCGGCTCCGTGTATGTTGTTGACGAGAAGAATCTCCTCGTCGGGGTTGTGTCCCGCAAGGATCTTTTGAAGGCAGCCACCAACAACAGCGGCGATTTGAAGGATGTCCCCGTGGTCATGGTCATGACCCCCCTGGCGAAAATGGTCATGGTGACGTCGGAAGAATCGGTCGCCGCCGCGGCCCGCAAGGTCATCGACAACGAAATCGACGGGCTGCCGGTCGTGCGCTGTGTGGACGAAGCGACGCGGAGCTACGAGATCACGGGCCGTATCACGAAGACAAATTTCACGAGGCTGTTGGTGGATATAGCCGAAGGAAAGGGAGGGAACGATCATAGATAACGCGAAGAATCCCATTATCTACGCTTTGTCCGACTCCATCGGCGGGACGGCCGAGTCGGTCATCAAAGCGACAGTAAGCCAATTTACGGAAACCCAGTTCGATGTCATCCGCATTCCTTATGTAAACAATCGGGAACAGATCGACCGTACCCTGGAAGAGGCGGCGGAGAATCATGCTGTCGTCTGTTACACCATTGTCAGCGCGGAACTACGCAAGCATCTGGCCGACCGGGCCCTGGAACTGAATCTGCAGGTTGTCGATGTCCTGGGGCCGATGCTGAAGGCCATTGAGAAGAATTCGGGACTGATTCCGAAAAACCAGGCCGGCCTGATTCACGCCCTGGACCACGAATATTTCAAACGGGTTGAAGCCATCGAATTCGCTGTCAAGTATGACGATGGCAAGAATCCCCTGGGATTGCTCAAGGCGGACATTGTCATCATCGGCGTGTCCCGCACGTCGAAGACCCCGCTGTCCATGTATCTGGCCAATAAACAGCTGAAGGTAGCCAACGTCCCCCTGGTGCCGGAGATCGCGCCGCCGCCGGAGCTCTTCAAAGTACCGCCGCATCGCATTATCGGACTGTTGATCGATCCGTACAAACTGATCGATATTCGGACTACACGCCTCAAGACCATGGGGCTATCCGACAAGGCGGTTTACGCGGACATCAACCGCATCAACGAAGAATTGGAATATGCCAAGGCAATTATGCGCCGGGTACATTGCATGGTCATCAATGTATCGAACCGGGCGATTGAAGAAACAGCCGGCATTGTCCTCGATTATTATCACAAGAACCAGGAACGGTATCATGGGGAAGCCTGATACGGTCAACTTGCTCCCTCCGTCGGATCGGCGGAGAGAGCATTTTTGCCTTCCTTGGCGCCCTGCGGCGCCGGATGGGAAACGCAGGCTCCCACGGGAAAGGAGTGCCCTATGAACATTCGGGAACGGACAGAACAACGGGAATATGAGCTGTTGCAGCCTTGGGCTGCCAAGAGCCGCGAGGCCATGCGCCTGGCCCCGGAGGAGGATGACGACCTGAGGACCAGGTTCCAGCGGGACCGGGACCGTGTCATCCACAGCAGCGCCTTTCGGAAGCTGAAACACAAGACCCAGGTCTACCTGCAGCCTGGGGACCATTATCGGACGCGGCTGACCCACAGCATGGAGGTGTCCCAGATTGCCCGGACCATCGGCCGGGCCCTGGGCCTGAACGAGGACATGATCGAGGCGGCCGCCCTGGGCCACGACTTGGGGCACACGCCGTTTGGCCATGCCGGGGAAAAAGCCATCCGAAAATACATGGGACATTTCAACCACAACGAACAGAGCCTGCGCGTGGTCCGGTTTTACGGCCGCCAGGGGAGAGGACTGAACCTGACGACGGTCGTGCAAGATGCCATCGTCTGCCATACGGGGGAAACATTGCCCCGTACGCCCGAAGGCGCCGTCGTGCGCCGCTGCGACCGCCTGGCCTACTTGTGCCACGACTTCGACGATGCCGTCAAGGCAGGCATTATCGGCAAGGAAACCTTGCCGGGGCTTGTCGCCATGCGGTTGGGGACGGAGCCGTCGCAAATCCTGGATATTCTCGTCCACAACATCGTCGAATGCTCCCAGGGCGGGCAGGACATCGTATGGGATTTCTATTACGATGAAGCGGTCGAGGAGTTCCGCAATTTTATGTTTGCCTATGTCTACGAAGGCCCTGTCCTGGAAAAGGAACATCGCAAGGCGGAACATGTGGTCCTGTCCATTTTGGACTTATATATGAAAACCCCGTCCCTCCTGCCGGATAAGGTCCAGCTTTCCTTTGAACGGTTCGGCAAGGAGCAGGCTATCATCGATTATGTGTCGGGCCTGACGGACTTAAGCGCCCTTGCCACCTTCCAGGAATATTTCATCCCGAAGGTAAATTAGGGGAATGTTCTGTACATTCGCACAGTTCATCCATGTTTTTTGCGAAATGTCAAGTAAAGTTTTTAAAAAAAGCAGGATTTTTTTCACAGGCCTAGAATATAGAGGGTAGGGAAAACAAAGGAGCTGCCATGGATCAGAATTTTGAGGATTTCAAACAAAAAGTAAAGGACAGCTCCGATATTGTCGAGGTTATTTCCAGCTATGTTTCCCTCCAGAAACGGGGCCGTTCCTATTGGGCCTGCTGCCCTTTCCACGGCGAAAAGACGCCGTCCTTTTCCGTGAATCGGGACGGGCAGTTCTTCTACTGCTTCGGTTGCCACACCGGCGGGGATGTCTTTACTTTTGTGGAGAAAATGGAAAACATCCCCTTTGCCGAGGCGCTGCGGCAGTTGGCGGAGAGAGCCCATATTCCCGTTCCGGAATCCCACCGCACGGCGGCGGATATCCGCCGCGCCAGGGCCCGGGAAGAACTGTACAAAGTTAACGAGCTGGCCGGTCGCTATTTCGAGGCCTGCCTGGCGAAAACGGAGTATGGGAAAACGGCGCGGGAGTACCTGCGTCAGCGCGGCATTACGGACGAAATCATCCAGCGTTTTTCCCTGGGGGCGTCCTTGCCGAGTTTTGGCTCCCTGCGACGCAACGTGGGCAAAAAAGGTGCCACGGATGACCAGATGCTGCGGGCCGGCCTGATCCGCGAAAAAAATGGCCGCCTTCTCGACGCTTTTATCGGCCGCGTCATGATTCCCATCAAGGATCCCCGTGGTCGCGTCATTGCCTTCGGGGGCCGCGTCCTGGGGGATGGTCTCCCCAAATACATCAACACGGGGGAGACGGATATTTTCCAAAAGCGGGATACGCTTTTCGGCCTGGATGTGGCCATTCGGGCCATCCGGGCTGCCAAAGAGGCCATCGTCGTCGAGGGGTATATGGACGCGATCAGTCTCCACGCGGCCGGTGTCGACCGGGTTGTCGCTTCCCTGGGAACGGCCTTTAGCCGGGATCACGCGAAGCTCCTGGCCAGGTTGGCGGAGCAAGTCGTATTTGCCTATGACAGCGATGACGCGGGACGGCGAAATGCCGTTCGGGCTGTCAGTATTGCCAAGGCGGCAGGGCTGGCCGTCAAGGTTCTCAACGTGCCGGCCGGCAAGGACCCTGATGAATACGTCCGCAAGGCCGGCAAGGAAGCGTTCGAGGACTTGGTGCGACATGCCTGGGACGGAACGGAATTTCAGATCCGCTATGCCGTCAGCCACGAGAATGTGGCGGATTTGGCAGGAAAAGTTCGGGCCGTGTCGAATATAGTACCGTATCTGCAAGAATGCAGGAATGAGATTGAAGCTGCCGGGTACATGAAACTGGCGGCCCAGCTCCTCGTCATCGACGAGGGACTCATCCTCAGTGAATATCGCAAGGGAAAGTCGCGCCGTGTCTTCGAAGGGCCGGCTTCCCTGCCGCCGCAGCCTGTCCCGCAGGGAATCCCTGATGCCCTGTCCCAGGCGGAAAGCGGCCTTCTGTCCCTGTTCCTCCGTCATCCCGATTTGCTGTCCCAGTGGGGCGACAAGTTGTGGGAAACGGGTTTTGTTTCCCCGGTTCGCCAACAAATCTATGAGAAGCTGCTGAATCTGCAGCAGGAAGCGCCGGATCGAATCCGGACCAGGTTGCTGGAAGACGGGGAGGAAGCGGTGCGCGCCGAGACGGCGCGGATCCTGTCGCTCGACGAAACAAGTGACATGACCGAGGAGGCGCGGCAGCAGTCCGCCGCGGACTGCCTCCGCCGGATGGAACTCCATCATTTGGAGACGGAATACGCCCGGCGTAGTGTCCTGGCGGGACGCTACGCGAAAGAAAACGATGCGAGGCTCAGTGAAGAGCTTCAAATATGTAATGAGTTGAGAGGGAAAATTACAAAACTCTATGGCAACGACTAAGAAAGAAACGCGCAAAGAAAAGAATATGGCAGCCGCTGACGTCGAAACGCTGGAAAAGAAGACGAAAAAGGCCAAGACCGCTACGACCGGTTCCCGTAAAAAGGACAAGCCGGCCGTTCCGCAGGATGCCGTGACGGAGCCCGAGGCCCCGAAGAAAGACACGGCAGGAAAGGCCGGGGCGGAAGTGAAATCTCCCCGTAAGGCTTCCCATCGGAAGCCGAAGGGAGAAGAGGCAAAGGTCGTTTCCGAAGCCGCCGTAAAGGCGGAAAAACCGTCCAAGGCGGCCAAAGCGGCCCAAGAAGGGACGGAGTCCGTGGCCACCGGGACGGGCAAGGCGCCCAAGCCCAAAGCACCCAAAACGGCGGCCAAATCTTCCAAGTCTTCCAAGGACAGCAAGGCGGCCAAGGGCAGCAAAAAGACGGGTAAGACAGAACCGGCCGCGGAAGCGGCGAAAGATACGGCGAAGGGCGGAAAGGGAACGGTGCCCGGCGTGAGCGAAGAGCTCCTGGCCAACGCGCCGAAGGATTTTCCGTTGCATAAACTGGCGGACTTGGAATTGAAAGCTTCCAAGAACGGCGGTCAGATTACGTATGGCGAAATCAATGATATCCTGCCGGCCAACGTCACCAGTGACGACGCCCTGGATTTTGTCTATGACTACTTGGCCGCGCGCAGCTACACGGTCCTTCCTGATGATGGGGAAGAAGAAGAAGATCTGCTGGCGGCAGAAGAAGAAGAAGGGGACGAAGACAGCGAACTGGCGGAAGCGCGGAAACTGACGGAAACGGCAGGGTCCGAAAATGTCGCAATCGATGACCCTGTCCGTATGTACCTGAAAGAAATCGGCCGCGTCAGCCTGTTACAGGGCGAAGACGAGGTGGAACTGGCGAAGCGCATGGACAAGGGAAAACAGGTCTTGCGTATCGAGGCGGGTAAGAAGGTTTCCGCCGACGTGACGGAGCTGACGGTCAAGACGTCCCTGGACAAGATTTGCAAGCGCATTGCTTTCCTGATGGAGGAGGAAAACCGCCTGGCCGACGAACGGTCCCTCCCCCTGGCGATTGCGGCCATGGAGAAAAGGCACGCTGCCGGCGAGACCATCACGGCGGAGAATTTCGCCGCCATGACGCGGTATTTCACGCAGAACGAACGGGAACGGCTGCATAACCTGATGGAGTCGGAGCACATTCCCTGCGAGAATTGGAACAGCGCCGTGGAACGGCGGGACGAAGCCAGCGAACCGGCGACCAGGAACCTTTATGAGATTTATGTCCTGTTGCAGCTTTTGCAGGAAAAGGCTGCGAAATCGACGGCCAAGACGGGCGCGAAACGGCATGCGGAATTCGCGGAGGCTTTCAAGAAGCTCCTGGAACGCTACAAGCGGCTCGGCGAGGATGCCAAGCAGCGCTTGTCCGAAGCGAACCTGCGGCTGGTCGTCAGCATCGCGAAGCGCTATGTGGGCCGCGGCATGCTTTTCCTTGACCTGATCCAGGAAGGCAATCTGGGCTTGATCAAGGCCGTAGAGAAGTTCGATTACAATAAAGGGTTCAAATTCAGTACTTACGCCACGTGGTGGATTCGGCAGGCCATCACCCGCGCCATTGCGGACCAGGCCCGCACCATCCGGATTCCGGTCCACATGGTAGAGACGATCAATAAACTGATTCGTATTTCCCGGCAGCTTCTGCAGGAGTTGGGCCGTGAACCGACCCCGAAGGAAATTGCCGAACAAATGGAAACAACTGAAGAACGGGTCCGGGAAATTTTGAAGATTGCCCAGGAGCCGGTATCCATGGAAACGCCGATCGGCGAAGAGGAGGATTCCCACTTGGGAGACTTCATCGAAGACCACGACGCGCCGGCGCCGGCAGACGCGGCTTCTTTTGCCCTGCTGCGGGAGAAGCTGAACGAAGTCCTGAACACGCTGAGCACGCGGGAACGGGAGGTCCTGGAACTTCGCTTCGGCTTGAAAGACGGCCGCCAGCGCACGCTGGAAGAAGTGGGCCAGCATTTTGGCGTCACGCGGGAACGCATCCGCCAGATTGAGGCCAAGGCGCTGCGCCGCCTGCGCAGCAAACGTCCGGCCCAGTTGCGGGATTTTGTGATTGATTGACGGGAAAAGACAAGGAAGCGGTGTTGCGTAACTCCGCTTCCTTGTTGTATAATATCTCTTGTTCCGGGCCTATAGCTCAGCGGTCAGAGCCGTCGGCTCATAACCGATTGGTCCAAGGTTCGAATCCTTGTAGGCCCACCATTTTATCCGGAAAAACAGGAACAGGGCGTCGCGCGCAGCGTGGCTGTCCGGTTCTTCCACGCTTCGTGTCCGCGCCGCTTCGGCGGGGAAAGGATGCGTGCTGCCGCGAAAGGCGGCCGTCAATGCAAAGGAAGGAAGATTCTCATGGCAAGCGCAAGGGTATTGGAAAAAGTACAGGAATTGTTGGCCGCACCGAGTATCTATAGCGGCTTGAAGGCCGTCGCCGAAGCTTATGTCAAGGCCGTCGGCACGGACGGGGAGACGGCAGCGGCGAAAAAGCTGCTGGCGGAACTGCGGGAAGACGTGCAGACCATCGACGAAGTCCTGGAGTTTTTCTGTTCCGACGCGGGCAAGAGTTTCTTTGGCGCCGAAAAGGCGGCGGAACTGGAAGCCCTGGCCGTAAAAACGAAGGAAGCTGGTGGCAAACATTGCTTTTGCCCGGCTTGTCAGGCTGGCTTGGCGATTCTTGCCATGGAAAAGGAAATGCTGGAAAGCTGAGAGAGTGTGACAAGATATGCTGGGGTTCCCATTACGGGAACCCTTTTTTTATGCCACCAGTCTCCTTCTTTGAGTTTCCCGGCGGTCATGCTATAATAGGGAATGGTTGGAAGGAGGTGTCCTCCGTGGATTTTACCAAAGTGAAAGAGGCCTTGGAAAAGAAAGGCTACACGGTCCGTTGTTTTGATACGGCGGCGGCCGCCACGGCCTATCTCGATAGCGCTATCGATGGAAAAGTCGTAGGGTTTGGCGATTCCGAATCCATGATTGCCATGGGCCTCTACCACGCCCTGGCCCGGCACAATGAGGTGTACGACCCGAAACATCCGAGGGAGGGTTGGGATTTTTATGCCACGGCCCGCCAATGCCTGACGGCGGATATCTTTCTCACCTCCGTGAACGGCCTTGCCGAAACAGGGGAGATGGTGAACATCGATGGTACGGGGAACCGCGTGGCAGGATCGCTCTTCGGTCACGAAAAGGTCTACTTCGTCATTGGGCAAAACAAGCTGGTGCCTACCCTGGACGAAGCCTGCTTCCGTGCCCGTAATATTGCGGCGCCCCTCAATGCGGCCCGTCACGGATACCGCACTCCCTGCGCCATCCGGCAGGACCGCTGCTACGACTGCCGCAGTCCTCAGCGGATCTGCAGCGCCCAGACCATCTACTGGAAAAAGATGAACCACATGGAGATGGAAGTCCTCCTCATCGGGGAAGATCTGGGGTTCTAAACGGCCGCCAGGCCGCGGAAGGACAGCATTACGCAACGGAAAGGAAGATTATCGCGTGAATTACGATTCCCGTAAAGCGTTTTGGATTTTATTGGCCATTGTCGCCTTCAATATTCTTTGTGGCATCGGTGGGGTGGCCCTGCTGGATCCGGATGAACCGGTCTACGCCGAGACGGCGAAAGAGATGATCCGTTTCCATGACTACTTGTCGCCGCGGATTTATCATGAATTTTGGTATGATAAACCGCCGATTTTCTACTGGCTTCTCGTGGGCAGCCTGAAATTGTTCGGTGGCTTTACGGAATTTTCTGCCCGCGTGCCTGCCTCCCTGATGGCGATTCTCAGTATTCTCCTGACCTACGCTTCCTTCCGCCGGCTCCTGGGCCCGCGCGCCGGGTGGTGGTCCGCCATGGTGATGGGCACGTCGGTCATGCTCCAGTACATGGGCAAGGCATCCGTCACGGATACGACGCTCCTCTTCTTCATGACGGCGGCCCTCCTGTGTTTTTTGCACCGCCGGTATTGGCTCCTGTACGTTTGCTGCGGCCTTGCCGTCATGACCAAAGGGCCCATCGGGGTTGTTTTCCCTGGCGGTATCATTTTTTGTTATCTTCTGGTGACACGGAACCTGAAGGAACTCCTGCGCATGCATGTGGTGCCCGGACTCCTTTTGACGGCCCTCATCGGATCCCCCTGGTATGTCTATATGTACCAGACCCACGGCTGGCAGTTCATCCAGGATTTTTTAGGCTTCCACAACCTGCAGCGTTTTGCCAAGCCTCTCCATCCGTCGCGCATGCACTGGTGGTTTTATATCCCCGTTGTCCTGTTGGGGATGTTCCCCTGGACAGGTCTTCTGTTCCAGTCCGTGAAGAACGGGATTACCAAAGCCCGCGCGCACGAGCGGGAGGTCCTGCTCTTCCTGGAAGTGTGGGCGGCTTTCGTCTTCCTGTTTTTCAGCGTCGCCAAGACGAAGCAGGTTTCGTACATGCTCGTCCTTTCCCCGGCCCTGTCCGGCCTGATTGGCTGGAATCTGGACCGGATGTTTCGGGAAAAATGCCGGGCCTTTCCGTCGTGGGCTGCCGGCAGCGGCGTTTTCTTCGCGCTGCTGGCGGCAGGCTGGATCCTGGGCGGCCGTTCCTTGCCGGAACTGGCCGTGGGCAGCCTGGTGCTCGGCGTTGGTACCCTTGCGCTGGGGCTGGCCATCCTGGGAGTCCTGCTTGGCAGGCGGAACGGGGAAGAAGGGGCCTGGCTCCACGTTGCTACGGGGCTCTTTACGATGGGCATGGTCTTTGTGTTCCTGATGCCCCTGGCCCAGGACCGCTTTAGCGTCAAGACCATGGCGCTCCAGTACCGATCCCTGGCCACGGATACGCAGAGGGTGCTGTATGTGGATAAGCAGCTTCGACCGGGGATGATGCTCTATACGGACATTCCCGGTATCGAAGCGGATACGAACAATCCGGATACGCTGGCCCGGCTTCGGGAAGACCCGCGTCCCAAGTATATCCTGATGCGCGATTATATGTACCGGAAACAGAAGGAGGAAATGGGCGGCGCCCGTTGGCAGCTGGTGCGGGAACACAAGGGCATTTGCCTGTTCAAGAGCGAAGAGTAAAGGATGAGGGTATGAGAGAACAACCGGTTTTATACATGGTCATTCCTTGCTACAACGAACAAGAAGTGTTGTTGGATTCGGCAGCGAAACTGAAGGAAAAGATGGAGAGCCTGATGGCGGCGCGTCAAATCAGCCGCCGCAGCAAGGTCTGTTTCGTCAACGATGGCAGCAGGGACAAGACTTGGGAAATGATCCGCGACCTGTGCATCAAGGACGGCCTTTTCTCCGCCGTCAACCTGGCCCACAACCGGGGTCACCAGAACGCGGTTACGGCAGGCCTCCTGACGGTCAAGGACTACTGCGACGCCGCCATCAGCATGGATGCGGATTTACAGGATGATATCAACGCCATCGACGCCATGGTGGAAAAGTACCGGGCAGGCTGCAACATCGTCTACGGCGTCCGCGAGAGCCGCAAGAGCGACTCCTTCTTCAAGCGCGTGACGGCCCAGGGATTCTACCGTTTCATGCAGGCCATGGGAGCCGATGTAATCTATAACCACGCCGATTTCCGTCTTATGGATAAAACAGCCCTGGAAGCTTTCGCGGAATTCCGCGAAGTAAACCTGTTTCTCCGCGGCGTCATCCCGATGATCGGCCTGAACCACGACTGTGTCTACTATGAGCGGAAGGAACGGCTGGCAGGAGAAAGCAAGTATCCCCTGGGAAAAATGCTCGCCCTTGCCTGGCAGGGCATTACCTCCCTGACGAACAATCCCATCGGCTATATCGTCAAGCTGGGACTCCTGATTTCCCTGATTTCCGGCGTTGTCCTGGTCTGGTCCCTGGTGGAACACTTCCGCGGCACGACGATTGCCGGCTGGACCAGCCTGATCGTCTCCCTGTGGTTCCTCGGCGGCCTGATCCTATTTTCGGTCGGAATTGTCGGGGAGTATATCGGCAAGATCTACCTGGAAGTCAAGCATCGTCCGAGGTTCATCGTCCAGGATTTCATTGACGGCAATGCCCGCAAGGGCGGCCGTCCGTCCCGTCAGGAACGAGGAGAGAGGAACAGCGGCGGAGCGCCGCGCCGTCGGGTCCCGGAAGGAAAACCGGACGGACAGCCGGCGAATCAGGAGACGACTGCCCGGCCGCAGCGGCGGGAACGGTCGGGACCGCGCCTGCCTGGCAAAATCCGCTGGCAGCAGAAACAGAGTAAGACACCGGTTGTTATCCTGTCGAAGGAACAACGGGAAAGAATGAGTGCCCCTGGCCAGAACGCGCCGGAGGGGACTGCGGGAGATCAGTGAGATTGATGTTACGGATGATTCAAGACTTAAGACAAGGTACCTTCGTCCGCCGGCCCAACCGTTTCCTGGCGGAAGTCCGGCTGGACGATGGCAGCCTGGTATCCTGTCATCTGCCAAATCCCGGCCGCATGTGGGAGCTTCTGCTTCCTCATGCGGTGCTCTATTTGCGCAAAGCGCCCCAGCGGGGGCGGAAGACCTCCTATGATGTGGTCGGCATCGAACGGGATGGTGTCCCGATTCTGCTGGATACGCAGTACAACAACGAGGTTGCGGCTTGGCTCGTGGCAACAAAGCAGATCCCCGGGTGGGAGGGATACCATCTGGTCCGGCGCGAAGTGACGGTCGGGGACAGCCGTTTCGATCTCCTGCTGGAACGGGAAGACGCGCCGGGAAACTCTCCTTTTTATGTGGAAGTGAAGTCGTGCACCCTCTTCGGCCGTCACGGGGCCATGTTTCCCGATGCCGTGACGGAGCGGGGAAGGAAACACATCCTGGAACTGTCCGCCATGGCGGACCGGGGCATCCATACAGGGATCCTGTTCCTGGTCCACTGGGACCGCGCCCGCTGGTTTTTACCGGATTATCATACAGACCCTGCCTTCGCAGAGGCCTTTTACAAGGCTGCCCCTAAACTGGACTGGAAAGCCCTGGCCCTGCGTTGGGACCGGACCTTTACCAAGCCGGACCCGGTGCGGCTGCTGCAATACCCGGCCGGAATCCTGGTCAGGGAGAACCAGGACCGCGGCGACTATATGGTCGTCCTCCAGCTGGCACAAGATAGGGAAATCAATACAGGGGCCCTGGGGCCGCAGCAGTACCCGGCAGGTTTCTATGTCTATGTCGGTTCCGCGCGGCGCGGACTGGCAGCGCGCCTGGCCCGGCACAGCCGGCTCCGCAAACAAATGCACTGGCATATCGACTACCTGCGGGACAAGGCATCCGTCACGGCCCTGCTTCCCATCCGTACGGCGGACGACCTGGAACACGACCTGGCAGCGGCCGTGGACCGCGTTGCGGACTGGCGCGTGGAGGCGTTCGGCTCGACGGACTGCCATTGCCCGTCCCATTTGTTCGGTTTCCACGAAAACCCGGTCCATATCCCGCGTTTTATGGCGGTTGTCGAGGAGTTCCGCATGAACCGCCTCGAGGGCATGTTGCCTGTTTAAACATAATTTAAGATTTCTTAATTCCGCTGTAAGATTCCGGTTATACCTTCCTTAAGTCTGTCTGTTATTGTAAAAGCAGCAAACAAAGGAGGGGTGACCATCATGATTTCAGCCATAGATACAGCCGTTGTGTATGTGGCAACGAAACTGACGGAAGGGGATTATTCCGTCCTGTTATGGATACAGGACAACTGGCGCACATCCGGCGGCGACATCTTCTGGAACGTCGTTACCAACGGGGTGTTCTGGGTGTTCGCTTTCCTGGCCGTGTGGCTGATCCTGCGAAACAGGAAGCAGGGCCGGCAGGTCGTCCTGTATGCCGGTACATCCCTGGTGCTGGCACTAGCCGGCAAGGAAATCCTAAAACACCTGATTCTGCGTCCTCGCCCGTACGACGCCTTTTACGACCTGATTCCGATCGTGCACGCAGGCGGGTCCTCTTTCCCGTCTGGACATACGACAGCGGCCTTCGCCGTGGCCCTGATGCTGTGCCGTTTCTTGCCACGGCGTTTGGGGATACCGGCGCTGGGAATGGCGGCCATGGTGTCGTTTTCCCGCCTTTATCTTGGCGTCCATTATCCCAGTGACGTGGCGGCCGGCATCCTGCTGGCCAGTGGCGCCGCGATTCTGGCGGAGAAGGTTGTCCCGGCCCTGCAGCACCTTGCCGGCCGATACCTGGGAACCGTTCCTCTCCAGCCACTTTCCGGCCGGCGTGTCCACTGACCTGGCTTTCTAAAAAGAAAAAACCGGCTTTTCGCCGTTCGGAGTGCCCGATGAGTTCCGATGTGCGGAAGGCCGGTTTTCGTTTGGGTATACGGATGCGAAAAACGGACAAAAAGGATACTTACGGCTGGAATTTATAGCCGACGCCCCAGACAGTGAGCAGGTGCCGTGGTTTGGACGGATTTTCCTCCACGGCTTCACGCAGGCGGTTGATATGGACGGGAATCGTGTCCGTCGAGCCCAGGGAATCCATGCCCCAGATACGGGTATACAAGGTTTCCCGGCTGAAGACGATGCCCGGGTTTTCCATGAGAAAGGCCAGCAGCTCGAATTCCTTGTTCGGCAGGGACAATTCCCGGTCCCCGACAAAGACCCGGCGGGTGTCCGGTTCTATGGTGAGGCCGCCGAGGGAGATGCGCCGCAATTCCTTCGCCCCACGCAGCCGCCTGTATTGCGCAAGCTGTGATTTCACTTTGGCTGCCAGGACGGCAGGGGAGAAGGGTTTTTCAATGTAATCGTCTGCACCGAGGCCCAGTCCCCGAATCTTGTCGATATCCGTATTGCGGGCCGTCACCATCAGGATCGGCGTATCAATCTTGTCCCGGATCTTGCGGCAGATTTCAAAGCCGTCCATGCCGGGCAGCATCACATCGAGAAGGATGAGGCTGTAATGACCGGTCAGGGCCGCTTCCATGCCTTCGATGCCGTCTCCCCTGATGACGGCGCCATATCCGTTGATTTCCATATAATCCTTCTCAATGGCTGCAATGTCCTTATCGTCTTCAATAATCAGAATCATGTCTTTCATCGTCATTCCTCCTTGACCAATGGGAACGTCATCGTGAAGGACAACCCATTCGGCGTCCCGTTTTCAATTTGCAGCGTGCCCTGCATGATGGCCATGGACCGGGCCACAATGGTCAGGCCGATGCCGCTTCCGTCCGCTGTGTGCGAACGGGCCTTATCCGTCCGGAAGAAGGGGTCCGTCAGGCGTTGCAGCAGTTGTTCCGGCACCCCGGGGCCATTGTCCCATACGCGCAGCACCGCGCGCCCGTCTTCCACGGTAAGATGGCAATGGACCTCCGCTTCCGGCAATGTCCGGTATTTGGCGCTGTTGGAAACCAGGTTCTGCAGAATCCGTTCCAGCAGCATCGTGTTGCCCCGGATGCAAACGGGTGTCTCCGGCACGGCCATCTCTACGGCGGCACCGGCCTTCTGCCAGTGCAGGTCGTTTTCGGAGGCCAAGGTGCGCAGGGTTTGTCCCAGGTTCAGCAGTTTCATGGGAATGGCCCGCTCTCCCAGGTCGATTTTGGAGAGCAGGAAGAGTTGTTCTACCATGCGGTTCAAATCTTCTGTCTTATGGTCAATGACCTCCAGATATTGTTTCCGCTTTTCCGGCGTCGAGGCCACGTTGTCCTTCAGTCCTTCGACATAGGCCTTGATGGCGGTCAGGGGGGTACGGATGTCGTGCGAGATGCTGGCAATCAACTCTTTGCGGTTTTCTTCCTGCCGTTCCCGCTCCCTCAGGGAATCCTGCAGGTTTACGGCCATGAGGTTGAAGGCGTCGACCACGGGTCGGAACTCATCCTGCCGGTCGTGGCCGATGCGTACCCCCAGGTCTCCCTCCTGGATGCGCTCCGAGGCGTGCTGCAGTTCAACCAGGGGAGGGATGATGTGATGCAGCACAAAGCGGGACAGGAACCAGCTGGAAAGCAGGATGAAGGCCAGAAGGGAAAGGGCGCAGACGAATTCCGTAAGATGCAGGGCCTGCTCGAAGACCTCGTCCGAAGCAGGTGGCGCAATCTGGTTAAAATAGTGAAGCGTATATACCCGTCCCTTGACAACCTGTTTTTCCATAAAGTAGTTCCTCTTTGGGGACGAAGCGTAGCGTACTCCCCTGGAACCCTGTTCCAGGGACGCCATGACTTGCTTGATATCCGGTGTCGTCTCTTTTGCCAGGAACTGATTTCCGTATGTGTAGATGACCTGTCCTTCCCGGCTGACCATGATGCAGTTGTAGTCCGGATCCAGCAGGCCCAGGAGCCATATGTCGGACAGATTGCCGTCAGGATGGCTGCGCAGGTTGCGGAATACCACGTGGTGGAGGACCATGGTGATCCGTTGGAACTGGTTGACGTTCTCGGCATAAATATGGTGTCCGCTTTGTGCGAAGAGGGCCAGGCCGCCGGCGCACAGGAGTAAGACGAAGAAGGTCATGACGATGGGAATGAAGAAGGTCAGGATGTGCGACAGGATCAGGCGGTTTTTGATGTTCATAGCGTTACCTCGGAAAAGGGACGATGGTCCCAGGAAACCTTTTTCAGGAAGTTCCGGGAAGTACCCGGCCAGGAGCGTTTTTTGTTCTCCTAAAATTATACGGGCCTTTGCAATCCACTGCAAATATTTCCGGGAAGTGTTTTATGGTTTTTTTATGTCTGTTTAAACTTTGTTTAATTTTCCGTAGTCCCGGCTTTAATCCTGCCTGCTAAGATGGAAAAAAGCGGAGGCGGCTGGCGCCTCCGGACTCTACGTGGCAAAGGAGAACCGGGTATGCAATGGTTTGACAAGATGCGGCAAGGCAGAATCCGCTGCCTCGCCCTCTTTTTTCTGACGTATATGGCGGCGCAGTCCCTTCTGCGCGCCGTTAATCTCCTGACATCACTGGACATGGTGTCCCTGGCAGCCGGGGACATGCTGCGCACCTTTCTGGCAGGACTGGTCTACGACACGGCATCCGGCGTTTTCTTTACGCTGCCCCTGGCACTGCTCCTCTGGGGTCTGCCGGCCCGCTGGCTGAACAGGAAGGTCGGCCGGGCGCTGTTGTTTCTCGTGACTTTCTTCCAGAATGGGCTTATGGTCTTTTCCCTCGTCGCCCTGCATTTGTACTGGCAGGAATTTCATACGAATTTCAATTTCATCGCAGTGGATTACCTTGTCTATACGCAGGAGATGATTGGGCAGATCCGCCAATCCTTTCCGGTGGAAATCCTGCTGCCGGGAATTTTCGCGGTGGCCCTGGCCCTGACAGGGTGGGAAGGGAGTCGCTTTCCGTGCGTCTTTCCTGAGAAAGGGAAGCGGTCCTGCCTGATGGGCGCCTTGTGCCTGCTTCTGGTTCCCTTGCTGGCTGTTCTGGTCCCCCAAGACACATGGCGGGAAAAAATCAGTGACAATGCCTACAACGTGGAATTGGCAGGAAACGGTCCCTACGGTTTCGTCTACGCGTACTTCCATAACCAGTTGGATTACAACCGGTATTACCGGAAAGAAGACCGGAATCTCGTCCGCTCGTATTTGCGGCAGGCCCTGCGTGCGGACAATGTCACGTTTACCGGCCCTGCCGACACGCTCGACGTGACGCGCCGTGTGGAGAACCACAACGCCTTGACAGACCGTCGTCCGAATGTCGTCTTGATTACGGTGGAAAGCCTGAGTTCCGACTTCATGGGCACTTTTCACGGGGAAAAGGATTGGACGCCCAATTTGGACAAATTGGCCTCCCAATCCCTCGTGTTTTCCCGGATGTACGCGACGGGAACACGCACGGTGCGGGGGTTGGAAGCCCTGGCGTTGGCCGTGCCTCCCACACCAGGCCAGTCGATTCTGCGCCGCCCCGATTATGCCGGACTTTTTACGCTGGGAAATGCGCTGAACCAGGCAGGGTATCAGACGGATTTCCTGTATGGGGGATACGGGTACTTTGACAATATGAATGCCTTTTACGAGGGAAACGATTTTGCGGTCCATGACCGGTTGAGCATCCCGAAGGAGAAAATTTTCTGCGAATCCGTCTGGGGCGTGGCGGATGAAATTCTCTTCGACAAGGTGCTGGAAACCATGGACGAACGGGCCGCAAAACACGAACCGGCCCTGGAAGTAGTGATGACGACGAGCAACCACCGCCCGTTCCGCTTTCCCGAAGGGCGGGTACAAGCGGAGCAGGGATCCCGGGAAGGCGGCGTCCGCTACACGGATTGGGCAATCCAGGACTTTTTGGAAAAAGCCCGCAGGAAGCCGTGGTTCGCGAATACGGTGTTCGTCCTTGTAGCGGACCACCAGGCCGCAGCTGCCGGAAAGATGGCCTTACCGGTCCACAAATATCATATTCCTTGTATGATTTACGCGCCCGGCCTGATTCCTGCCGGGGTCAACGACCGGCTGGTGAGCCAGATAGATTTGGCCCCGACGCTTCTCGGTCTGCTGGGCGTTTCGTATACTTCGCGTTTCCTCGGCCAGGACATCTACCGGACCCGGCTCGGGCAGGAACGGATTTTTATCAGTACCTACCAGAGTCTCGGCTATATCGAAAACAATTATCTCCTGATCCTGAATCCGCAGCAAAGGGTAGAATCGTACCGGATCCTCGACTGGCAGAAGAGCCGGTACGAAAAGGAACCGTTGGATCCGGTCCTGCAGGAGCATGCCATCGCGTGGTATCAGGGAGCCTATGAGTTATATAATGGAGGAGACCTGAAAAATCCCGTCGTTCCGTGAGGAATCCGGAATAAATAGGCAAAAATATGTTTGCCTACTTTCCCCTGTCCAGCCTTTTTGCTATAATGAAATCAGCAAAGAGAGGTGGGCAGGTTTTTTATGAACGCAGGAACAAGACTGGAAACCGTGGCCGGACTGGTGCCTCCCTGCGAGACAGCAGCGGATGTGGGAACAGACCACGGCTATGTACCGGCCCTTTTGATCCAGACGGGCCGCTGCCGCAAGGTCATCGCGTCGGATATCGCGGCCGGGCCTTGCGACGCTGCCCGGGAGACCGTGGCTCGCTACGGTCTGGAAGGGGCTGTCGAAGTGCGGCAGGCGCCAGGGCTGGCAGGACTGGCCCCGCACGAAGTCCAGGCCGTCGTCATTGCCGGGATGGGCGGGGCGACCATCCGTATGATCCTGGAAGAGGCCCCGGCCGTGGCTGCCACCGTAGGAACCTTCGTGCTGCAGCCCATGAACGGCCAGGCCGAGCTGCGGGCCTGGCTGTCGGGACACGGGTTTGTCATCCGTGACGAACAGTTGTGCAAGGAACGGGATCGGCTGTACACGATCTTAACCGTTTCTTCCGGAAAGAGCCGTCCCCTGACGAAATTGGAAGCTTTGGCCGGTCCGGTGCTGCTGTACGAAGACAGGCCGTACCGCCTCGAATATCTGGAGGAACTGCACCGCCATTACAGGCGGCTCCTGCAGCAGATGGAACAAAGCCGTGAGGCTGTGGCATCGGACAAGTACCGGGCCTGGCAGCGGCTGGAACGACAATTGGAGGAATCTATTGATGCTTGCCGCAGTGAAGGACGTCATCCGGATCCTGAATGAGGTTGCCCCGCCGTCGCTGGCGGAGGAATGGGACAACGTAGGGCTGATGGTGGGCCGCACGGACGAACCGGTGCGGGTCATCCTGTGCGCCCTGGACTATTCGGCGGAGGTGCTGGCCCAAGCGCGGGAACTCCGCGCGAATCTGATCGTGACCCACCATCCGGCGATTTTCAAGGGAATCCGCCATTTGACGGACGAAGACTGGCATACATCCCTGCTGCTGGACGCGGCGCGGGAGAACATCGCCGTTTTCAGCGCCCATACGAACCTGGACAGCGCGATTGGGGGAATCAACGATGTCCTGGCGGAACTGCTGGGCCTGGATGGGGTGGAAACCCTGTGTGAACAGGCGGGCACCCTGGCGGGCATCGGCCGCGTCGGTGTCCTGCCGGAACCGAAGGAAGTGGCGGTGTTTGCCGATACGGTCCGCGAAAAACTGGGCCTTCCCCATATTACGTATGCCCCGGCCGGCGCCATGGTCCGGAAGGTGGCCGTGTGCAGCGGTGCGGGCATGGATTTCCTGGATGCGGCCCTGCGTAGCGGCGCGGACACATACGTGACGGGTGACGTCAAATATCATGAGGCGCAGGACGCCGTAGGCAAAGGAATCAATGTCATCGACGGTACACACCAGGCGACGGAACTCATCATGATGAATCACCTGGCGGACCGGCTTGCCCTGCGGCTCAGTAGGGACAGTTACGCGACCCGTGTACTGGGGGCGAAGGGAACGCCGCTCTTCCGGGTCCTATAAGTCAAGACAGAATGTAGGAGTGACACGACATGATTAGTGAAATGAAGGCCGGGCAGACGGTCTGCCAGCCTTTGATTGTCCGGACGCTGCGGTCCGGCAACTCGTCCAATGGCGGCGTGTTTGTCCGCGGCACGGTAGAAGATAACAGCGGCAGCATGCCCTTTATCAGTTTTGAACAGAGAATCGTCGACAAGCTGCGCAGTCCGGACCGCACCAAGTCGTCCGTGTACCTTGTCACCGGCAAGGTGGATTTATCCAAGTATGCCCGGGACAGCCTGGGAATGCAGATTGTCATCGAAAAACTGGAAGACCTGCGCTCGGACGATGATATTTCCATGCTGATCCCCCGTGGGAATTTCAATCTGGAACAGTACAAGGAAAAGTTATCGTCTCTTATCGGCAAGGTAAAACTGCCGACGTTGCGGAGCCTGCTTCAGCGAATTTTCAATCCCGTTTTCTGCGAACGGTTTTACCGTGCCCCCGCGGGGATGAAGATGCACCATGCCTACCTGGGTGGCCTGCTCCATCATACGGTGGATGTGGCGGAATTGGCCCTGTCCATGGCGCAGACCATCGGTCACGTCGATACGGATCTCGTGCTTGCCGGCGCGCTGCTCCATGATATCGGCAAAGTCAAGGAAATCAGCTCCAACATCGGGTTTCCCTATACGACGGAGGGAAAACTGTTGGGACATATCAGCCTGTCTGTCATGATTGTACGGGAAGCGGCGGCGGATTTGAAAATGCCCGACAGCTCCCTGCAGCAACTGGAACACATCATCCTGTCCCATCACGGGGATCGAGAGAAGGGTTCCCCGATGGAATGTGTGACCCGCGAAGCGTTTATCGTCCACTATGCGGATGAAGTCAACGCCATCATGAATCAGTTCGATACGGCCGATGGAAAGGGGCAGTGGTGCAGCAATTTCATGCTGCATCGGGATCTTTTTATCAATTGGTGAACCCTGGCCGGCTCCCTGCGGACCGGTTCCACAGGATTCCCCTCCGGCGCGCCGGGGAACGGGAAGAAAGGGGACTAGGATGGAAAGAAAGAAAAGGCAGCCTGTGCATGGCGAAGTCATGGAAAAATTCTATCAGGTCCGTACCAGTCCGGAGGACTTGGGCAAGCTGAAACAAGCTGTCAAGGAGATTAAATCCCTGCTGTCCCAGGCCCGCGGCACGGGGGAGGGTTTTCCGTATGCGACGACCAGCGACATCCTGCTGGCGGCGTTGAAGCACTATGGGGAATATCTTCGCGCCCGCGTGAAGCCGTAGGCGGTGCAGCCACAAACGGTTCCCGAGGCAGGCGCTCCCGTTCTTTGTAAAGGGCTTGCAAAAGCAGCGATTCTGTGTTAAGCTATGTCCGTGAGTATAAAAGGCAATCGCGGCGTCCTTTAAGGACGGTGAGGAAAGTCCGAGCTCCAAAGGGCAGAGTGCCGGATAACGTCCGGCGAGAGAAATCTCAGGGATAGTGCCACAGAAAAGTGTACCGCCAGGCTTTTGTCTGGTAAGGGTGGAACGGTGCGGTAAGAGCGCACCAGCAAGTAAGTAATTACTTGGCTTGGTAAACCCCACTCGGAGTAAGACCAAATAGGGAAGGGATGATGTTGCCCGCTGATCCTTCCGGGTTGTGTCGCTGTAACCGGGGAGTAATCTCTGGTATAGATAAATGATTGCCACCGCTTGTCGGAACAGAACTCGGCTTATTGACTACTCACACCGAAAGAACAGGCTGTCGGAGAAATCCGGCAGCCTTTTTCTTGCTTAAAGTGTAATATATATTACACACAAAGCCGTTTATCTTTTTCACAACTATTAGGACCAAAAATTTTTTTAGGTCCTAAAAAATTAGCGCCCGAACTCTATATTTTTCGTTAAATTCGCTGAAAACGGCTTGGTTGAGCGATGCGCAAAATGACGTCAAAAAATCGTCAAAATGACGAGAACTTTGTTTTTTTCATTTTGTTCACATTTACCGGCTCTTCTTGTGCTATAATGAGTGCGTGAAACACAGATATGGGCTTGTGAAACATATTTTTTGTGTGGTTGTGTTGTTTGAGAGAGGATGCGACCGTACCAGGGGTGGCTGCGGCCGGTGTGTTCACTCTGTGGCACGACATGAAACGAAAACCTGAGGCTGTAATTCTCCGCTTCGATCAAACGGATCTGACCGTGATCTGACCGTTGAGGGGTCTTCTCGCAGAATCACAGAAAGGGCGTGCGTCATAGTGTCAACCAAGAGGAAGGTCTTTTCGGCCTTGTTAGCCGTAGCGCTTTCGTGCTTTTCGGCTACCATGAGTTTTGCCGATTTCTCGGAAGGGGACCGGGGGTCGGAAGTTGTTGAAATCCAGAAACAACTGGCTTCCCTGAACTACAGTATCGGCTCCGTGGACGGTGTCTTCGGGCCGGCTACCGAACAGGCAGTCAAGGAATTCCAGGCTGCCCGGGGCCTGTCTGTCGATGGTATCGTCGGCGAAGCCACTTACCGAAGCCTCATGAACCGGGCGATGCCCGTCAACCGTTCCGGTAACAGCGCCCTGACCCGGAGTATTCTCCGCAATGCCTATGCCATGCGAGGCGTTCCGTATGTCTTTGGGGGTACGTCTCCCTACGGCTTTGACTGCTCGGGCTTTACGAGCTATGTGTTCGCCCAGTCCGGCATCTACATTCCCCGGACGGCCGACGGCCAGTATTACGCTTCCCGGCGTATTTCTTCGTCGTCCCTGCGTCCCGGTGACCTCGTCTTCTTCACGACCTATGCCCCCGGCGCGTCCCATTGCGGGATTTACGTCGGCAATGGTCAGTTCATCCATGCCTCGTCCAGCCAGGGTGTTACCGTGTCCAGTGTCTTCGGCGGCTACTGGGGCGAACGCTACATCGGCGCTGGCCGCGTGTACTGAGGATAGTGCGGGGAAACTGGCAGATAGCCTGAGTGCGAATTTTTCAGACAGACAGCTTGTGGGCTGTCTGTCTTTTTTTTGTTTGTAAACCTTTTGTGAAAGTGGCTGTCGAAGTGTTAAATTCCCCGGGATTTTCTGCTATAATAAGACAAGCCTTTTGGCATATTATTGTAGGAATCGTTGGGGACAGGAACGGGAATCGAGTTTCGTCCTTCATAGAGAGAAAGGTGGAAGAACCATGAACAATTATAAAGTGCTGATTGCGGATGACGAAGCGCAAATCCGGGAAATCCTTCGCGTCTATTTCCAAAAGGAAGGGTTCCAGGTCCTCGAGGCGGAAAACGGCCAGGAGGCGTTGGAACGGGTCGAGGCGGACCGCCCGGATATCCTGCTGCTGGACATCATGATGCCTGTCATGGACGGCTTGCAGGTCTGTGAGGAAGTGCGCCGAAAATATGACATCCCCATTATTATGCTGACCGCCAAGGACGATGACGACGACAGGATCCTCGGGCTGGAGACCGGCGCCGACGACTATATTACCAAGCCCTTCAACACGCGCGAAGTCGTGGCCCGCGTCAAGGCGGTCCTGCGCCGTGCCGGTGGATTCCAGACGGCTACGGAAAAAAAGACCATCGAATTCCCGGGGCTCTTCATCGACCAGGAAAAGATGGAGGTCACGTCCTTCGGCAGAAAAGTTTCCTTTACGACGAAGGAATTCGAATTGCTCTGGTTCCTGGCTTTGACGCCGGGCAAGGTCTACTCCCGCAACCAGCTCCTGGAATCCATTTGGGGGTACACTTATTTTGGCGATACGCGCACCGTGGACACGCATATCAAGCGGATCCGGCAGAAACTGGCCGTGCCGAAGGATGCCGTCTGGGATGTGGCCACTGTCTGGGGCGTCGGGTATAAATTTGAGTTGAAGCAGCCTGCGGCGAAAGCCTGAACGGTGCTGTACAGGTTTGAGGTGTAACGTGAATAAATCCCTCAGTACCCGCCTGATGTACAGTTTCATGGCGATCATCGTTATCGTCGTGGTCGGTGTCTCGGCGGGCACTTCCTATTTAATCGCCGACTATTTCGTCAAGCTGCGGGAGGAACAGTTGTCCGAACGGGGCCGCGAAATGGCCAATACCGTCGAATATTTCTTTCAGAATGACACGAACCACTACATTCTTATGCGGTATCTGATTGCCGTGGACCATTTGGTGGGTGCCAGGATCTGGCTCTTCGACGACCGCTATAATTTGATTGCGGCGTCCAACATCGCCGCGGACGTCGATGCCGCCGCCAAGGAACATGGCGGGAGAAACAGCATCAAGCCCGATGTGGCGGCGCCGGCGGATTTGATTCCCCGGTTCGAATATACGTCCCGCCTGGCCGAAGAAATCAAAAGCGGCACCGTTTCGTACCACGTCAACAAAATCTTGGCAGATATTTACGACGGCGGCACGATCCGCTCCCAAGTCTATCATCCGTACTTCAAGCAGCAGGTCATGCTCGTCGGCGTACCCTACAGTTCCGCCAACGGACAAAAGGGTGCCATCCTGCTGGCCGAACCCATGAGCGGATTTGGCGGGATTCTCCGGAATATCTACATCTTCACGGCCATTGTCGGCCTGGTGGCTCTCCTGATCAGCCTCTTTATGGTGCGGCACTTGACTAAGCTCATTGTCAAGCCCCTGCTGTCCATGAAAGATGCTACCGTGGCCATTGCCAAGGGCAATTATTCCGTCAAGGTCGACGTCCACGGCGAAGACGAAGTGGCGGAATTGGGGCTGGCCATCAATCATTTGAGTGAAGAGCTGAGCAGCTATCTGGGAAAACTGGCCCGCATGGAAAAGACGCGCCGGGATTTTGTGGCCAATGTGTCCCATGAATTGCGGACGCCGATCACGATTATCCGCGGCTATGTGGAAATCATCCATGACAATCTGTCCGAGGCTGTGGAAGACGAGTCCGTCAACAAACGCTACTGCGATTTGATTTCCAAGGAGACCCAGCGCCTGGAACGCCTGGTCCGCGCCCTTCTGGACATCAGCCGGCTTCAGGCATCGGGCAAATTGACGCCTGCCGAAATGGAAGAACTGCCCATGGCCGATATTATCCGGTCCGTGGCGGAACAGCTGAAGGTGAAGGCGGATCCCAAGCACATCACGATTTCCATGCAGCTCGATGAATCATGCCGTCTCTACGGAAACGGGGACCAGATGGTCCAGCTCGTCCTCATTCTGGGGGACAACGCCATCAAGTATTCCCCGGAAGGCAGTTTTGTCCGCTATGAAACGAAACAGCTGGAGGACGGCAGTTTCGAAATGACCATCGTCGACAACGGGCCGGGGATTCCCGAAGCGGATTTGCCTTATATCTTCGACCGCTTTTATAAGGTAGACAAGTCCCATTGCAACAGCGCCACCAAAGGAACGGGCCTGGGGCTCGCCATTGCGAAGGAAATCGTCCGGCGCCACCGCGGCCGTCTGGAAGTCTTTTCCAAGTTGGGACAGGGGACACGCTTTATGGTCACGTTCCCGCCGGAGGCCGTCGTACGGGGGGACAACCATGAATAACCTCCTGATTCCCGACTATCGTTTCGCGCGGCTCTCTTCCCTGACGCCGGACTGGCTCCGGCAGCACGGCTATCAGGCGCTGCTGCTGGACCTGGACAACACCTTCCTGCGCCGGGACAGGGAACAGGTCCCGCCGGACCAGATCCACTGGGTCCGCCTGCTCCGGCAGCACGGCATCGCCGTTGTCTTTGTTTCGAACAGCGGCGGCGGCCGGCTTCGTCATGTCCGGGAAGTCACGGGCTGCCCTGCCGTTTCCTGGGCGCTGAAACCCTGGGGGCGGGCCTTTCGAAAAGCCTTGGCGCTTCTGCCGCCGGATACGCCGGCCCTCGTCGTGGGAGACCAGCTTTTTACGGATGTACTGGGCGCCCATCTGGCCGGGCTGCCGGCGGCGCTGGTCGCCTCCCTGGGCAGCCCGGAATTTGTGTTTACCCGCGCCATGCGGCGCCTGGAAACAGTTGTCATCCGCCGGGCGCGGGCCCAGCAGCGCTGGCCCCGGCAGCGGGACGGGGAAGAACGGACAGTCCCGCACGGGAAACCGGCGGTATCTGTCGGAATCGTAGGGGAAGAAGATCGCGAGAAAGCGGGGATTTCATGAAAATCGCCTTGGTACAAATGAAACTGGAAGAAAAGAATCATGCCGGGAACACGGCCCATGGCCTGGAAATGCTGGAAACCATTCATCAGGCGGATGAAGATATTATAATTATCCTGCTGACAGGCTATGATTTTTTTTCTTATGCACAACGCGCTCTTAAAGCAGGGGCAACGGATTATCTGCTCAAACCTATCAGCGCTAAAGTGTTGCGCGAAACGCTTTCAAAGGCTGCCGAAAAGGTAAAGCAACGAAAGGTGCGGCAAGAGCAGTTTGATCGGTTTGAAGAGCAAAATTTACCTGACGCAATGCAGAAGGAAGAGGAAACGGATATCCCTGCCAAGATGATGGCCATCATTGAACGCAGATGGAACGATCCTGCTTTTAATATGGACGAAATTGCGCAGAAACTTTACATGAATGCCAATTATTTGCGTCAGATATTTAAAGATGAATACCAAATCAGTTTTGTCAAAGTTATTCGTATGATACGTTTGCAAAATGCGGCAAAACTTCTTGTCTCGACGGATAAACAAATTCAGCAAATTTCTGAAGATATTGGCTATGTTGATTCTGCCTATTTTTCCAGTTGCTTTCGAGAAGCTTATGGTTTGAGCCCGCGGGAATACCGT
>ENA-ORNY01000077-ORNY01000077.1-human-gut-metagenome-genome-assembly--contig:-NODE-77-length-80043-cov-17.472408_pt1 | contig 80043 bp, 90 predicted proteins | sample MGYA00242122_ERZ509036 | MGnify/ENA primary metagenome ERZ509036 (study PRJEB26280, sample SAMEA2338696) | human gut metagenome | biome: human gut; feature: human-associated habitat; material: faeces... | reverse complement strand
TTAAAGTGGCACGCGAGCTGGGTTCAGAACGTCGTGAGACAGTTCGGTCCCTATCCGTCGTTGGCGTAGGAAAATTGAGGAGAGCTGTTCCTAGTACGAGAGGACCGGAATGGACATACCTCTGGTGTATCTGTTGTAACGCCAGTTGCAGCGCAGAGTAGCTATGTATGGACGGGATAACCGCTGAAAGCATCTAAGCGGGAAGCCTCCTCCAAGATGAATTTTCCCATTCTTCGTGAAGTAAGATTCCTTGTAGACTACGAGGTTGATAGGCTGGAGATGGAAGCATAGTGATATGTTGAGTTGACCAGTACTAATAAATCGAGGATTTAACTCAAATTATTTTGATGAAGAGATTCAAATTTATATTATCGAGTTTTTAAAGGACAAAATCCTTTATTGGTGACGATAGCTCAGGTGGTACACCTCTTCCCATACCGAACAGAGAAGTTAAGCCCTGATACGCTGAAAATAGTGTTATGCTAAGATATGGAGTTGCCAATAATTTTTTTTTGCTTTAAATTATTAATTTTATATATATTATATCTTGTTTATATTGTTTTTTTTATTTATAATTGATATGGAAGGTGAAAAATATGAATATTTATAAATATACTTCTCGTAATGAGAATGATACTGTTGCATTAGCTCAAAATATTGAATCTGAAAAATTTCCTAATATGGTTATTTGCTTAGATGGAGAACTTGGTAGTGGAAAAACTGTTTTTGTTAAAGGCTTTGCACATGCATTAGGAATTGAGGATAATATTACTAGTCCAACATTTAATATTATAAAGGAATATAACTCTGGAGAGTTACCACTTTATCATATGGATGTATATAGATTAGATAAAGATTCTAATGATATTGGAATTGAGGATTATTTTAGTAAAGGTGGAGTTACATTAATTGAATGGTCAGATATAATTACTGATATATTACCAGATGAAAGATTACAAATAAATATTAAAGTTATTTCTGAGAACGGTAGAGTATTTGAATTAATTCCTTATGGTGAAAAATATGAAGAGTTATGTAACTTTGTTTTATAGGTAGATTATGTATACTTTATTTATAGATACACACCTTTATGATATTGATGTTGTTTTGTATAAGGATGGAATTGTTTATTTGCATAAGAGCATTGATAAAAGCATGAATAATAATTCATTATTAGTGCCGACTATTATGAAATGTATTACTAACATCAAACTTAATGAAATTATTGTTGTAAATGGGCCAGGATCTTTTACCGGTGTAAGGACAGGTGTAACGGTTGCAAAAACATTAAGTTATTTATTAAATATTTCTATTAAACAAGTTTCTTATCTTGATATTATGGATTTTTCTTTAGATAGTACCGAAAATCTAGTAGGTTTTTACGATAATAGTGGTATTTTTGTTGGAAAATATTTAAATCATAGGTTAACTGGAAAATATGAATACATTAAAAAAAGGGAGTTAAATTCAAATGAGTTTTCTAATTTAAAAACAGATGTTATTATTGATTACTCTAAAATTTATAATTTAATTTCTAAGCTTCCAAAAATTGATCCTAAACACGTTAATCCAATTTATGTAAAAAAAATAAGTGTTGAATATGATTAGAGAATTAAAAAATACTGATATCGAACAGTTAACTAAATTACTAATAAATTATGATAAAAACATTGAAAATCACTTTAACTTTAGTTATTATTTATCTAATGATATATATAGTCAGTACGTTTATGTAATTAATGATAAAATTGTTGGTTATGTCTTAATAACAGTTATTGATACTTTAGTGGAAATTCATTTATTGTATGTTGATAATTTATTTAGAAATCAAAAATTTGGTACAAAATTAATGGATTATATAATTAATAAATACTCTAATTTTAGATTTTTATTGGAGGTGTCAATTAATAATTATATAGCAATTAAACTATATGAAAATATGAATTTTAAAATAATTAATATAAGAAAAAAATATTATAATGATATTGATGCTTATGTTATGGAAAGGAATTAATATGAAAGATGTCTACATTTTAGCAGTTGAGTCAAGTTGTGATGATACAAGTATTGCAATTGTAAAAAATGGTAAAGAATGTATTGCAATGAGTATATCTTCACAAATAGACGTTCATAATAAATTTGGAGGTGTTGTACCTGAAATAGCTTCGAGAATGCATTGTGAGAACATTTTATATGTTTTAGAGGATTGTTTATCTCAAACAAATTTAAAAATTGAGGATATGGATGCTATAGCAGTAACATATAAACCAGGATTACTTGGTTCATTACTCGTGGGATTAGAATTTGCAAAGACTGTTGCTGCTGTATATAATAAACCTCTTATAGGTGTTAACCATTTAATTGGTCATATTTATGCAAATAATATCGAAGATAATTTAGAATTTCCTTTACTTGCGCTTGTTGTAAGTGGTGGACATACTGAACTTTCTATAATGCATAATAATTATGAGTTTGAACTTCTTGGAACAACGCTTGATGATGCAATAGGTGAAAGTTTTGATAAAGTTGCAAGAGTTTTGGGTTTTCCTTACCCTGGTGGCCCAAGTATTGAAAAAGCTTCCTTACTTGGGAAAAATACTTATAATTTAACAAAGCCTGTAAATGATGAGACATATAATTTTAGTTACAGTGGGTTAAAAAGTCAGGTTTTAAACATAATTAATAATGCAAAAATGAAAAATATTGAGATAAATAAAAATGATTTGTCTTGTTCTTTTCAAACTATAGCTGTTGATGAGATTGTTCGTAAGGTAGAACTTGCTTTAAAAAATACAGATATAAAAAGACTTGCTTTAGCGGGTGGAGTATCTGCGAATAAATATTTACATAACGAACTTCAAAAAATATGTGATAAATATAATGTCAAACTATATAATCCTAGAATGATTTATTGTACTGATAACGCTGCAATGATTGGCGCCGCAGCTTATCCGCTTTTTTTAAAAAAAGATTTTAAAGATTTAACTTTGGATGCTAATAGTAGTGCTGATTTAATATCATAAATTTACAAAATATCATTATTATTGATTTACTATTTACCAATAATATGGTAAAATTAATTTACTTGGGGTAGATTGGTTTCGACATATGTTAATAGATATGATTGCAAGTAGTTGGCAAACTATAAATGCACAAAAAAAATAAATGACGAAACTTCTTATAGTTTCACTCCTGCATTTGCCTAATTAGAGGTTTGGGAGTACTCACTTACTTTCTTGCTTATTGAAAGTAAAATGGGTTCATATTAATAAGCTATATTTATTATATTTTTTGAGTATAGTAAATGAATATTAATCAAAATTACTATTTATGAGGTTCGTTTTAGCCATATAGATAGGAAATTTAAATAGAACTAAACTTGTAGATATTGTATAATATGACATATTGGACAGGAGTTCAATTCTCCTCTACTCCACCAAATAGTAAATTATTGCCCGTATTTACGGGTTTTTTTATGATTTGCAATTTTTAATTCTTCATTTTGAAAATTTTATTTGTCAAATATATGGACAAACCAAAATAAATTTGCTATACTACTTGCGAGTAAAGAAATTACTCCTTGCTTTTTATGTCATTAAAAAGCCGAGTAGACCATAAGGAGGTGTAAAAAGATGAATAAGTACGAAATAATGTTTATCGTTAAAAACACTATTGAAGATGACAAAGTAAAAAAAGTTGCAGACAGTTTAAAAGGTTTAATAACTAACGATAAAGGTAGTATCATCGAGTTTAAGGAAATGGGCAAAAGAAAACTTGCTTATCCAATTAAAAAAGAGTTAACAGGAACATATTATGTTATGACTGTTGAAGCAAAACACGATACTATTAAAGAATTTGAACGTAAAGTTCGTATTAATGAAAATGTTTTAAGACATTTAATTATTAACAAAGGAGAATAAGATGAATAAAGTTATATTATGCGGTAGATTTACAAGAGATCCTGAGTCAAGAATGACATCTGCTTCAATGGAAGTATCAAGATTTTCATTAGCTTGCCCTAGTGATTTTGTAAACAAAGAGGGTCAAAGAGAGACTGAATTTATAAATTGTGTTGCTTTTGGAAGAACAGCACAAACATTAAATAAATATTGCACAAAAGGAAGTATGATTTTAGCACAGGGTCGTATAAGAAACAGTAGTTATGATGCACAAGATGGAACTAAAAGATATACTACTGATGTAGTTATTGACAATTTTGAATTTGTAAGTGGTTCAAATAGAAATACAAGTCCAAATGCTAACCATGCACCTAGTTATAATAGTGCTCCAGCAAATAATTACTCTGCACCATCATTTAATACAAATATGCAAACTACCGATATATCTGAGGATCCTTATAAAGAATTTAGTGATGAAACTAATATAAGTAGTGATGAATTTCCATTTTAAGAAGGAGGAATAAGGTATGGCAGAATTTTATCATAAGAAAAAAAGAATATGCCAAATGTGTGCTGGTAAATCAGTTGACTATAAAGATGTAATGATTATTAATAAATATATCAATGAAAAAGGTAAAATATTACCTCGTAGAATGACTGGCGCATGTGCAAAACATCAAAGACATATTGCTGAACAAGTTAAATATGCTCGTTTAATGGCATTAATACCATTTGTTAAATAATAACAAATGGTTTTTTTAATGAAGTTTTTATGTTATAATAAGTTATAGTATTTAAGGAGGATTTTAAATGAAAGTTATACTTTTAAAAGATGTAAAATCTCAAGGAAGAAAAGATGATATTATAAATGTATCAGATGGATATGCTAATAACTATTTGATAAAAAATAAGCTCGCTGTTGCATACACTGATACTAGTAAAAAGATTTTAGATAAGCAAATTCAAATTAGAAATGATGAAGAAGAAAAAGTAATTGCTAATTTAACTGAAATTAAAAATAAACTAAATGACAAAATTATTGAGTTTAAAGTAAAAACCGGAAAAGATGATAGAGTCTTTGGTACAGTTTCCTCAAAACAAATAAGTGATAAAATAAATGAACTTGGCTATGATATTGATAAAAAATGTATATTAATAGATACACCTTTATCTAGCTTAGGAACATATAAAGTTAAAATAAAATTACATAAAAAAGTTGAATTTAATATAAATATTAAGTTAATTAAATAAGAAAGGAGAGTTATGGCACAATCATTACCATTTAATTCCGAAGCGGAAATGTCCGTTCTTGGAATTTCATTTATTTCAAAAGATCAAGTTGATAAAATTTGTGAAAGTGTTAATGAAGATATGTTTTTTGATGAAAGAAACAAAACTCTTTTTTGTGCTATAAAAAGTTTACACGATAAAAAGATACCTATAGATATTACTACAATAAGTACTGAACTTGATAAAACGAAAAAATCATCAATTGTTAATATCAATTATATAATGGATGTAATAGATAGTGTTGTAACAAGTGCAAATCTTGATTATTATATTCAAATTTTACAAGATTATAATGTAAGAAGAGGACTTATTACCTCTGCAACTCAAATTGTAGAGAATGCCTATAATGAAGAAGATATTTCTAGACTTCAGGATAATGCTGAAAAAACAATTTTATTAGCAGTAAGAAATCGTAGCGTTTCAGAACTTTTACCAATTACTGAAGTTTTAAGAAGTGCTCATGATAAACTTGAGGAGCTTGCTAAAAATAAAAAATTAATAACTGGTTTGGAAACAGGATTTTATGATTTTGATAGACTTACAACTGGATTTCAAGGCGGCGAAATGATAATTTTAGCAGCTAGACCAGGTATGGGAAAAACAGCGCTAGCCCTTAATATGGCATCTTATGCAGGAAGAACAACTAAAAAAGCCGTAGCAATATTCAATTTGGAAATGCCTGCGGAAATGCTTGTAAACAGAATGATTTCCTCAGTTGGAAGAATAGATTCATATAAATTACAAACAGGAAATATGCATGATAAGGATTGGCAAAGGTATAATGAGGCTATGAGTCAACTCGGACAAACTAGTATTTATATTGAGGCTGATGCTGGTACTACAATATCTGAAATTAGAGCAAAATGTAGAAGACTAGCAAGTAGTGAACAAGGACTTGGACTTGTAATAATAGATTATCTTCAGTTAATTAATAGTGGTTCTAAAAAAGTTGAATCAAGACAGGTTGAAGTATCAGATATTTCTAGATCCTTAAAAACAATGGCATTAGAGTTAGATGTTCCAGTAATTGCTTTATCACAGTTATCAAGAACTGCTGAAAAAAGAGAAAGTAATGTACCAATGCTAGCAGATCTTCGTGAGTCAGGTTCACTTGAACAAGATGCAGATATGGTTCTATTTATTAATAGAAAAGATTATTATGATAAATCTAAAGATCAAAATAATACAATCGTTCCAGCAGAACTTATTATTGCCAAACATCGTAAAGGTAGTTTAGGAACTATTGATTTACAATTTGAATTAAATTATGGTTTATTTAAAAGTGTTTTAAAGGAACAAGGTGAATAATGAAAATAAATGATATAATAAAGTCTGCTTTTTTTACATTAATTATAAGTATTTTATGTTTTGTTGGCTTTTTCTTTGATAAAAAGGATTCTTTAGATGCTGAGAAAATCTATGAAGTATTTATTGATGGTAAAAGTGTTGGATATTTAAAAAATGATGAAAAGTTATATGATATAATCAATAGTAAACAACAAGAAATTAAAAAGAAATATAATGTTACTACTGTTTATCCTCCAGAAAATTTTAAAATTATTAAAACATCGTCTTATGATATAGTCTTGTCTACTCCAGAACAAATATATAATAAAATGGCAGATATTGGTTCATTTACAATCGAAGGGTATATTGCAACTTATAAAAAAGATGAAAAGCAAATTACTATCAATGTTCTTGATAAAAAAGTATTTGATAGTGCTATCCATAATTTTGTGCTTGCGTTTATTGCTGAAGAAGAATATACAAATTACATGAATAATACTCAAAAAGAAATTGAAACTACAGGAAAAGTAATTAAAAATATGTATTTTGACGAAATTATAAATATAAAAAAAGGTTACATTTCAGTAAATGATACTATTTTTGAAGATGAATCATCATTAACCCAATATTTATTATTTGGGCCGAATAATAAGATAGAAAAATACGTCGTAAAAGAAGGAGATACAATTGATTCTATTTCGGAAGCAAATAAACTTAACTATAAAGAATTTTTGGTTGCTAATCCTAAATATAGTTCAAGAGATAGCCTCCTTACTATTGGAGATAATGTTAATATTACTCTAATCAATCCAATGTTAACATTTGTCTATGATGTTAATGAAATTTTGGATACTGAAATACCATATGAAAAAAAAGTAGAATATGATTCTAGTAAAGCTTCGGATTTTAATGAAATTACTACAGCAGGTGTAACTGGAATAACTAGAATTGATGAAAATTATACTGTTAAAAATGGTCAAACACAAGGTGGTGTTGAAATTGTAAGCAGTGTTAAAATTAAAGAAAAAGTTGATCAAGTTACCACTAAAGGTGGGTATAGATATTCTGGTGGATGGACTTCTGGTTCATATATTGATACGGGTACTACTTGGGGCTGGCCTACAAATCAACCATCAGTTATAACAAGTGGTTATGAGTGGCGATGGGGAGCATTCCACGATGGAATAGATATTTCAGGTACAGGTTGTGGTTCACCAATATATGCTGCTTTAGATGGTGAAGTAGTTTCTTCTCAGTTGGGTGGTATGGTTGGTCCTGCGTCAGGTTATAATGTTGTTATTCGTCATAGTAATGGTTACTATTCAGTTTATGCTCACATGATTGCAAATAGTATGACTGTTAAAGTTGGTGACAAAGTTACTCGTGGACAAGTTATAGGGCAAATGGGAAATACCGGTGTATCATATGGATGCCATTGCCATTTAGGAATATTTTATGGTCAACCATATTCAGGTGGATATTCAATTAACCCATTAAGTGTGTACAGATGATTAAAGTTTGTACTTTAGCAAGTTCTTCAGCTGGAAATTCAACTTATGTTGAAACAAGTCATTATAAAATTTTAATAGATTTAGGAAGAACAAAAAAATATTTGAGCGAAAAACTTTCTGAAATCGGAGTGGATTATAAAGATATTGATTATGTATTTTTAACTCATACTCACGATGACCATACAAAAAGTTTACATACATTCTTCAAAGGAACAAAAGCAACACTTGTTATTACAAATAAAATGTTACTTGAATTAAACGATATATCTGATATTGAAAACATAATCATATATGAAGATAATCCAAATATTGTAGATTTAGACATTAAATCATTTGTAATGAGCCATGATGTTGCAGATATTCGTAGTTTTGTAATAACTGATGAAGGGTCATCCCTTGTTTATATTACTGATACAGGTTATATAAATTCAAAATATTTTAAATCTTTTAAAGGAAAAACGGCATATTATATTGAAAGCAATCATGATATAGAAATGCTTAGACATGGTCCTTATCCAAGATGGCTTCAGGATAGGGTACTATCTGATGTTGGACATTTATCTAATAAATTTACTGGTATTTATTTATCAAAATTAATTACAGAAAACACAAAAAATATTGTATTACTACATTTAAGTGAAAAAAACAATACTGAAGAAATTGCTCTTGAAACTGTTGAGGAATACATTGATCCTACAAAAGTAAAAATACAGTGTGCTAATAAAAATGATATAGGAAGTGTAATAACAATATGATAAAAATTATTTGTTTTGGTAAATTAAAGGAAAATTATCTAATAAATGCTGTTAATGATTATTTTGAAAGGGTTAATAAGTATCATAAATTATCTATAATAGAGTTAAAAGATTCAGATAATATTATTGATGAAGAAAAAGAACTTTTAAAAACTATTCAAAATGATAAATCATATAAAATTCTTTTGGATATTAAGGGTGAGGAAGTTTCAAGCATAGAATTTTCAACTTTAATAAATGATAAATTAACTCATTTTAGTAGTATTACTTTTATAATTGGAAGTAGTAATGGTGTAAGTGAAAATATAAAAAATTTTGTGAATCAAAGGATTAGTTTTGGTAAAATAACTATGCCTCATGGTTTATTTAGAGCAGTATTGCTTGAACAAATTTATCGTAGTTTTAAAATATTAAATAACGAAAGTTATCATAAATAAAAGATTTATTCTTTTATTTTTTTGTGAGGTTTAGTAAAATAAATATGTAGGTGATAATGTGATAGGTAATAGTTGGGATGAAAAATTAAGCGTTATATGGAATAGTTCTGGATTTAAAAAGTTTTATAATATGATTATGAAACTATATGATGAAAAAACTATTTATCCCCTTAAAGAAAATATTTTTAATGCATTTAAATTGACTAGTTTCGAAATTGTTAAAGTTGTTATAATGGGACAGGATCCTTATCACGGAGAAGGTGAAGCACACGGACTTTCTTTTTCTGTTCAGGATAATGTAAAAATTCCTCCTTCACTTCAAAATATTTATAAAGAGTTATATAGTGATTTAGGTATTCCACCTAAAAATACTGGAAACTTAACCGGATGGGCAAAGGAAGGCGTTCTATTGTTAAATAGCACATTAACTGTTGAAAAAGATAAAGCCAATTCTCATCAAGGGTTAGGTTGGCAATATTTTACAGATTATGTTATAAAAGTGTTGAATTTAAGTGAGAAACCAATTGTATTTATTTTATGGGGGAACTTCGCTCGAAGCAAAAAAGTTTTAATAACAAATCCTAAACATTTAATATTAGAGTCACCACATCCTAGTCCATTTTCTGCGTATAATGGATTTTTTGGCTCAAAACCATTTTCAAAAACTAATGACTTTTTAATAAAGAATAACATAAAACCAATTGATTGGTCAAAATAAAAAGTAGCATCGCTACTTTGTTTCATATGAAGTCTGAACTTTTATATTATTTATTTTAGCAATAACTTTTATGTAACCTTTAATAGTTTTCATAAGTAAGTTATTGTTTTTATTATAATACTTTTTATTAGCAATTAATATTTCGTTAATACTATCAATTTTGTTAAATAACTCATTTATTTCATCTGTATTAAGTTCTTTATTATCCTCTTTTAAATCAGTCATAGTTTTTAAATAATTATTAAGTTCAATATCAAGATTATAATTACTAATTTTCTTAGTATTTAAATTTGCAAAATCTTTTAAATAATCTTTCTTTTTTAATACTTTTTTATATTTATCATATATTTCATTCATTATATCTTTTTTATCTTTTAAAGCTTTACTGATAATATCATTTGCAGCATCCATTTTAGCTTTTATGATAGAAATTTTATTATATCCAATAAAGTATACCAATGATATACCAAATCCAATACTAATTACAATAAGTAATATTATTTCTAATTTCAATTTTACACTTCCTATCTTTTAATATTATATCATATTATTTTTTTTCTTTTAACAATTTTATTATAGTATCTTTATTTATTAAGAAATAAACTGTTAGTGTAAGTAAACCGATTATTCCTAAATATAACATATTTCCAATAAAACCATTAAATGTTGGCATTATATTTTTATATATAATACACATAAAAATTGCAATTAAAATTGAAAAAATTAGTTTAGGAAGAGACTTTATTGTATCATTATATCTAAATCCATCATTTTTATATAATGAAACAATTGGTATACTTAATGATATTATATAACCTATTACAGTGGCGGTAATTGCTCCATAATATGGGTATATTCCCAGTCTATTAAATAAATACATTAAAGGAAGGTCAAGAAGAGCGTTAACTGTTATTCCACTTAATGCGCAAATATATACAAGTTTTGTTTTATATAAGCCTTGTAAAGCAGAAAAGAAAATAATATAAGCACTATCAAGTATTGCCACTAAAATGATGTATTTAAAGATTATTGGTCCATAGTAACTTTGACCATAAAATATATACCAAATTTCCTTTGCAAAAATACTTAAGAATATTGTAAGCGGAGTTATTATAAAGAGTAATACTTTTAATGAATTGTTGAAATAGTAATTAGCTTTATCCATATCTTTTTTAACATAAGCACTAACTATTGAAGGAATTAAACTTATAGTAAGACCAGTGGCAAATGCCTTAACGATTGTTATTAACTTACTTCCCCAAGTTGTAAATATTGAGGAAATTGTTTCAACATCTTTTGCACTATATCCTAAATTAGTAAGTCCTCTTATAATTAAAATCATATCGGTTGTATTATAAATTGAATTTGAAATGTTTATTATTATAAAAGGTATGCAATAACCGATAATCTTTTTAATTACTTCTTTTCTTTCTTCATCAGAAATTGCTTTTTTACTGTCCTTTACAACATTAGATTTTTTAGTTTTAATAATTAAGTAAATGTAAGCAACGATAGCACCAATTGCACAAGAAAATACTGAAATTCCTACTGCATATGTAATTTTTAAATGAAATACTTTAATACATAAATAACTTCCTACAAGAATAAAAAATATTCTAACAATTTGCTCTATAACTTGTGATTTGGAAGAAGCCTCAATATACTTATGCCCCTGAAGATATCCACGATAAATTGAAAGAAGTGGTACAACTAAAAGAGCAAATGATATACATCTAATTACAAAACTTACATCTTCAATGGTATTTCCTCCGGTAAGATCGCCAAGAATTACTTTAGCAAGTGGTTTTGCAAATAAGAAACATAATAAAAATGCAACAAGAGAGAAAATATACACTATTTTTTTACTTATTCGATACATTTCATTTTTTTTATCATATTCCTTTAAAGTTTCATATTCACTAGTAATTTTACTTATTGCAAGTGGTATACCTGCTGAGGAAATTATTAAAAATATATTATAAATATTATAAGCGTAACCATACAATGCTCCACCTTGTTCACCAATTATTTTATAAAATGGAATTACATATAATACGCCTAAAACTTTTGAAATTATTATCGCAATAGTGGCTATTATAGCACCTTCCATAAATCCGTTTTTCTTCATACTTAATTTCAACTCCTATTATTATTATAGATAAAAATGAAATATAAAACAAGAAATTTATCAAAATCATTTACAAACTAATAAATATCTATTATATTTAAATAGAAATGAGGTATTATGAAAGTTGAAATTTTAGTATTAGGTCCCCTTGATACAAATACATATATTTTAAGTAAAGATGGAAAATGCATTATTATAGATCCAGCAGACGATGCAGAAAAAATTATTTCATTTTGCTCAAAATATGAAGTCGAAGAAATAATTGTTACTCATCATCATTTTGATCATATTGGTGCACTTGAAAAGTTAGAAAAATACTATAATATTAAGCATAATACATTTTTAAGGAAGACATTTTCTTATGACATAATAAAAACGCCAGGTCATACTGACGATTCTATTTCAATATTTTTCGGTGGACAAAACTTATTATTTTCTGGTGACTTAATTTTTTATCATAGTATCGGAAGATATGATTTTCCAAATTCTAATTATAATGATTTAATTAAATCTTTGAAAAAGATAAGCAAACTATCCCTTGATACAACTATTTTCCCTGGTCATGGAGAGAAAACAAGTTTAAACGAAGAAATTAAATATTTTGATTTATATTAAAATGTTTTTTCAGAATAAGCGTGAGAATAATTAATTGGTTCCATAAATTCAACATAATCAAGATATAAAATTCTAATTAAGAACCATTTTCCAGTTGTAACCTCTTTGATTATTAGATGGTCTTTACCTGCCTCTTCGATTAATCCAGAAAATATCTTATTTTTCCATTCTGTACTATCTGGAAAAGAAACATAAGCATTAACTTTTCTTCCTTTGTTAAGCCTTAAAATATTTTCAATATAACTTTGTTCGTTATAGTCTTCCATTGAACTTACATTTCCCGGTGGTACAGTCATATTTTGCATATTATTTTGATTTGTTGGAAATGTTGGATTTTGATAATAATTACCATTCATTTGCTTTCACCTCATTAAAACTTATTTTTTTTAACTAAATTTATGACACTTTATAGACAAAAAAACTAAATTTTAGTAAAATGATTATAGTAAGAAGGGTAGTAAAATGAGTAAGGAAGATATAAAAACTTTAGTTACTGGTGTTACATTTGTTTTTGGTATCTTTTTACTTGCGATGTGCTACCATTTATTTTTACTACCCAATGAATTTATAACTGGTGGTACAAATGGTCTTGCGATAATATTTAATAAATTATTTAATATTGATCCAACAGTGTTTTTGTACATATCAAGAATAGTACTTTTAATCATAAGTTTTATTTGTTTAGGATACAAGAAAACATTACCAACAGTATTAGGTTCATTGTTATACCCAATTATGGTAACCATTACTGAACCTATTGCTTTAGCACTTTTAAAATATATTAATACAAGTCAAGTGCTAATTAGTGTTGTAATTACTGGTTTCTTATATGGAGCATCCTCTGCACTTATATATAAAAGTGGTTTTACAACTGGTGGTGGGGACGTTATAATGGAACTTATTAAAAAGTACGCTAAAGTATCTACTTCAGTTGCAAATTTTTCCTATAGTTTTATAATCCTTTTGATGGGTGCATTTGTATTTGGTTTTGAAAGTTTTATATATTCTATAATTATTTTATTAATAAGTAATCATTTTATTGATAAAATTACTCTTGGGGTTTCTTTAAGTAAGGTTTTCTTCATTTATACAAATAAACTAAGTGAAGTTAAGAAGGTTATAACTGAGGAATACGATAGTGGTGTTACAATTTTACAAAGCAAACAAGAATTTTTACATAAAAAGGGAGAAATACTTATGGTAGCCGTTTCTAATTTAGATTGTTATAGATTACGAAATAGGATATTAGAACTTGATCCCAATGCATTTTTTGTAATAAATGATTGTTATGAAGTTAATGGGGGAAAGAAAAAAGAAAGGATATTGATTAATCGATGAAAAAAATATTAATACTTTTAAGTATATGTTTAATTGCCTTATGTGGTTGCAAAAAAAATAAAAATGAAATAGTAATGGTAACGGAAGCAGGATTTGCTCCATATGAATATTATGACAATAACAAAATTGTTGGAGTTGATGTAGAAATTGCTAAAGAAATTGCTTCGGCACTTGGAAAAAAACTAGTTATTAAGGATGTATATTTTGATGCAATTATTAATGAGATAAAATCAGGAAAAGCTGATTTTGCTTTAGCGGGAATGAGTGTAAATGAAGAAAGAAAAAAACAAGTTGATTTTTCTAATACATATATTATTTCAAAACAAATAGTAATTGTTAGAAATGATAGTGATATTAAAAATATTTCACAAATTAACAATAAAAAAATTGCTGTTCAACTTGGCACTATTGCAGATAGTTATGTTACTGATAATAATATAACAAAAGATATTGTTAGACAAAAAAAATACTTATCAATGGCTGAAGATTTAAAAGCTGGTAAAGTTGATTTAATAATAATGGATGAATTACCTGGTAAAAAAATAGTTGAAAATAATGAAAATTTAATTATTTTAGATGGTTTTGTATTCGAAGATAATTATGCAATTGCTGTTAAAAAAGGTAATACACAGCTTTTAAATAAAATTAATGAAGTTATTGATAATTTAAAAAATAGTGGTAAAATCGATGAATACATTTTAGAGTATTCAAAATAGGTGTTTATGGAATTAATAAGAGAAAATATATATAATTCATTTATTTATCAAGATAGATATAAATATTATTTAACTGGTCTTGGTAATACAATTATTATGGCATTTTTTGCTTGTTTAATTGGAGTTATTTTAGGACTTATTTTATCACTTGTTATAGATTATAATGAAAAAACAGGTAAGCTTTATTTATTAAGTGCTTTTGCAAGAATGTATATTGGAATTATAAGAGGAACTCCCGCACTACTTCAATTAATGATTTTATATTATATAATTTTTAAAAGTGTTAATATTAATATAGTAGTAGTTGGAATTATATCTTTTGGATTAAATTCTGGAGCTTATGTATCCCAAATAATTAGGTCTGGATTAATATCAATTCCAAAAGGACAGGAAGAAGCATCAACAATGCTAGGATTTAACTATTTTCAAACTATGAAATATGTTATAATGCCTCAGGCATTAAGAAATGTTTTGCCAGCTTTAGGTAATGAATTTATAACACTTTTAAAAGAAACTTCAGTAGCAGGTTATATTGGTATACTTGAACTTACAAAAGCCTCTGATATAGTGGCTTCTTCTACATATGATTATTTCTTTCCACTTTTAATTGTGGCAATAATTTATTTAATATTAACATTAGGATTAACGAAACTATTAAACTTTTTCGAAAGGAGACTTTCAAAATGATAGAAATTAAAAATTTAACAAAAAGTTATGATAAAAAATGTATCTTAAAAAACATTAATTTAAAAATTAATGATAATGAACAAGTATCAATAATTGGTAAAAGTGGATGTGGTAAATCAACATTACTTAGATGTATAGCAAGACTTGAAAAAATAGATAAAGGTCAAATATTAATAGATAATGAAAATGTTAATAATATAAAAAAATTTTATAATAAAGTTGGTATGGTTTTTCAATCATTTAATTTATTTGAAAACATGACTGTACTTGAAAATTTAATTATTGCCCCAGTTAAACTGAAAATACAAACAAAAGACGAGGCTATTAAACTTGCTAAAGGATATTTAAAAGAAATAAATTTAGAAAATAAAATTAATGAATATCCTAAAAATTTAAGTGGTGGTGAAAAACAAAGAGTTGCTATAATAAGGGCGCTTATGGAAAAACCAAAAATTTTATTATTAGATGAACCAACAAGTTCTTTAGATCCACAAATGAAAAAAGAAGTATTAGAGCTGATTAGTAAATTAAAAGATTATAATATGACAATAATAGTTGTAAGTCATGAACTTAATTTTGTTAAAGACTTTTCTTCAAGAATTATTTTTTTAGATAATAAAACTATTATTTCTGATGATACTGTAAAGAGAACTTTTAGTAGTGAAAATGAAATTATTAAAAATTTTTTAAAAGATATAAATTAGAAATATGGACTTTTAAAAATTAAAATGATATTATTATTATAATAAGGAGATGATATAGATGCACGTTACTAGTGAAATTAAAAAATTAAAAAAGGTCTTAGTTCATAGACCAGGAAAGGAACTATTAAATTTAACACCAGATACATTAGGAAGGCTTCTTTTTGATGATATTCCATATTTAAAAGATGCAATTTTAGAGCATGATGAATTTTGCCAAATACTAAGAGATAACGATGTAGAGGTTGTTTATTTAGAAGATTTAATGGCTGAAACATTAGATGAAAACCCACAGGTTAAACCTTCATTTATAAGACAATTTATTTATGAAGCAGGAGTAAGAACTCCAAAATATAAAGATTTATTATTTGATTATTTAATGAGTTATACAAATAATAAAGAACTAGTTTTAAAAACTATGGAAGGTATTAAAGTTTCTGAAGTTCATAGAAATAAACAAGATAGTGAATATTCTCTTGTTGATCAAATAAGTGAAGAAACTAAGTTTTTAGCAGAACCAATGCCAAACCTTTATTTTACAAGAGATCCGTTTGCATCAGTTGGTGATGGTATAATTCTTAATAAGATGTACTCTATTACAAGAAGCAGAGAAACAATTTATGCTTATTACATTTTTAATTATCATCCAGATTATATGGATAAAGTTCCAAAATATTATGATAGAGAAAATCCATTCAGTATTGAAGGTGGAGATGTATTAAATTTAAATGAACATACTCTTGCAATTGGTATTTCTCAAAGAACTAGTGCTGAAGCAATTGATTTAGTTGCTAAAAATATGTTTAATGATGAAAAATGTAATATTGATACAATACTTGCATTTAAGATACCTGAATGTAGAGCATTTATGCACTTAGATACAGTATTTACTCAAATTGATATTGACAAGTTTACATATCATCCTGGAATTATGGATACATTAGAGGTTTTTGAAATTACTAAAAATGAAGATGATCTTGATGAAGTAAGAGTAATTAAAAAAGAAGGAAGCCTTGAAAATATTTTAGAGGAATATTTGGGTATTGATATTACACTTATTCCTTGTGCTGGAGGAGATAAAATTGCCTCAGAAAGAGAACAATGGAATGATGGAACAAATACATTATGTATAGCTCCTGGAGTAGTAGTTGTATACAACAGAAATAATATTACTAATGAAGTATTAAGAGAAAAAGGTATTAAAGTTATAGAAATGAATAGTGCAGAACTTTCTAGGGGTAGAGGCGGCCCTAGATGTATGAGTATGCCACTTGAAAGAGAGGATTAAATGGATTTAAGAGGAAGAGATTTTCTAAAGTTACTTGATTATTCAAGTGATGAAATAAGATATTTATTAGACTTAGCAAAAGATTTTAAAACAAAAAAAGAACATAGAGAACCTCATAAATTTCTTGAAGGACAAAACATTGCTATAATATTTGAAAAAGATTCTACGAGAACCAGGTGTTCTTTTGAAGTTGCTGCTTACGACTTAGGTATGCATGTTACTTATCTAGGACCAACAGGTTCACAAATGGGAAAAAAGGAAAGTATTGAAGATACTGCAAGAGTACTTTGTAGAATATATGATGCTATAGAGTATCGTGGATTTGATCAAACTATTGTTGAAACATTAGCAAAATATTCAAGTGTTCCTGTTTATAATGGACTTACTAATGAATTTCATCCAACTCAAATGTTAGCTGATTTTATGACTATTGAAGAAGAATTTGGTTCATTAAAAGGAAGAAAATTAGTTTTTTGTGGGGATGCTAGAAATAATGTTGGTAATTCATTAATGGTTGCTAGTGCAAAGTTAGGTGTTAATTTTACTTGTTGTGCGCCAAAAGATTTGTGGCCTGATGAAGAACTTACTAAAAAATGTGAAGAAATAGCTAGAGAAAACGGATGTACTATTCAAAGAACTGAAGATATTATGGAAGGTACTAAAGATGCCGATGCAATATATACTGATGTTTGGGTATCAATGGGAGAACCTATGGAAAAGTGGGCTGAAAGAATTAATTATTTAAGAAAATATCAAGTTAATCAGTCCGTTATAGATAATGCTAAAGATGATTGTATCTTTCTTCATTGTTTGCCATCTTTTCATGATCAAAATACGACAATTGGTAAAGAGATTTATGAAAAATTTGGTGTTCCTGAAATGGAAGTTACAGATGAAGTATTTAATGGTTCACATTCAAGAGTTTTTGAGGAAGCAGAAAATAGAATGCATACAATTAAAGCAGTTATTTATGCTACATTAAGGAATTAATATGAGTAAAATTGTTATTGCTTTAGGTGGAAATGCTCTTGGAAAAACTCCTGATGAACAAAAACTTCTTGTTAAAAAAGCTGCGGATATAATTGTAAGCATTGCTAAAGATAATGATGTTATTGTGACACATGGAAATGGTCCTCAGGTGGGGATGATTGCTAATGCATTTGAGTATGCTAGTAAATTTAATGTTGCTCCCTTTATGCCTTTTGCAGAATGTGGAGCTATGAGTCAGGGATATATTGGTTATCATTTACAAAATGCTATTAATGAAAAATTGAGAGAAAATAATATTGAAAAGAAATGTGCAACTATCATTACTCAGGTTGAAGTGGATGAAAATGATGAGGCTTTCACGGATCCAACTAAACCTGTAGGAATGTTTTATACCAAAGAGGAAGCTGATAAACTTGCTTCTTCGAATGGCTATAAATATGTTGAAGATTCTGGAAGAGGTTATAGGAGAGTAGTGCCCTCACCAAAACCTGAAAGAATCTTAGAGCAAGAGATAGTAAGTAATCTTGCGGATGACGGAAATATTGTTATTACTGTCGGTGGTGGTGGTATTCCTGTAGTAAAGGATGGACTAGGATATAAAGGTGTTGATGCAGTAATTGATAAAGATTTTGCAAGTAGTAAGTTAGCAGCAAATATTAAAGCTGATATTTTGTTAATTTTAACAGCAGTAGATAAAGTGTATATTAATTATAATAAAGATAATCAAATAGCACTTGATTCAACTGATACATTAGAATTACAAAAATACATTGATGAAGGCCATTTTGCAAAAGGAAGTATGCTTCCAAAAATAAATGCTTGTATGAATTTTCTAAATGAAAACTCAGAAGGCATTGCTATTATTGCTTCATTAAATGAAGGACTTGAAGCAATTAATGGTGATAAAGGCACAAGAATATTTTATAGGAGGAAATAAAAATGGCAAAAAAAGCTAAAAAGAAAAAATTTACATTATCTTCATTTACAATTATAATGTTAATTATTGTTGCAATTGCTATAATTTCATATTTACTTCCACTTGCTACATTTGATGGTGAAAATATTGTCAATGGTAGTGGTGTAGTTCGTGCTAAATTTTCTGACTTTTTAATGGCTCCAATCAAAGGATTTGAAAATGCTGCTGATGTAGGTGTATTTATTCTTATTTTAGGAGGATTTTTAAATGTCGTTACTAAAACTGGTGCTCTTGAAACAGGAATAAAAGTTTTAGTAAACAAATTAAAAGGTAAGGAACTAGTATTAATACCAATACTAATGTTTATATTCTCAGTTGGTGGAACAACTTATGGAATGTTAGAAGAAACAGTTGCATTTTATGGTTTGTTATCATTTACTATGGTAGCAGCGGGAATGGATACTATTGTTGCATCAGCCACAGTCTTACTTGGTGCTGGTGTAGGTGTACTTGGTTCAACAATAAATCCATTTGCAGTAGGTGCTGCAGTTAGTGCATTACCAGATGGTATAAAAGTTAATCAAGGAACTATAATTTTACTTGGATGTATCTTATGGTTAGTTTCTTACATTATAGCAGTAGCATTTGTATTAAATTATGCTGCTAAAGTGAAAGCCGAAAAAGGAAGTACATTTCTTTCATTACAAGAGCAAAAACAAATGGAAAAACATTATGCAAAAGATGACTTTATTAATCCAGATGTAAAACTTACTACAAGACAAAAACTTATATTAATTATATTTGGCTTAACATTTGTTATTATGATAGCAGGTTTCATTCCATGGGTAGATTTTGGTATTATACCTGCGGATATTGCTGATGCTGGAACACATTTTACAGCTTTCTTAACTGGAAATTGTTTTGGTTATTGGTATTTCGAAGATGCAGCCGTACTATTCTTTGTAATGGCTATTGTAATAGGAATAATTGGTAAATTAAGTGAAAAAGAATTTGTAGATACATTTGTTGATGGTGCCTCTGATATACTAAGTGTTATATTAATTATAGCAGTTGCAAGGGGTGCTTCAGTATTAATGCAAGTTACATATTTAGATAATTATATTATTTATAATGCGGCAAATGCCCTTAAAAATATGCCTGCAGTTATCTACGCACCAATGAACTTTATTTTACATATATTCTTATCAATACTTGTACCATCTTCATCAGGTATTGCAACACTTTCAACTCCAATTATGGGTGGCTTAACTCATCAATTAGGATTCTCAGTTGAAACAAATGTTATGATACTTGTTGCTTCTAATGGACTTGTAAATTTAATTTCACCTACATGTGGAGCGATAATGGGTGGTCTTGCTCTTGCTAGAGTTGAGTATTCAACTTGGTTCAAATGGGCATTTAAAATAGTTGCTTGTATAGGTCTTGCTGCAATGGTAATTCTTACAATAGCAATGTGTGTTTTATAAACTAGCGATTGCTAGTTTTTTTTAATAAAAATATAATAAAAACACTTGTTACCTCATTGTTTTGCTTGACAATTTACTACTTTTACCATATAATCATAATCGGTACATTTATTTAAGAGGCCTTTTTAATTGTGGGAAGATTAAATTGGTTAATTAAAATGAAGGGAAAGAAAAAATTATGAAATCATTTTTACAAACAAAAGAAAATATTGAAAGAAAATGGTATGTAATTGATGCTGAAGGTAAAAATTTAGGTAGAGTTGCTACAAAAGCTGCTCATATCTTAAGAGGTAAGCATAAAGTTACATATACTCCTTATGTTGACTGTGGAGATTATGTTATTATCGTTAATGCTAGTAAAGTAAATTTAACTGGTAATAAATTAACTGATAAGAAATATTATAATCATTCTGGATATCCAGGAGGATTAAGAGAAAGAACTGCAAAAGTTATGATTGAAAACTATCCAGAAGAAATGATGGAAAGAGCTGTAAAAGGTATGCTTCCTCATAATAGACTTGGTAGAAAAATGGGTAAAAAACTATTTGTTTATGCTGATGCTGATCATAAACATAGTGCTCAAAAACCAATCGAAATGGAAATATAATAGGAGGAAAACATGGCAAAAAAACAAACTTGGAATGCTACAGGAAGAAGAAAAAGTAGTGTAGCAAAAGTAACTTTAGTTGGTGGAACTGGTAATATTACAGTTAATGGTGTAGATGTTCATGACTATATGCCTTATGAAACACTTGTTATGGACTTAACTCAACCACTAGTTTTAACTGATAATTTAAATAGATTCGATATCGATGTTAAAGTATCTGGTGGTGGATTTTCAGGACAAACTGGTGCAATTCGTTTAGGAATTACAAGAGCACTTCTTAAATTTGATGAAAATACTGACCAAACTAGAGAAGATAGTTATAGACATATTTTAAAAAATGCTGGATTTATCACAAGAGATCCTCGTGTTAAAGAAAGAAAGAAATATGGTCTTAAAAAAGCTCGTAGAGCTCCACAATTTAGTAAACGTTAAAATATTTTCTTACCCCATATTGGGGTTTTTTTATGTTTTCATATAGACAACATTTAATTTATTTAGTATTATCTTGTGTAGAGGTGACATCATGAGATTATACGTATATTTAGATGAAAGTGGTTCAATTCATAAAAATAGTAATACAAAGTATTTTGCTGTTGGTGGATATTTTACTTTTGAAAAATATAGACTTAAAATAACATCATTATATAAAAAGATTAATAAGCTTGTAAAAGACGAAAGAAAGATTAAAATAGATAAAGAAATAAAATCTTATGACTATTTAACAAAAGAAAAACAACTTATTTTTTCAAGTATGGAAAATATTCCAGGTTTTTATGGATTTTCTAAGGTATTTGATAAAGAAAAAATGCAAAAAGGTATTGTAGATTCAAATATATTTTATAATTATGCCGTAAAATTAATATTTTCAGATATTATTTTTCCACTTCTTAAAAGCTATACTGATGAGCAAATTGAAATTAAACTTCTTTGTGATAATCGTAACGTAAGAGTAGGTGACTTAAAAAATTTAGAGAATTATTTAAATACAGAATTTTGTTTAAACAATTATTTTTTTAGTGTTTCTTATTACGATTCTAAAACTAACTTTGGTATTCAACTTGCTGATTTAATAGTTAATACTTTTTATAATTATTATGCAAACTATAAAAGAGTTTCTACAGTTATTAAAGGTTTAAATAAAAGTAAATATAGAGTAAGTTTATTCCCAGGAAGAAAAGTATTTGGAAGAATTAAGAAAATTGATGATTGACATAAAAAATAATGTTATGGTAATATATCTTTAAGACCTAGGGCACGCAGCTCAATGCTAAGCGTATAGTAAGTACGTTGCACCTTAGGCATTTTTTGTGGAATTAATACAATATTATATTTCTTCGAAAATTTTAAATTTTTTAGTTTAAAATAATGAATAAAACATATAATTTTATATGAAAAAATATATTCATTACTCATTAATGATTTTTATAATATCTATTTTTCTTTTATCTTCGGTTTTTGGTAAAGATAACCTTTTTTTAGTGGGAAGAATTATCGTAATTGATCCTGGTCATGGATTTTTAGATCCTGGTACTTCATACGAAAATATATATGAAAAAGATATTAATTTAAATATAAGTCTTTATTTAAAAGAAAAACTTGAAAGTAATGGTGCTACTGTTTATATGACAAGGGATGGTGATTATGACTTATCAACTCCAAATGCTATATATCGTAAGAAAAGTGATTTTGATAATAGAATTAATTTAATAAATAATTCTAATGCAGATATTTATTTAAGTATTCATTTAAATTATTTAAGTGACTTTAAATACTATGGGCCACAGGTGTTTTATAATGGTAAAAATATTTATTTTGCAAACATTATGCAAGATGTTTTAAATAAGGGTTTAAATAGTAATCGTAAAATTAAAACTATTCCAAAAGACACATATATGTATTCAAAATTAAAGGTAAATGGTTTATTAATTGAATGTGGATTTTTATCAAATTATGAAGATAGACAAAAACTTATTACAAATGAATATCAAAAAAAAGTAGCAAATTTAATTTCTAATGGAGTAATTAAATATTTTTCATAATTTATTTTTTCAAAATAGATGGTAAAAATACTATTATGTGATATAATTAATTATATAGTAAAAAGGTGATATAGTGGAGAAAACATTTAAAACATTAGATGAACAGATAAATATTTTAATTGATAAAGGTCTTACTATAAATGATATTGAGAAGGCTAAATCAATACTTCTTAGAGAAAATTATTTTTTTGTAACAGGCTATAGATTTTTATTTGTTAAGTCTTATACTGATCGTAAATTTAATAAAGGTACCACTTTTGAGGAACTATATGCAATGTTTATTTTTGATAGACAACTTAGAAATATATTATTTAAGAATATTCTAGTTTTTGAAAATAACTTAAAAAGTATAATGGCTTATGTTATGAGTAAAAACCATGGTTATAAAGAAAAAAATTATTTGAATAAAAATAACTTTGTTCATGATTATACTAAAACTAGACAAATAAACGATTTAATACATAAAATGAAAAGGCAAATTAGTATAAATGGTAAACAACATTCCGCAACTAGTCATTTCATTGATAATTATGGCTATATACCTCTTTGGGTTGTTGTAAAGGTATTATCATTTGGAATAGTCGGAGAACTTTATACTGTGCTTCAAAATGAAGATAAAAGAGAAATTGCGGATATATTTAACATAGATATAGATAGTTTCCAAAGTTATTTACCAATACTTGCTAATTATAGAAATTTATGTGCACATGAAGATATTTGTTATAATAACAAAACACAAATTGTTATTAATAATACAATATATCATAAGCTTTTAAATATTCCTAAAATGGATGGGGAATATATATATGGTAAAAATGATTTATTTGCCTTAATTATTATTTTAAAAAGAATTTTAAATGCTGATGATTTTAATTTATTTATAAAAGAAATTGATTATGAACTAGATATATTATCTGGAAAACTTCATTCAATTGATATTGATAAAGTTTTGGATGCAATGGGTTTTCCAATAAATTATAAAGAGATTGAGAGGATGGATTAATTATGATAAGAAAAGAAAAAGATAATAAAATAGTATATATAGTAGTGTTTTTCCTAGGTTGTTTACTTATGTATGGGGTTATTTATAAATATCCTGCCATACTTCATACAAATTTAACTAAAGTTGAAAAAAATGTAACAATAACAGACAATGGAATTGCGGAGGCAGTAGAAAAAGTGTATGATGGAGTTGTTGTTGTGGCAACCTATGCAGATGAAAAAATGATTTCAAGTGGAACTGGATTTGTTTATAAAGTAAATAATAATGATGCCTATATTTTAACAAATAATCATGTTATCGAAGGTGGTAACTCTGTTAATGTTACTTTTACTAATGGTAATGTAATTAATACAGAAATAATTGGTGCAGACGCTTTATCTGATATTGCTGTTTTAAAAGTAAAAAAATCAGATATTATTTCTGTAGCTGAAATTGGTAAAAGCGATAACCTAAGAGTTGGTGATACATCTTTTGCTGTAGGTGCGCCACTTGATAGTATTTATTCTTGGACTGTTACAAGAGGCATTATTTCAGGAAAAGATAGAATGGTTGAAGTAAAACTTAATAATAATGGTGATTATGTTATGAAAGTATTACAAACAGATGCCGCGATTAACTCAGGTAATAGTGGCGGACCACTTTGTAATGCAAATGGTCAAGTTGTTGGAATTACTTCATTAAAATTAGTGGCTGAATCTGTTGAAGGTATGGGCTTTGCTATTCCAATCGAGGTAGCATTAAGTTACGCTGAAAAACTTGAAAATAAAGAAAAGATAACTCAACCTTATTTAGGCGTATCAATGGTTAATGTTACAGATGCTTATTATTACCCTGAATATTCATCACTTTTAAAAGAATATAAAATCACAAAGGGTGTAATTATTGTTTCTACAGAAAAAGGGTCTCCAGCGGCTAAAGCAGGACTAGCAAGTGATGATATTATAATAAAGATTAATGATGATGAAGTAACAAGTGTTGCATATTTAAGATATTATTTGTATAATTATGGTGTAGGTGATAAAGTTGAAATCACTTATATTAGAAAAGGTAAAACTCTTAAAACCACTGTTACTTTAGGATCTAATTCAAAAACTTATTAGAAACTAGTAATAGTTTCTTTTCTTATTTATGGAGGTAGAATGAAAGATATTAAAATTAAAAGAATATGTGCTTATGTAATTGATATATTTATTGTATTAATACTTGTTACATTATTAAGTCAAATAAATGTATTAAATCCATATAAAAAGAAATATGATAAAGCATATGAAAAATATACTGAGTTTTATGAAGAAAATTTTTCTGAAAATACAACAATAGATTATGATACATTAAAATCACCAGAATATTTAGATATTATGCATGATTTATCTTATTACTCAATAAGTTATTCTATAATTGAAATAGTTGTTATAATTTTATATTTTACTTTATTTCCTTTACTATTTGATGGACAAACAATTGGTAAAAAGATATGTAAAATTAAACTTTCTTCTGATAAAGGAAAACTAACTTTTGGGTCACTTCTTATAAGAGTATTATTCTATCCTATATTTACAAATATAATTTTATATACAACATTATCAAATATATTAACATTACTTTGTGTTATATTATTTAAGGGAAAAATTTATTTTTATAGTAATTTAATTATTTCTATAATTGCAACAATCTATTCGTATATTGATATATTATTTATGATTAATAAGGATGTTTCAATTCACGAAAAATTATCTCACACTAAAGTTGAATTAATAAAAGGAGTTTAAAATGAATAATGTTTATGAAAAAGTATTAGAATTTAAAAATAAGTTTCCCGGTACAGTTGCCTGGAGATTAAAAAAGCATTGTGAAGTAATCGAAGGATATATTAATCCTGATGAATATGTTCTATACGCTTTTTGCGGTCAAAAAAATGAAAAATGGTATGATTTATTCACTTCATGCGTAATAGTTTTAACTAACAAAAGGCTTTTAATAGGGCAAAAAAGAGTTGTTTTTGGAAGCATATATACACAAATTACTCCAGATTTATATAATGACATGCGAATATATAAAGGTTTACTTTTTGGAAAAATAACTATTGATACTGTAAAAGAGGTTGTAACAATATCTAATTTATCTAAAAGTTCTTTAGATGATATTGAAACTAATATATCTCAGTTTATGATGAAAGAAAAACTAAAATATAAAGATAGAATTGTATGAAAAAGTTAAGATTACTAATTTTTTCTTTTTTATTAATTTTTCTTTCTTTTACAATTTTTTATTTTATTCCAAAAAGTTATGAACTTAAATATACTGTAAAAGGTTATAATATTATTCAAACATTTAATAATAAGAAAAAACTATATATATTTAAAATTAATAAAGATAATGTAGAGTATTTATATTCTGTTAGTGGTAAATATTATCAAAATCATAAACAAATTAAAAATATTAAACAAAAAGATAATATAATTAATGTAACAAATAATAATTTACAAAACTTTTATATTAATAAAGAGAATGATAACTATTATACATCATATTATATTACTATTCCTGAGGATAAAAAGAAATATACCTTTGATAATATTGATGTATATAATATAAATGCTAACTTTTATATATGGAATTATTCACAATTTATCAACATTAATACAAAAACTAAAAAGAAAATTAAATTATTTGATAATGATATTTATAATATAGATTTATGTACTAATTTTAAAGATTATCTTTTAATAGCGGATTATAATAGTAAGTATAAATTTAATAAGTTTTATCTAATAAATACAAAGAATAATAAAGTAAAAGAGACACAATTAGATAAAGAAGTTTATTTTAATAGTTATTTTTTAGGTACATATAAAAAATATATTTACCTATATGATATGCAAACTAAAATAGAATATAAAATTAATCCTTTAAAAAATACTATTTATAAAAATAGATATGAAATTTTAAGTAATAATAAATTTGAAAAAATAAGTGTTAATAAACTTAATAAAGGTAATGTTTCATTTAAAAAAGAAATAGATTTTTATTATGAATTAAACGATAATAAACTTATCTACGTTACTCCAATTAATAAGATAAATGTTACTTCTTTAAAGGTATCAAATATAATTTTTTCAAATGATAACGAATGTTACTTTATAAGTGATGATACACTTTATTATGTAAATAAAGATAAAATTATTAAATTAATGACCTATAGTGAATGGAAATTTAATAATGACTATATTTATATTTTTAAATAACACTTTTTAAATTAAAACATATTTTACTATAGGGGTTGATAAAATGTTTGAAAAATATCGTGTTAAATCAAATGATAGCATTGAAGATATTGCTAAAATGTTTCGTACAAATAAAGAGTTTTTAGTAGATTTAAATAATTTAAGTTATGATGAAACTCTACGTGAGGGTATGGATTTAATAGTTCCTAAAAATAAAGAAAAATACTTTGATACTTATACGATTAATAAAGGGGATTCACTTTATGGTATAAGTAGAAAGTATAATATAAATCCAAATCTTTTAGCGGCAATTAATGGTTTAAATTTAGATGATTATATTTATCCAAATCAAGTAATTATGCTTCCAGTATCTGGTTATAGTTATTATGTTACAGCTGAGGGAGATACACTAAATAGTGTAAGTGATATTTTTAAAAAGAATATTCAGGAAGTAGTTAAGGAAAACGAAACAATTTATTTATTACCAGGACAAATATTGGTTTCACAAAGAAAATAATGGTGCATTGCATCATTTTTTTGTTTAAATTTATAAATAATTTAACAACACTCTGATAGTCCTTTTTTTATATTTTGCATAAATTACTATAGGATGTGATAAATATGGCTAAAAAGGTGGTAATTGACAGTGGACATGGTGGTGTTGATGGTGGTTCTTCGGGAAATGGAATTTTAGAAAAAGAATATACATTAAAAATAAGTAATTATATTAAAAAACGTTTAGATGAATTGGGAATAGAAAATGCAATGACAAGAACTTCAGATGAACTATTAGATCAAAGCACAAGACCTAAAAAGGCACAAAGTTTCTTTGGTAAAGGCAATGATGTTATTGTTTTATCTAATCACTTAAATGCAGGGGGTGGAACATCGTTTTATGTGGTTAATTCAGGTACAGGTGTATAATTTGAGTTAAGCCCTTGATTTTACACACATTTAAGAAGTTAAAGTCTATTTAAAACAATAGGCTTTTTTATTATGCTAAAAAGAAAGGGCGACATTATGTCTGTATTTAGAGTAGAAAAAAATAATAATTATACTGTTATGGCAAATTATCATTTAAGAGATAAAGAATTATCGTTTAAAGCTAAAGGTTTATTATCCTACATGCTTAGTTTACCTGAGGATTGGGATTATTCATTAAAATGGACTAGCTAGTGTTAGTAAAGAAGGTATTAAAGCAATAAAGAACATTATAACTGAATTAAAAGAGAAAGGATATTTGAAAATAAATAGGCTAAGAAAAGAAAATGGACAATATCAATATGAATATTTAATTAGGGAGATACCTGAAGGAATAGAACCAGAGTACCAAAAAGGATATGCCGTTAAAGGAGAGTCCGAAAAGGGCATACAAATAAATACTAATAAACAAAATACTAAAGAACAAATAGATAAAGAAGATAAAAGTAAAAAATCTTCTTTTTTTAATGGTTTAAATGGTTTAACAAAAGCATTAATAAAATATGATTATACAAATCTAGATGATGTTGAAATATTAAATTATAATAAATTATTTAACAAATTATTAGAAGAATATAACTATGAAGATTTAATTGTAATAACTTGGTATATTGCTGATCATGTTGTTAAACGAAAGTTTTTAGATGAAGATGGTAATATAATAGAAAATAAATTTGGCTATTTTAAAAGTTCGGTTTATAACAATATTAATAAACTTATAAACAATGAAATAGAAATAGATGAAGAAATAGGTTGGTTTAAGGCTGAAATTGACTTCTATTAAATTAGAAATATATTAAAAAACAAAGAAAAATGTTATAATTAAATAAAGAAACAACTATTATTAAAAGCGAAGGAGTGTAAAGTATGGATAAATTTGAATTACAAGATTTTAATAAAAGAATTGGCTTAAATACTAAATTAGATAATATTTCTTCTGAAATATGCAAAAATTATGATTTAGGTAATTTTATTTCAAATGAATTAATAACTATTGGATATGAAGATTATAATTATTATTTAACAACTTCAATAGGAAAATATTGTGTTAAAATTTTTAGCAAAAAAAGAACAAAAGAAGATGTTAATAATTATTTGGAGAAAAAAGATATATTATTGCTCCAAAACCTTTACTAGTAAATAATGATATTGTTTTATCTTTAGATTATAATGATAATCATTATGATATATGTGTCTTTGAACATATAAATGGTAAAAATTATTTTCAATTGCAACAAGATCCTGAAAGTGATGTAATTAAAGAACTTGCTAATCAAACTGCTATGATAAACAATTTAGATGTAAAACCTAATTTTATTTATGACTCTTGGGCTATTATAAATTTTATAGAAGAATATAATAAAAAGAGAGAATATCTTTCTGATGAATACAAGAATGAATTTGATAAGTTGGTAGAAGAATTAAAAAATATAGATTTTGAACAACTGCCAAAAGCATTTGTACATGGAGATATAATAAGTACCAATGTAATGCTTGACGAAGACAAAAAATCTGGATTATTGATTTTGCAGTTTCATATTATTTACCAAGAATAATAGATTTAGCAGTTATTTCTTGTAATATGTGTTTAGTTAAAAATTCTAAAGAAAAAACTTATGAAAATATATCTTTATTATTAAGCGAATATAACAAGTATAATCAACTTACTGAATATGAGTTAGAAGTGTTTGGAACACTTTATAGATTAGCTAATGCAATGCATATTTTACAAACAGAATATATTATTAAAACTGATGGTGATTCAGCAGAAAACCAATATTGGTTAAATGAAGGTATAATAGGTTATTCATTTGGTGAGGAAAATTCATTAAGCAAAGGAATTAAAAGAAAATAAGGAGGTCAAAATGAAAAATGTTATTATAACAGGAAGTGCAAACGGTGTTGGTAAAGCAGTTGCGAATATTTTAAAAGAAGAAAATTTAATTTTAATTGATATAGATGAAAATAATTTGAAAGAAACAGCCAAACAGACTAATTCAGAGTATTATGTTTGTGATTTAACTGATGTTAATCAAATAAACGAAGTGGTTAGCAATATAAGTGAAAAATACAATAAAGTTGATTGTTTAATAAATTGTGCTGGTATGTGGATTTCTGGAGATATGTCTAAACTAGAACAGCCAATATTTTCAGAAATGAATGATTTGAACAGAATAAAAAAAGTTATAGATACAAATGTTTTTGGAACAATAGCAATGATTAAAAGTATATTTCCAATTATGAAGAAACAAGGGTATGGTCAAATTATAAATATTAATTCTCAAAGTGGGGTAATGTGTGAACCACCATTCCCAATATACAATTCTACAAAACAAAGTACTAGTGCATTTAGAAAAGCAATTCAAGATGATTTAGCTAGAAATAATATTAAGATCACTGATATATGTCCTGGCTTAATTCAAACAGATTTTTATAAAAGGGCGAATAATCCACTACCTAATGAAATAATGGAAAACGGATTAACTCCTGATGATGTTGCCAATGCAGTTAAATATGTTTTTGAATTACCACATGATATTACTATTCCAAGTATTGAAGTAAGGCATATAAAGAATTATTAAGGAGAAATAAATCTGAATATAGATCTTAAAAGAGTAAAAATATTTGTGACTATTCCAATAGAAAATGTTGAAAAAGTTAGAAATGCAATATGTGAAGCTGGTGCAGGAATAATAGGAGAATATTCATATTGTTCTACTTCTACAAAATCAATAGGAACTTTTATACCAAATGAAAATGCTAATTTTCATTTGGTGAAAGAAATAAGTTAGAGTTTGTAGAAGAAGAAAAATTAGAAGTAGTATGTGATGTTAATTTAGTGAAAGTTGTTATTTATAAATTAAGGGAAGTTCATCTATACGAAGAACTAGATATAGTACTATTAATAGAAGAAAGTTATTTTAATTAAAATTTATAAAAAAGTAAATACGATAATGGTAAATGATTAAAAAGCGGCACTGTAAGTAAGTTTTTAACCCTTGGAGTGTAAAATTATATGATCATACAATAAAAGTGCTTAAAATGCCTAAAAACCGCAAAATACAATTGATTTATTTTGCGGTTTTTGTTATAATGATACTGGAAATAAGATTTAACGAATTATTTTCAAAAAAAAGGCCAATCTTTTCTGCAAAAAAGAAAGGCGAATAAATGAATAAATGTGCGAACTATCACAAAGCACAAATAAACGAGCAATAAGTACACGAAAACTTATCACAATATAATTATATAATAAAATTAAATTATAATCAATAGGTTTTTGTGAGATTGCTTAAGTTTACATTTTTTTGCAATCTTTTTTTGTTAAAAGAAATCAAGACCTAGTGAGGAGATGAGATTATGAAAAATAGAGTTAGAACTTCTAAAAAAGTTGCTAAAACTGCTGGTAGTCAACTAAGAAGTAAAAAAACAACAAAAGCAACAAAAAGCGTGGCAGGGAGTGCATTAAGAAACAGAGCAAAATAAGTAGGAAGGAGTAAAATATGATTAATACACTTGATATAAGAAAAAAAGATATAAAAAGGGTTATAAAAAGTTTAGATATTACACCAACAATGTTTAAAAATGCTGAAGAAAAATATAAAAATATAGGTGCATTTTTAAATAAAAACGGATTGAATGTTGATATTTCATTACAGGGATCGTTTGCTATTGGTACAGCAATTAAACCATATTCACAAGGTAGAGATAAGTCTTATGATGTGGATGTTGTTTGTGTTTTTGGTGATAAAACAATTCAATCACAAGAAGCTAGAGAAAGATTGTTATCAGTACTTAATGATTCTGAAGTTTATAGTGATAAAATAACAGAGTGGCCTAAGTGTTTTACTTTGGATTATGCAAAGATAGGAGATTATGATTTTTCGATTGACTTAGTACCAACTCGAAGAAAAGAGGAGAATGTTCCGGTGACAGGTGCTAATAGTTTCTATTTAACAGATATATTAGAAATTGCTATAAAAGAAAAAAAGTATGATTGGTATACTATAAATCCAAAAGGATATCAAAAATGGTTTTGTGATATAAATAGCAAATTTGCATTATATAATAGAGAATTTAGAATGAATCAAGTTTTTGAAAATAATAAACATATATTTGCTAAAGTGGAAGACATACCAGAATATTTTAATAAAAGTGCATTACAAGAAGCAATTCAAATTCTTAAGAGAAGTAGAGATGTATATTTTTCTAAAATAAGAGATGATGATAATAAACCTGCAAGTATAATTATAACTACTTTTGCAGCACTGACAGCAAAAAAATATCCAGAAAATATTGATTCGATAGATTTAGCAATGTACATTATAAATGATTTAAGATTATATTCTAGAAAAGAAATACATAGTGAGATTGATTCTCCAATTATTAAATATAATGGTAAATGGGAATTTCTAAATCCAGTTAATTCAGAAGATAATTTATTAGATTCATGGAATAAAAATGAGTTGGTTCCTAAAAAGTTTTTTGAATGGATAGAAAAAGCAGGCCTAGATTTAAACGAAATAATTAGTAAAGATGGTATAAATTATGTTGATGTTCTTGGAAATTCTTTTGGTAATGAAATAGTTAACAAGTTGTTTGGGCGAGAAAGGGTTGAAGAAATAAATCATGGGGTAAAACCATATCATGACTAATAATTACAATATAGATTTAGAAAATATACAAAAAAGTTACCCCACTCTTATTTATGAAGAGAGTAGTAAGACTTTAAAGGGGCAAATACGCATTAATAAAATATGTAATGACGAAATAATAAAAGAAAACTATGACATACTAATTGACTTTAAAAATCCCAAACTTCCTTATGTTTATGAACTTGGTAAAAAAGTAAGAAGAAGTTATGAACATAAATATTCTGATAATCGTTTGTGTTTAGCCACAGATATAGAACAAGTATTGTTTTTAGAAGAACATAAATTGATAAGTAGGTGGATAACAAAATATATTGAATCATATTTTGTTTCATATGAATTTTTTAAAAGGTATGGAATTTATCCTTTTGGTGAATATTCACATGGCAAGGCAGGAATATTAGAATTTTATAGGGATTATTTTAGTTTACAAGATGAAAATAATAGTTCGAAAATTATAAAATATATATTAACAAAAAAATATAGGGGTCATGATTTATGTCCTTGTGGTAGTAACGAAAAAATTAGAAACTGCCACAAGAATATCATTCTAAGATGTAAAAATGATGATAATATTAAAGTATTGAGTGAATATTATAGGAGAGATATAAATGAAAAATAAGAAAGACTTTTTCAAGAAACAGAATAATAAGGATATGTTGGATATACTTTTTGCACAGAGATTTTATTATAATAGAACAAATATATTAGAAAATTTTAATCTCGTACTTATGATAATAATTTGTATTTCAAACTTTTTTTCAATAAATAATTTAATCCTCAAAGTAATAATTAATATTGTCTTTGTATTAATAAGCATAGGACTTTGTAGATGGATAAAATCTGATACTATAAAAGGTTCGAATTTAAAAAAATATTTTGATTATACATTATATAACTTTGATCTTGATGAAAATTTAAAAAAAGAATGTTTAGGTTTAGTACATGATGTGATAAGTAAAAATAAGAAAAATTACGAGCAACAAATAACAAATGATGGAAAAGCTAAAGTTCCAGGATTAAGAGATTGGTATTTCGATGAAAATTATGAAGATGAAATAGATATTATAAAATCTATGCAGAAACAAAATTTATATTGGGATAAAATTATTTCAAAAATATATGTAATTTTATTGTTTGTTTTATTTATAATTTTAATGATTTTGTATATTATAATAGCTTATTTTAACAAATTTGAAATTTTAGAATTATTAATTGGTTTTATGCCTTTGTTTAATATTATGGGTTATTTAGCTGGTAAATTTATAACATATTTTTCTATTGATAAAGAAATGGCTGTAGCAAATTATGCAATAGAAAAAGCTACTTGTAAAAATGACTTGATAGAAATCCAGAAAAGAATAGATAAAAGAAGAAAACTTAATTTTTCTCCACCAAATTTAATTCATAAACTATATTCTAAAATCATTCATGAAAAAATTGAATATGTAAATAGTAAAAAATAAAAGTGTCCGTTGACTGTCCTAAAAAAATATGTTATCACGATAATATAGGAAAAATAGAAATAAGATATGAATGGGAGATTTTTTATCTCCCTTTTTTTTGTATCTTTTTTTCAAATTTTTAACAGAAAAGGAGGGATAAATTTATGAATTATTTTTAAAATTTAATTAAAATAATTGCAATTTTTCTATAAAAAAAGAATAAACTGTTGGAGACTATTTTGTGGGTTTTAGGGATATTCCCTAACAAGTATAGGGTGTGTAAACACCATGCTTGCTTTTTGAAATTACACTAGTCAGTAATCCCAAAAAGGATACAGCAAAGAAAGGAGAAAAATGGAATTTAAATCAATGGAGAAGTGGCGAGTTTTAAGAAATTTTAATTTGAATGAAAAACAGTTTAAAAGGATAGAAAAAAAGATTATAAAAAGACATCCATTAGAATTTTGGATTGACGAAAGGATTGCACACAACGGGCAAACAGTCATTTATATAAAACTAGAATTTATAGAATGGTTAAAGGAAGTATATTTTAATAAAGAAAAATATTATTTAGATGCAGAAATAGAATTTTTCGAAAAGCAAGTCCTCAGACTTGAAAATGAGTTTAATATTGAACATTATGAATTTAAATATGAAGATATGTCCTTAATTGATTTAAGGACATATTTTAATAAAAGTAAAAATGCTATAGGCGTAGCAGTTAATAGAATGGAGAAGAGAACTAATAAATCATATAAATATACCATAAACGGTATAGTAATGGTTTCTAAAGAAGGAGTTAAATGGTTAGCAGAAAAATATTTTAGAAAGCAATATTTAAAAGATTTAGAAATATATAAATTGTTATTACAAAATGTTAAAAGAAAACAAAATGGTTTATATGAATTATTAATAGTTTGAAATATAATTATTTTTTTATTGCTTAAAATTAATTTTGATAAACTTTAGTCTTATAACTTTTTGAATTTCATAAAATTGAATGGAGGGGTATAGTAGATGAATATAACAGAAACTTTTGATAAAGATAAAAATTTGGTGGAATTAATAGAGGAGTACCTAAAAATGATGTTAGAAACTCAGTAATATAGATGGGAATATGATATAATTATATTGCTTACTCAAAGTTATGCACTATGGAAGGAGTAATAAGTGTATAACAATATAATACAAGCACCAAGTTTTTATAGAGTTGGAAATTACATCAGATTATCAGAAAGTGATGAGGATAAGACTTATGAGTCAGATAGTGAGAGTGTCATTAATCAAAGACATTTATTAATGGACTTTGTAAAGGAAAATGGCTTTACATTCGTTGATGAATATGTTGATGATGGATATACCGGTACTAATTTTAATAGACCTGGATTTCAAAGAATGATTAAAGACATTGAAAGTGGACGTATTAATTGTGTAATCACAAAAGATTTATCAAGATTAGGCAGAAATCATGTTGGATGTGGAAATCTTCTTGAAGAATATTTTCCTGCAAATAAAATTAGGTTTATTTCAATTCTAGATGGAGTAGATACCTTTTTAGATAGTGCTAATAATGATATTGTTCCATTTAAATCATTATTTAATGATATGACTAGTAAAGATACCTCAAAAAAAATTCGTTCTATACTAAAAAATAAAAAACAACAAGGAAAATTTATAGGTAGTAAACCTTGTTATGGTTATATGAGGGATTCAGAGGATAAAGGACATTTAATTCCTGATCCTGAGGTTGCTCCAGTTGTTAAAAAAATATTTAAAATGGCTTACTATGGCAATGGAGTTAGTGATATAGTTTCATATTTAAATGACAACAATATTAAATGTCCAAGTGCTTATAAAGGTACTAAATCTTCCTCTAGACAAAAGTTTAATATGTGGACTATTTCATCAGTAAATAAGTTATTGAAAAACAGAATTTATACTGGAGATATGGTACAGAATAAACAAACTAAAATGAGCTATAAATCACAAAAAAAGATAACATTAGATGAAAGTTTATGGATTATTGTAGAAAATACTCATGAAGCATTAGTTAGTAAAGCGATGTTTGACTCTATACAAAATGCACCATCAAGAACTAGAATTACTCATTGTAATAGAGAAAAAAGGTTGTTGGAGAATTTATTGACTTGCAAAGAATGCGGTAATACATTATCGGTTTTACACAGAAAAAATAAAAATTATAAAGATAATATTTATTGGAGCGTTAATTGTAATAAATATGCTAGAGATCCTAGAAGAAAATTATGTTATCCACATTTCTTTCCATATGACAAATTAGAAGAAAAAATAATGAGTGCTATTAAAAATACTTGTCAGAGATATTTGGATAGTTTAAATGTTAAAGAACTTTCTGAAAAGATAAAACGTGAAAGAAAAAAGGTAAAAAATGAGCATCAAAAGGAAAGAGAATCTTTAGTATTAGATATAGAAGAATTAAAAAGGAAAATGGATGCATTATATGATGATAAGTTCAATGGAATAATTAGCGCTGATAATTATGTTAGATTATCATCTCAAACAGAAAAGCAAATAGCTTCATTAAATTCAAGAATATATGAAATCGATAATGAAGAGAATCAAATAAAAGAGGATACAAAAGAAATAATCAAGTATGAAGAGCAAATTAAAGCATTACTAAATTTAGATGAACCTAATAGAGAATTAATAAAAACTTTAGTAAAAAGAATTTATATTGATAAAGATAAAAATATAGAAATACAATATAGATTTAAGGTGTTAGATGATATAAAAATTAATTATGAAGAAATAAGTTAAAAATAATAAAAAGGGAAGGAATTTTATTAATCACACAAAAATCCTTCCCCTATAATAAATTTTTAAAAATTGAAAACCAGTAAAATCAAGGAAAAGTAATAGTACTAATCACATATTTTTCTTCCGGAGGTGGAGATGGTGCTGAAGTAATATATGCACTTCGTAATACTGATGCGTTATCTAAATTAATTGCAAAAGAACTAGAATCATCAGGTCAAAATGTTAGAAAATATTACCAAAGAAGACTTCCAAGTAATCCGTCAAAAGATTATTATTATTTACTTAGAGATACACCAAATAATGAAACTTTAATTGTAGAGTATGGATTTTTAGATAGTACTGGTGATGATGTAAATCTTATAAAAAATAATTGGGAGGATTTAGCTGAAGCAGTTGTTAAGGCTCTTGCAAATTATATTGGTGTTCCTTATTCATTAAATGAAGGAAGTGATTATTATGTAGTTAAGAAAGGCGATTCTTTATGGAGTATAGCTAAAAAATATAACATGACAGTTGATGAACTTAAATCAATTAATAATTTAAAATTAAATTTATTATCAATTGGCCAAAGACTAAAAATAAAAGAAAGTAATGATAATCAAAATATTTATATAGTTAAAAAGGGTGATACCTTATATAAAATTGCTAATATGTATGGAACTACTGTAGATAATTTAAAAGCATTAAATAATTTAAAAAATAATAATCTAAGTATTGGTCAAAAGTTAATTGTTCCTTCGAAAAATAAAATATATATAGTTCAAAAAGGTGATTCACTGTGGTCTATAGCAAGAAAATACGATACTACAGTTGATAGTATTAAAAGAAATAATAATCTTTCTACAAATGTTTTACAAATAGGTCAAAAGTTAAAAATATGAGTTTAAATAAATTCATATTTTTTTATATTTTTTATATAATATAATTAGCACTAAACATTGACAAGTGCTAATATTTTTAGTATAATAATATACGTAAAAAGGAGGAATGAATTATGTTTAATCAAAATAATGAAGAAAATGAAAACGTTCTTGAAAAATATGGACGTAATATAAATGACGATGTAAAAAATCGTAAAATTGATCCAATTATAGGCCGTGATGAAGAAATAAGAAGTATAACTAGAATACTTTCTAGGAAAACTAAAAATAATCCAGTCTTAATTGGTGAACCTGGTGTAGGTAAGACTGCAATAGTCGAAGGACTTGCTCAAAGAATTGTTAAAGGTGATGTTCCTGAAAGTCTTAAAAATAAAACAATTTGGGAACTTAATATGGCCTCACTTATCGCTGGTGCAAAATATCGTGGTGAATTTGAGGAAAGACTTAAAAAGGTTTTAGATGAAGTTAAGAAAAGTGAAGGCAATTTAATAATGTTTATTGATGAAATTCATTTAATTGTTGGAACAGGCGCAACTGAAGGTGCAATGGATACAGGAAATATTCTAAAACCAATGCTTGCACGTGGGGAGATACATGTTATTGGTGCAACTACCTTAAACGAATATCGTATGTATATTGAAAAAGATGGTGCACTTGAAAGAAGATTTCAAAAAGTAACAGTTTGCGAACCAACAGTCGAGGATACAATAACAATTCTTCGTGGTTTAAAAGAAAGATTTGAAATATATCACGGAGTTACAATTCAAGATAGAGCTTTAGTTAGTGCGGCAACTTTATCAAATAGGTATATTACAGATAGATTTTTACCTGATAAAGCCATAGACCTTGTTGATGAAGCATGTGCTACAATAAGAGTTCAAATGGATAGTGTTCCAACAGCTCTTGATGAAATAACTAGAAAAATATTAACATTACAAGTTGAGAAAGAAGCATTAAAAAAAGAAAAAGATGAACTTTCTGTAAAAAGACTTGAAAAGATAGATGAAGAGCTTTATGATTTAAAAGGTAAAGAACAAGAGTTAAGTACTAAATGGAAAGAAGAAAAATCTATTAATGAAGATATCAAAAAAGTTAAATCTGATATATCTAAATATACATTTGAACTAGAACAAGCAGAGAATAATTATGATTTAGAAACTGCCGCAAGGATAAAAAACGGAATACTTCCAGAACTTAGAAATAAGCTTGATGAACTTTCTAAAAAAGGTGATGAAGGAATACTTTCAGATACTGTTACAAATGAAGATATAGCAAATGTTATAAGTAAGTGGACAAATATTCCAATATCTAAACTTATGAGTAGTGAAAAAGAAAAGATTCTTAATCTTGAGGATAATTTAAGAAAAAGAGTTAAAGGACAAGATAAGGCTTTAAAACTTGTATCCGATGCAATTATTCGTTCAAGAAGTGGTATCAAAGATCCTAATAGACCAATTGGTTCATTTATGTTTCTAGGTCCAACAGGAGTAGGTAAAACAGAGGTTGCAAGAAGTCTTGCTTATGAACTATTTGATGATGAACATCACATGGTAAGAATAGATATGAGTGAGTATATGGAAAAATATTCAGTATCTAGACTTATTGGTGCAGCACCAGGTTATGTTGGTTATGAAGAAGGAGGACAACTTACAGAAAAAGTAAGAAGAAATCCATATTCAATTGTACTTTTTGATGAAATAGAAAAAGCACATCCAGATGTACTTAACTTATTATTACAAATTCTTGATGAAGGAAGACTTACTGATTCTAATGGTCGTACTGTAGATTTTAAAAATACTATTATTATAATGACATCAAATGTTGGAAGTGAGTATATTATTAATGGTGAAGAGGATAAAGTTACCTCTGAACTTCCAAAATATTTTAAACCGGAATTTTTAAATAGACTTGATGAAATAATAATTTTCAATAAATTATCAAAACCCGATTTAAAAGAAATCCTTGATAAAATTATCGAAGAAATTGAAAAAAGATTAATTGATATTAATCTAAAAATTAATCTTACTGATAATGCTAAAAATTATTTTATTGATAATGGTTATGATGAATATTATGGAGCAAGACCACTTAAAAGACTTGTTAATAATAAACTAGAAACGTTAATTGCTAAAAAACTTATAAATAATGAAATCAAACCTAATACGATAGTTAATGTTGATTATATTAATAATGAATTAAAGGTTAGTTAAACTAGCCTTTTTTTTAATGTATTTCTTTACATACTCCAGGATCTGGTTTATAGAAACAATGGTTTTTATATCTTCCAGATAGGTTTTGAGTATACCAAGTATTTTTACAAGAATCACCTTTTTTCGGAGCATAAAACCATAATGCGTTTGTTGCGGGGTAATAATATTCTCCATCTAAAATCCTTTTTGCTAGATTTTTTTCCATTGTAGTCGCAGCCGCTTCGAATAAAGAACTTGTAGTTCCCACAAATTGATTTTTTTGATAAATTGCATTATAAACACTATTAATATTTTTAAAAGTTAAACAATTTGCTAACACTCTATTTACTACAACATTTCCAACCATTAGCATTCCTAGTTCTCCTTCATTTAAGGCTTCCGCACGCATTATTCTTGCAAGTAAATCAAGTTCTTTTGAATTATATGAAACAATCATTATATCACCGCTATAATATATGCATAAAAAAAGAAAATTGTTATTTCTTAAAAAAACTTAACAATTTTCCAACACTAAAAATTATTTTATCACTATTTTTAATAGCAACTGTTTTAAATATTGCTTTTCCTCCGATAGTAAGCGAGGAAATTAAAGCTGCAGTTATTACACTTATTAAAGATATATTAACTTTAGTTATGTTTGCTATTGATATAGCAAGTACAGCACCAAGTCCTCCAGAAACAATACCGCATATATCTCCAACAATATCATTACATATACTAGATATTTTAACATTGTTTTTAATAAGTTTAATTGTTTCTTTAGCACCTTTAATTTTTTTAGCATTCATTGAGTGAAATGTTGATTCTTTACTTGTAAGACTGCTTGCTCCAATCATATCAAAGATTATACCAATTGCTATAACGAGTAATATTATAAGTATCATTACCACTATGCTAGCATGACTTGATAAATAATTTGTTGAGAAACTGAAGATGGTGGATAATATAAAAGTCCATAAAAAAACTTTATATACCCAGTTATTTTTTTTCATATAACCCTCCTATAAAGTTATTAAAAATGTTATGGTTTATTATAAATTAATCTTACGGCTTTGGTCGAGTTGAATTTCTCTATTTTCTCTCCCTTGGTTACCCTTAGGCGATTTCTCTTTAAAGAAAATAATTAGTAGTTGCCTAACTAATGACTCGATTGCCACATAGTCCGCACTTCAATCTTTATAATAAATAACACGCTAGAGGTTTTCCCTGACACATCTAAACTATTCTTATTCGCTTTTGCAGTTAAGATTTCATCAACATTATTATTCGTTAAATCCCTAATAACCACGCACGACATGAATAACTCTTCCTTTTTTGCTTAATTACAGGGGGTTAGTCATATGCCGTTATGATTTCCCTATAATTTTAAATTACATATTCACCCCAACTTGGGCAGAAGCAGCAAATATATAAAGTGCAATTGTATCAATTAATGGATTTTTAGCCCCATCTTCAAATAGTGATTGTGACTAGCATAATGCACCACATAATTATTATATCAAACCTACAAAATTTTGTCTAGTAGGTGTACACTTTAATTATATGCACAATTTTTTTCTTGATTACGGCGTTTAACTATGATATAATGTTTTTGCCGTAGGGGCGTGGTATAATGGTAGCATAGGAGTCTCCAAAACTTTAGATGGGAGTTCGATTCTCTCCGCCCCTGCCAATTAAAAAAATAGATTTAACTATAAATGCTAGTTAAATCTTTTTTAATATATAAAAATTGGTTATAAGAATCTATCCCAGTAATATTTTTCTTCACTTGATAATATATTAAAATATTCTTTAATTTGTGAACTAATTAGTTTAGCTTTTTTATTTATAGGTGTACCATCATTATAATAATCTTTTGCAATACTTCTAGACATTAAGTCAGAAAAAATTACAGCTCTATCCTCTAAATAATTTGTTTTGCTATATGCAGATATAAAATAAGAATTATTTAAATTACTATAATAATAAACATAATTATTACTTGTATCTCCATACGTAAAATCTATTGGATTAACCTCTTTCATTGTATTATTTATATCAATTGGATAACCTTTAATCTTTATATAAATATCTATATAATGCATTATTTCATGATGTAAAGTATTTTCAAATAAAAGTGCAGGTTCTATCATAATTTTAATATTACTATTATCTTTTGCATCAGTAAGACCAGATACATTACCACTTATGTTTTTTACTAAATAAATAGTTAATGGCATTCCATAATCTTTCATTTCTTTAAAAAAATTATTTGGATATTTTTTTAATGCTTTATCTATTTCATTAAGGTACTCATTTATAATATTATCATCATTTAATTTTTCTGAGCCATATCCATTAATAGTATAATTTCCTAGTTCATCTTTATATGCTATTTTAATAGAATATTTATTTTGTATTTGATTTCTTAAGTCATCATTTTTTTCAGCCAAAGTTTTTTCTATAACAGGTTTATTTTCTTCGGGTACAATTATTGTTTCATTATTATTAGTGTTTATTTTACCATTATTACTAGGTTTATTAGTATTGATTTTATCATTTATATTGTTATTATTATTAATACTAGAGTTATTATTATTTTCAGTATCAATTATTTCATCATTAATTTTTTCCCAAGTAGCATAAAGTGTAGTGTTTTCCTTTATTATTGAATTATTATAAAAAGGGGTATTATTTTTATCAACCCAACCTTTAAAAGTGTATCCCTCAAGGGTTGGTTCTTCTGGAAGAGTTAATTTACTATTTTTGTTTATAATAATATTATCAATTTTACTTCCACCTTTAGTATCAAATGTTACTATTATATTTTCTTTTATTTCCTCTTTAATTTCTTTTTTAGGACATGTATATTTAACTTTTTTCACAACAGTTTTAGTTTTGCCATCATAGCATTTATAAGTGTTTGTAAATAATCCTTTATCTATATAAATAGTATATCCACTATTATAGTATTTTCTAACTTTAATTATGGGACTACCATTAAATGATAGGGCAATAAAATCAATACACATTAAAACTATTATAAAACATAGTATAATAATAATTATTTTATATTTTTTCATTATACCTCCTTTTAAAATAATTTATTTTTTTAAAGTTAAATTATTTATATATAAATCTATAAATGGTTTTAATTTTAATATTGATTTAGAATCTATTAAAAATCCAGCAGATAATTTATGACCTCCACCATCTGGATGAAATGTTTTACCAATTTCATTTAAATCAATACTTTGTTTAACACTTCTTAAGGAAACTCTATTACGATTAAAATTAATTATTATTATAAAATCTATTTCTGGTCTTAATTTACAAATGCTATTTCCCACTATAGATCTATATTGCTCACAAATAGTTACACCAACTTTATAACCATTATAATCAGTAATACATAAATTTTTATTTATAAATTCAATATATTCTTTTTGTTTTTTTAAATCTGATTTATATAAGTCTTCATATATTTTAGGCAGTTTAAAATCATCATTATCATTTAAATTACATATTAAGTTTATATATTCTTCAGGGCCAATTAAAGCGTGCGTAAATGCAAGTAATTTAGCATTATACTCTTCATCACCAAAATCAAAATTGTCTTGTTCTCTAATAGCCTCTACAAAAGTTTTATAAAACTTATTATTAAATCTAGTATCTAAAGATAGTAAATAATTATAAAATAACTGGGTACCGCAAGTAGGTTTATCATTTAAATAAATTATACTATTTACATAATATGGAGAATTTTCTATTATTTCGTGATGATCGAAATGCTTTATCTTATTAGTAATTTCTGGATGCTTGTTTAAATAATCTAATATTGTTTTAGATAGTGCAAGATCGCATACATATATTATTTCATATTTAGAATAATCTATTGAACTAAAAACCTCTATTAATTCATTTATTTCACATAATATATAATCAATATTACTATAATGTTTTTTTGCAAGTATTAATGAACCCATACCATCAATATCTGCAATATGAGTTATCATAATTATTTTATTATTATTTATATTTTTAATCATAATTTATTCACCCAATTATATTTTAATAAACTTTTTATGATAAGTAAATGATGTTTTTTAGTTTTAAAAAATTGAAATGTTATAGTATAATGTACGTAAGGAGGAGTGCGTATGTCTAAAAATGATAAAAAAAGAAAATTGTTAATTGGAGTAATAAGTGGTGCTATATTACTTGTAATTATAATTTTCTTATTATGGTTTTTCAATCGAAAGTTTGATATCACTTTAGATTATAATGATGGAACAAAAACTAAAATTGTTCAAATCAAGTATAATAAAGTCATAAACAAAAAAGATATCGAAAATATAGATGGTTTAAATGCAACTTGGTATGAAATAGTTGAAAAGAAAGGAAATGAAGATATTTTAGCAAAAGAGCCTTTTGATTTTAAAACAAAAATTAATAAAAATATAAAATTAAAAGCAATATATGATGTTACCTTAGAAGATGAGGATACTAAAAAAATAACTATTTCTTTTGATTCAAAAGGTGGAAGTAAGATACAATCAATTACCCTTAATAAAGAGGAAAAACTTACTTTACCTAAAAACCCAACTTTAAATGGTTATACATTCAAAGGATGGACTGATAAAAATGGTAAACCAATTTATAATGGCGCTTTATTAGCGGAAAGCACCACATTATATGCAAATTGGGAAAAAATTAAAGAGGAAGATAAGAAATCAAATAATGTTACCGATACTAAAACTCAACCTGTAACTTATTATTGTGATAGTGATTTTACTTTATCTGATAAAAAATGTATTAAAGTTGATACTGTAAAAGCAAATGCTAAATGTCCTATTGGTTTTAAAGGTGGAGCATGGAATAGTGAGTATTGTTACGATGAAGTAGATCCTTATTATTATTGTGATGATTATGGTAGTTATAAAGGCAGTAATGCAATATTAGATGAGGATAATAACATGTGTTATCATAAACTAGTGTATACGACAGATGAAGATTCTTGTGATGTTTCTTCAGGAAGACTTTACTATGATCATGGATGTTATGCTGCAAAAACGCCAGCAGTATTAGGATGTTCTAAGGGTGAACCATTAAATTCTAGTGGAATGTGTGACAAAAAAATTAATAAGACTTTTACTTGTCCAAGTGGTTATGAGTTAGATAATGCTACAAAATATTGTAGTAAGACTATTACTATTGATGCAAAACAAAAATAGTATAAAGAAGCATATTTAGTTATGCTTTTTTTATATATATAAATATGTTAAAATGTTATTGAGGAACTGATTTAATGAATATAATAAAACCTAAAATTAAATTTACTAACGATTATATTTTTGAAAATAACATTTATAAAAATGTATTGTTTACAAAAAATCCAGAAAATAAAGTTATAATCGAAGATATTGATTTTGATAGTTGTATATTTAAGAACATAGATTTTTCACTTATTGAATTAATTAATGTAAATTTTTTAGACTGCATTTTTGAATCTTGTGATTTATCAAATAAAAATTTTGATGAAAAATTAATTGAAAGATGTGAGTTTAATAGTTGCAAATTGTTAGGAAGTTCATTTATTAATGCATCATTAAAGGATATTTTAATAGATAATTCTATATTAAAATATGTTAATTTTTCTGGAACTAGTATGAATAAAATAAAAATAACTAATTCAAATATGTCAGAAAGTTATTTTACAGAAACTAAGTTTAAAAATATAGAACTTGATAATAATAATTTTAATAAAGCAGAATTTTTGCAAACGAAACTATATAATATAGACTTTTCAAATAATGATATTAGTGAAATAGTATTTGATAATTATTCAATATATGGTGCTGTAATAGACCCATTACAAAGTCAGTTCATAGTGGGTAGTTTAGGAGTGAGGTTTAAATAAAATGGATAGAATAGATTATTTAAAAGAAAAGAAATATAAAATGCAAGGACAACTTAATTCATTATATTCAAATAATGGAGATATTGGTCAAATACAAAAAGTTAAATCACAAATAAATGAAATTAATTTTGAAATTAATCGTAAAAAAGTTAATGAAATATCTCAAAATAACCAAATTAATAAGGAAAAAAGGGATATTTTTAAGGCTATAAGTGCAAATAATTTTAATAATAGAAAATAAATACTTGTAACTAAGACCCATTTTATGCTATAATCTTGCTTGCAAGGAGTGAGATTGATGAAAAAGTTAAAGAAAAATTTACCTGAAGGCGTAAAATATGAATTTGCTAGATATAAAGGTGTTAAAGTTAAATTAGTACCTAACAAAAAGAAAAGTAATAAGACAAAATAAAAACCACGAAATTAATCGTGATTTTTTTATGTTAGAATTTAATTTCACATGGATTATCTACGAATAACTTAATTATAAGATTTACAAATGTTGGTAGGAAGAATAGTACTGCGACTAAGATTAATCTGGTAAATGCTTTTTTAACAAGTTTATTCATAATTTCTTTGTCACTATTAAGTAAGGCTTTAACAAAATCATATATAGTCATACCAACACAAAGTACAATTCCTAAATATTTCATTATACTAAATATTTTAGTTAGATAATCACCTAATTTACCTTGAATTACTTGGTTACAATCTATTTCACCAGCATTCATATTGCCATTATTATTTTTACCAAACCATTTACTGATAAGATCTCCAAGTCCATGGTCATAATTTTTTTCTTTTTCAGCATTAATCGTATTTGTAGTGTCATTTCTTTCAGTGTGATCCCCATCAGAATTATCAAGTTCTGAATTAACATCGGCGGTTAATTTAGGACACTTTTCAATGCCATCTTCAATTTTTACATCTGATTTTACGTGAATGGTGGTTCCATCTATAACGCAATCAAATTCAGTAATTCCAGGATTTGATTCAGACTTTGAACTACTCCAATTATCCTTATCTCCATACTTTAATGTTACTTTTTTATATTCATTTATACTAACAACAACTTTACATGTTTTACCGTCTTTTGGAAATAAATAGTCATCTCCTGTACAACTTTTAGCTGAACCATATGAACTACTTCCGGAAATACCAGAAATACTAAATGTTTTACTACTTGAAGAATAAGAACATTGAATGTTTTCTAGATTAAAACCTTTTGAAATATCACCATCTAAGTTAAATTTAACATTTGCGTTTTTACAAGTATATGTTTTTCTATTTGTTTGATCTATATCATCAACTTCAATATAATATCTTATTCGCTGTCCTCCTTTAACTACTTTTAATTTCACTTTACATGTACGATTTTGTTCATCAGTTAATGTAAATGTTCTTGAAGAAACTCCACTTGAGGCTCCTGTTTCTAAATCTATTGGGCTACTTTTACACCCATAAGCATAAACATTTGTAATAAAAAAGAATGTTAACGTTATAACTAAACAAATATAATTAATTAATTTTTTCATAATACACCAACCTTTTATAAATCTATTTTATCAAAAAAATATAGAATAATAAAGAAATAAACTTCATTTTATTGTAAAAGTATTAACTTTATTATATAATTTAAATGGTGATTTGTATGTTATTAAAAACTTATATATTTGCTAAAGATGGTTTAGAGGCCTTTTCTTGCACAAATGAAAATGTAGTTAAAGTATTAAAATTTATAGCAATTTTATTTAATATAGCAAAAATACTTGTTCCAATTATATTAATTGTTACTGGAGTTATATCACTTGCAAAAGCAGTTGTTTCTGATGAAAGAGATTTTTCTAAAGAAATTACTTCTTTAGTAATTAAATTATTTGTTGGTTTATTTGTGTTTTTACTTCCAACAATATTACTTGCTTTTATTGATTTGATAGATGGTTCTGAAGATGTACGAAGTGAATTTGCAAAATGTAGTGAATGTATTTTGGATTATAGTAGATGTCCTGGAGTATCATCAAATAATTCAAATAAAAATAATTCTACAAAAAATAATGGTAAGAAAAATGATAATAGTACTACAACTATTAATCCTTAAAAGATTGTAAAAAAGAAAAAAATATAATATACTATATTTATAGTATTAGAATAGGAGTAATTATGATATTAACTATTATAGATGATGTTGCTGAAGTTTTTTGGAAAATAATTATAAGCCTTGTTGCTGGTATATTTAAACTTGTAAATTATGCTTACAGAATTTTTTTAGTGTTAGCAAAAGCGCAAATTTTTGATAATGAGGATTTTAATATAATAACTAAAAATATGTATGAAATACTTAGCATAGTAATGCTTTTTGCTTTAGCATATGGAATTTTAGTTAAAATTGTTGATCCTGATAATTCAAAAAGTGGAGTTGATGGAAAAAAGATTCTTCAGAAATTAGTAATGGCAATCGTTTTACTAGCCTTAATTCCATCGATTTTTTCTTTTATGTTTGGTCTTCAAGAAGCAATACTTGAATCTAATGTATTAAATGGTATATTTACAGGTTCAAGTAATACTGGAGCTGAAACAATAGAAAACGCTGGCATTAGTATGTCTGTTAATTCTTTTATACCATTTTTTACTCCAAATGTTAATAATGATGCTGATCCAAATACAGCCCGAAGTAAAGTCACCAACCATTCTGAATATAGTATTACATTAAATGACGAAACTTATGGATGTAAAAAAGATGAATGTACTTTAAAGGATGTAGATGATTTTGCATTGTCAACGGGAAATTTTGGGTTTTATCAAGCATTTGCACTAAATATACATGAAGGAGAAATAGATTTTCAATGGTTAATTGCTTTAATAGTAGGTGGATTCTTAGTTTATGCAATGGTGTCATTTTGCTTTGATATGGCACTTCGTGTTTGCAAACTTGCCTTTTTTGAAATTATCGCACCAATCGCAATTTTCTGTAATGTTATTCCAAAAATGGAAGATGTATTTAAAAAATGGTTTTCTAATACAACTAAAACTTTTATAAGTGTTTTTACTAGAATTATTGTTATGAATTTTGGTGTATATTTAATTTCAGTAATTTGTAGTGATAGAATTAATTTAGGTTTAGAAAATACTGGAAGTTGGTTTTTAAATTTAATTGCTAAATGTTTCTTAATTTTAGGAATTGTTATGTTTATGAGACAAGCGCCTAAACTTTTATCTGATTTATTTGGATTCGGTGATGGTGATATGAAACTTGGTATTAAGGATAAACTTAAATCAAGTGGAGCATTTGCTGCGGGTGCTGCTATAGGAGCAGGTACAACAGGTCTTGTTAGAAATGCTGTTAATGCTGGTCAAAACTTTAAAAAAGTACCAAAAGACAAAAAATTTAGTGCAGCAGTTAAGGGCATTGGAAGTACACTTGCTGGCGGAGCCTCTGGTCTTACTAAAGGACTATGGTATGCTAAAGATGCTGGTAGTGGTAAAGATATGAAAAATGCTCTTAATAAAGCTGCTGATGCTGCTGTTGAAAATAGAAATAAAAGAGAGGCATATCAAAAAGCACATCCAGGATTTGGTGGAGTACAAAAAGGTCATATCATGGATGCTGTAAGAAGTGCAGGTTCATATTTCGGAGTTGATTCTCTAGCTAGTCTTAAGAAAGAAAAAGAAACTGCCGATAAGATGCAAGGATTCTATAAGACAATGGCAAGTTATGTTGAAGATAATGAAGCAGTTGCCAACTTTGCGGGTTTATATGAAGCTGAAAGAAAAAGAGAAATATCAGATACTGTATTTGATAAAAAAAATTATATGACTGCATTAAAGGATAAGTATTCACAAATAATGAAGGATTCAAAATACAATGGTATGACTGCCGAACAGAAAAAGGCAATTGCAACTAGTCAAGTTGATAAATCTAATTTTGTTAGAAAAATATCTTCAGCTGAAATGGCGCGTGCATTACAAGAAAAAGAAGCTAATTTAAAACGTTTGGATTCATTAAAAAAACTTGCTACTGTTAGAGCAGTAAATGAAAAACTTAATAAAAAGGCAGCTGATGGAACTATAATTGATTCAAGGTTCCAAGCTGTAGTTAATGAAGCCAAAGTATTTAAACAACAAAATGCAAATTATGATTTTGTTCAAGATATGAGTGAAATTTCAGGATTAACTTGGGATAATAGTTGGAATGATATTATGTACAATAATAATAACTTATCTTTAGCAGATTATAATGCTGCTGTAGATAAATTAATGAGTGATATGAAAGCGGGAACTACTGGGGTTAAGTACTTTTCTGATAGTGAAAATGCTAAGAATCATTCTGGTGCTTTATCTGCAGAAATATCTAAGCAAATTCAAAAACAACAAGAAGGTAAATAATATAAAAGGAGGAAATACTAGTGAGAAATCAATATTTAGTACCTGCCAATAGTAAAAAGTCACAATTAATATTTGGCTTCTTTACTTGGCCAGACTTAATACTTTGTTTAATTGGTGCGGCAATTACTATAGCATTATTAATTATCTTAAAAAATCCAACAACTGTTGAATTAATAATTGCTATAATACCTGTGCTTATTGCTGCAGGACTTGTAATGCCTGTAAGAAACTATCATAATGTTATGCAACTACTTAATAACATGTTAGATTTTTATACTAATACAAGAAAATACTATTGGAAAGGTTGGTGTGTAAAAGATGACACAAATGAACAGTAATAGTGCTCCAAGTGGAGTAAAATATGCTGAAGATTGGCTTCCTATTAAGTCAATCAATAATGGAATGATTTTAACTGATGATGGTTATTATGTAACTGGAGTTAAGGTTAGTCCAAAAAATATATTTATATTAGATGAACAAAGTCAAAATGCTACATTATTTAATTTATCAACATTTTATAATACTCTAGATTTTGATTTTTGGCTTTTAGTTTCAGATAGACCTGTTGATATAAGTTTATACCTTAATGAATTACAAGTTGAATATAATAAGAATCCTAATAGTGCTATTAGAAAACTTATTATGCAAGATATTAATAAAGCAAATTTATTTATGAGTAGAGATTATAATGTAGTTGATACAGAATATACATTTTTATTTAAAGAAAAGAAGATGGAATTAGTTCAAAAAAAATTACATACTTTAATAAGTGGTCTTAGTAATGCAGGACTTAATTCTACTCAAACTAGTAATGCTGATTTAAGAATACTTCTTGATAATTATTTAAATGATGGTATATCTACTAATTTTAGGGCGGTGATGTAATATGAGTAAACTTAAAAGTGAAGTAGCACCTAAAGGTATTAATTTTAGACCAGCTACAGAATTTATGCTTGGAGATAAATATTATACAATTATGACTGTTGTCGGTTATCCAAGAAGTATATTTCCAGGTTATTTATCTGATATTACAAATATTCCTGGAGTTAGACTTGCTATAAAACATATTCCTATTTCATTTGAAATTTTAAAAAAGATGTTAAATAAAGAAATAGCGGATTTAAAAATTAGATATCAGCAAGAAAAAGATCAAACAACTCAAGAAAGAATTAGACAAGATTATGAATCTTTGGAACAATTTATTTCTATGCTTGCTTCATCACAAGCTAGAATATTTGATTTTCAAATGCATTTAATGGTTTCAGCAGATTCTAAAGATGCTTTAGAACTTACTAAAATTCAAGTTAGAAATTATATTGATGCACTTGGTATGAGAGCAGTATCTTTAATGTTTGAACAAGAAAAAGCATTAAAAAGTATGATACCAATATTTCCAGAACAAGATATTGAAAAAAGAATTGGTATTCCACTTCCTTCAGTTACAATTGCGGGAATGTATCCTTTTGTATTTGATTCAGTAAAAGATCCTGGTGCAGGAACACTTCTTGGAATGGATAGATCTGGTGGTGTAATTTTATATAACCAATTTTTATTTCAAATAAAAAAAGAAAATAATCGTAATAATGCAAATATTATTATTCTTGGTACATCCGGTTCAGGAAAAAGTACTGCAGCTAAACTACTTCTTAGAACTCATTTAAGAAATGGTTTAAAATGTGTATGTATTGACCCAGAGGGTGAACTTGGTGAAATGGTTAATATGATGAAAGGCGATTTCCTAGACCTTGGTAAAGGTGGAGATTTTGGTATGATAAATCCACTTGAAATCGTTGTGGATGTTGATGAAACCGAAATAGAACAGGGACTTGGCTATACAGTTCTTACAAGAACACTTCAGCAGTTAAAAGCCTTTATGAAATATTATAACCCTTCAATCGAAGAGGATGTATTAACATTATTTAGTGAAATAGTTCAGGACACTTATAAAAGATATAAGATAGATTATGAAACTGATTTTACTAAACTTACGAGTGCAGATTTCCCTACATTTGACGATGTTTATGCCACTATAAAAGGAAGACTTTTATCAATGACAGATGCAACAAGAGAAAGAGATGTAATGGAAAGACTTGAACTTAAAATAAGACCTTTAATTAAGGAATTAAGATATTATTTTACAGGTCATACAACACTTCAAATTAATAGTGACTTTATTGTATTTAATATAAAGGAAATTATGAATAGTGATGAAAATATTAAAAATGCTCTATTCTTTAACATATTAAAATATGCATGGGGACTTTGTCTTGATAAAGATATAAATACTGTAATGATGGTTGATGAAGCACATGTACTTTTATCTAATCACAATGAACTTGGTGCAGAATTCTTATCTCAAATTCAAAGAAGAGCAAGAAAATATAATACAGGAACTATTGTAATTACACAACAACCAACCGATTTCGCAGCTCCAAATTTAATAATGCATGGTAAAGCAATATTTGATAATGCATCAAGTTATTTAATAATGAATTTAAGAAAACAAGCCGTTGATGATCTTTCTAAGTTAATCGATTTAAATGAAACTGAAATGGAAAGAATAAAATACTATAACCAAGGTGAAGGACTTCTTATATGTGGTAATAGACGTATGAATATGACTGTCATTGCTACTCAAGAAGAACTTGATTCATTTGGTTCTGGTGGTGGATATTAAAAGCCTTTACATAGGCTTTTTTTAATGGTATCATAGTTTTCATGAAAACTATTTTATTGGGGGAGATATTAAACAAAAATACTAGCTTAAGAAAGTCTTTAGGTCCTTTCACAAAGGTTCTTTATGATGTAGAAAAAAGTATTCCATTTAATCTTAGATATAATTTTTATAACAATTTATCAACATTAAAAGTTCAGTTAAATCTAGATAAAACTAAGATATTAAAAAATTTTTATTCATTCGGAATATATGATGCTAATGAAAATAAAATAATTATAGATTCTTATGCAATAAAAAAATTTCTTAAAAAAAATAATATTAATGTTATTTACTTTAATAAATATATAAACTTATTTTTATATCATGAATTAATGCATATGGCTAGTTCAAAAAAAGATGGTAATATTTATTATTCTGGTTTTGATAAATACCCTGTTAATATAACTGAACTTTATAGTAGATCTTTAACCGAAGGTTATACTGAATATTTAGCTTGTAGTTATTATAATATTAATAATAATTTTTATTATATTGATATGAAAATTACTAATATGTTAATGTGTATACTAGGTAATGATGTAATTGCGTATTCTTATTATAATACTTTAGGTGTAGCTTTATTAATTCAAAAACTTAAGGAAATTTGTCCTAATGAAGATATTAATAAATTATTTAAAAATATAAACTATAGATATTCTGAAAGATTTAATGAAGATAATGTTTATTTTATTCCTTTAATTCAAAACATACTTGTAAATATATTTATTGTAAAGATAAATAATGATAGTATAAATAGTATAACTTATGAAGAGTTAATGCCCTTTATTAACTTTTTTAAAGAATCATTAATAACATATAATGGTTTAAAAAATAATTATCCATATTTTAGAAATCTCCCAAATTTAAATGAAAGTTTAATAAAGTTTAATATGTTTTATGAAAATATCGTAAATAGAATAAATATGCATAGATAAATTGTTGTAGAAACAGCTGTTTTTATGTTATAATTCTTATATTGATAGGTGGTGATTTTCTTGGATAATAATGAAGACTTAAATCAAGTTAATGAAGAAGAAACATTATATGATGAAATGAATATTCCTGAAGAGATGCCTAAAGAAAACTATAATGAAGATGGTGCCTACCAAGCTAAAAGTAATAAAGAAATTCAAAAAGAAAGAAATATTGAAACCAATAAAAAAGTAAGTAAGATGGCTACTGAGGCTGCTGCTAATTATTTTGGTGGTCCAACGGCAGGTAAAGTAGTTAATAAACTTAACAATACTAAATTGGGTGATAAGTTAAATGAATCTGTTGGCAAGAAAATGCATAATATAACTAAAAGATCTTTTGCAGGAAGAAATATTCAAAAAACGGTTAATAAACTTGATGATGATGGTATTTTAGATAAAGGACAAGCTGCTATGAATGCTTTATCTGGTTCAGGAGCTGGAAAAGGTCCAGTTAAACCAAATGCTAACACGAATCCAAACACTAATATTAGTAATAATAAACAAAAAATGAATTTTACAATGAATCCTAAAAAATCCTCAATTGATATGAGTAAAGATAAAAAAAATCAGTTAGTAAGAAAAAAAATTTTTCAATTTATTATTAAACACCCTTGGATATTAGCAATTATCTTAGTTTTATTTTTGTTAATGATTATAATGCTAGTTATTTTAGGTGGCGGTGGAGCTGAAGAACAAGCAAATTATCTTTCTTTAAATAGCTCTTGCAGTGATTTTCCAATGAAGGCTTCATCTTTATCAAGAAGTGAATTTATTAGTTTAATGGAAAAAAATCTTATAGCAAAACAAGGTAGTACAGAAGCTACAAATTTATTTGTTAAAAAGGCTGGAATTATTTACGATATAGCAACTAAAAATAATGTTAATCCGGAACTTGTTGTTGTAAGAGCAATAGGAGAAGGCTTTACACCAGGTGTTAGGTCAAATAACTTTTGGGGATTAGCAGTTTATAATGGGCAAAATTCTGGTGCTGTTTATTCTTCTTTTTCTGAAGGCGTACTTGCTTTTGTTAATAATGTTTCTCAATATAATACAATTATTGATATGATGAGTAAATATGCCTATATTGGAAAGTACTGGTATAATGCAGGAAGTAATTCATTAGGCGGTTGTCAATATGCAAAATATATGTATGAATTTTATGATAATGAGTCAAGAGCAAGAGAAGTTGAAAAAATTTGTGCTAAAAATGCCTGTCCATATACTATATCTAATGGAACTGCAACTGCAGTTAACCCTTCGAAATGTACGCCAACTAATGATGAAGATCAACTTGCATATGCTAGGTTTCAGGTAAGTAATATGACAAAAATTAGAACCTCAATCTTTGAACTAGAGCCATATGATTGTACAAATATTGAAACTGATATAGGAAATATTGATATTTCGAATATTAATGATATTAGAGAGCTAGGAACATTAATTTCTAAAAAAGCCATTGCAACATTTGATCATTATCAATATAGTCAAGCTAAAAGAAATCAAAATGGTTATGTAGATTGTTCATCAATGGTTGATAGAGCATATCGTTTATTTAATATAAATTATTTGTATACACCTTGGGGTAATGCTGGTACAACAGTTACTGAATCACAATGGTGTAGAGAAAATGGTGCTGTTGTAAATAGTACTAATGTAAATGACTTTATACCTGGAGACTTAATCTTTAATAATAACTGGGGTCATGTTGTAATGTATATAGGAAATGGTCAAATATTCGAAGCATCAGGTCATTATCCAAGCAATCCTGAATCTGATGTTAGAGTTACAAATTATTATGGTGGTACTGTAATGGTATGTAGACCTCTTAGAGTATATTTTAAAAATAAAAGCGGTTCAAATAATGCTTAAGAAAGGATAAAATATGGGAAAATTTAATAAATTAAGTATAATAATTATTACTCTTATGGTTTGTATTTTTGGTTCTTTAATAGTATATTTTGCTTTATTTAAAAATAATGATGATGTAAATGTTAATATTGATAATAGTCATAACTCAAATTTATCAAATAATATAAGTGGTAATAATACAAATACTACTCCAGTTGTTAAGGATGATATTAAATATTTAGTAATTGATGAATACTGCATATTGTATAATAAAACTAAAAACAAGTTTAGTTATTGCAAAAATTCTAGTGTAGAAAATAAAAAATTAAACGTATACATTGATGGTAATTATTATGGCATTTATAATTTAAAATATGGAACTGTATGGAACTTATTTGATGATAATAAAGAATATGTTAATTATGAGGGAAGCCTTTTAGCATATTCTGATGGCTTAAATTTAGAAAATGTTTCTTTTACAGCCGAAGATTTTAATAGTCAGTACATAACTGAAGCAAATAAGGTATTAAATAATAGTAAAGTTAATGTTCAAGAAAACTTACATTATAATTATCGTTATTCTACAGGAAATATGGATGTTACAATTGTATCGAATTTGTATGGAGAACAATCACTATATTATAATTTGGCTTACTTAACTTATTTGAATGAAAACTATGTTATATTTAAACATACAACAAATAATTTAAAAAGTGAATATTCTTATACATTGAAATCTATACTAAAAATAAATAATAAAATATATATTGTATTTAATATGTTAAATGAAAGTAATTTAAAAGAAACATTTAGTATGTATGAATTTAACGGAAGTAAATTTACAAAAGTTATTTAAAAAGTGCATTTTATGTTGTATAATAAATTCATTGAAAAGGAGGAAAAATGAAATTTAAAGTTACCAAAAAAGATTTTATGTTATTTTGTATTTATTGTGGAATACTTTTATATTTTTGTGCTATAGTAGTACTAAATTTTTCTTCATTTTCCACGGATGGAACGTTTTATGGCTTACTTCCATTTAAAGCATTTACACCTCAATATATTGGATTTACTTTAGGACTTTTTGTAGCTGCACTAATTTTAATATTTACTAGCGTATCTTCGAAAATATTTAGTAAAGATAAAGGAGAGGGCTTTGGACTATTTTTTTCTGAAAAAAGTAGTGATGGTTATTCAAAATGGGCTAGTGATAAAGATATTAAAACTGATAAAAATATTGTTAAAGTAAGAACTATAGATGATCATATTGAGGCAGCTGGTGTTGCTCTTGTAAATAATGGTAAAGAGATGTGGGTTGATAATGGTGAATATCATAACTTAATTATTGGTTCCACTGGTTCAGGTAAAACAGAATGTGTAGTTAAGCCACTTGTTAATTTACTTTCTAAAAAAGGTGAAAGTATGGTTATTACTGATCCTAAAGGTGAAATTTATCAATATTGTGGAGAATATTTAAAAAAACAGGGTTATAATATTGTAATACTTAACTTCCGTGATCCAGAAAAAGGTAATTCTTGGAATCCACTTGCACTACCATATATGTATTATAAACAAGGTAATCAAGATAAAGCTACAGAACTTTTAGAGGACGTATCACTTAATATTTTATATGATAAAAGTGAAGGTGGAGATTCAGCATTCTGGCAAAAGAGTGCTGCCGATTATTTTTCAGGTTTAACTATGGGTCTATTTATGGATGCCAAAGAAAAAGAGGTCAATTTAAATAGTATTAACTTTATGTCTACAGTAGGCGAGGAACGTCGTGGTACAAAAACATATATTCAAGAATATTTTAATTTAAAAGGTGAAGCAAGTCCTGCATATATATTTGCTTCGAATACTATAAATGCACCAAATGATACAAAAGGTGGTATCCTTTCAACTTTTAGACAAAAAATAAGATTATTCTCAACAAAAGAGAATTTAAGTGAAATGCTTTCTTATTCAGATTTTGATATGAGAGATATTGGTAATAAAAAGACTGCGGTATTTATGATAATTCACGATGAAAAGAAAACATATCATGGACTTATGACAATATTTATTAAACAGTGTTATGAAACTTTAATAGATTGTGCTCAAGCAAATGGTGGTAAACTTACTTATCGTACAAATTTTATTCTTGATGAGTTTGCAAATATGCCTCCGCTTAAGGATGTTGATTCAATGGTTACTGCTGCAAGAAGTAGAGCAATTAGATTTTCATTTATCATTCAAAATTTTGCTCAACTAAATGATGTTTATGGTGAGGAAGTTGCACAAGTTATTAAGGGAAACTGTGGTAATTTGATTTATTTAATTTCTACAGAACTTAAAGCTCTCGAAGAAATTAGTAAAATGTGTGGAGAAGTTAAATCGAAAGAAAAAGATAAAACTGCCTCAACTCCACTTGTAACAGTATCTGATTTACAAAAATTAAAATTATTTCAAGCAATAATTATTAGATGGCGTAAAAATCCATTTAAAACTGATTTAGCGCCTGACTTTAAAATTGATTGGGGTATTGAAAGAAAAGATGCTGTACTTCCGACAAGAGAAAAAACTCAAATAGAACTATTTGATGTAAAGAAATTTGTTTCAGAAAAGAAAAAAGAAGAAGCAATGAATAATCCTGGAATGATGGGTGGTATGGATAATCCATTTATGGGTGGTGGTGGATTTAATCCGTTTATGGGAGCTAATCCATTTATGGGTCCTAGGCCTAATTCGAGTCCAATGACATCTAATCAAGCGCCTGCTCCTAATCCATTTATGGGTGGTGGCGAAGTAACCTCTAAAGATATTGATGATATGGTAAAAGAAATTGAAAAGAAACTTCAAGCACTTGATGAAGAAGAAAAGAAAGAAAATGAACTTAAAAAACAATCTGAAAATATTACTGAAGATAAACCAGTTATTAAGCCAATTGTTGAAAAAAAGCCATCTGAAGATATTGACGAAATTATTAAAAAACTTGAGAAAACTGAAGTTCCTGAAAATAATGATGAATCAGATGGATTTACTCAAGAAATTAATCTTAAGGATGAGCCTAATACGATGTTAAATGTTGATAAAGATAGTGAGATAATTAATAATTCAGTATCTGATGACGATGACTATTTGGATGATTTCTTTGATGATTAGTGACAAATAAAATAAAATCTCATATATTATTATGAGGTTTTTTTATGAAAGTCATTGAATATGAAAATTACGAAAGCTATTTAGGAAAGCTCATTGATGTTCAACATCCTCTTGATTATGAAGAGTTTCATGATCCAAGAAGTAAAAATATATATGCTGATAAGCTATTATTAAATCCAGGGTTATATCTAAAAAAAAATGAAACATACTATATAATGTGTAGAAAAGGTACATTAAGTAGAAAGGTTGTAAGAATGTTAACATTTTATGGCTATGATGTTGTTCTTGTAAAAAACTTTTAAACATACTATAATTTTATTAGGAGTATTATATGATTGAAAATATATCAGATTTTTTAGAGACATTTCTATTATCTTTGGGAGTATTTGCTCCAATTTTAGCATGCTTTTTAATAGTAATTGAATCAATTTTACCAGTACTTCCATTATGTGTATTTATTACAATAAATTTTTATTTTTTTGGTAAGTTTGTAGGGTTTTTATTATCTTGGATATTTACCTGTATAGGGTGTTATTTATCTTATGTATTAGTAAAAAAAGGAGTTAAAACTATTGCTTTAGATACTGCTCAAAAGTCAGGTTTATTACAAAAAACAATTAAAATAATAAAAAATATGGATATAACCAATTTAATTTTAGTTATTGCTATTCCTTTTACACCAGCTTTTTTAATAAATATTGCTGCAGCTATAGCAAATATTGATAAGAAAAAATTTATTATTAGCATATTAATTGGTAAAATTTTTATGGTATATTTTTGGGGATTTATAGGTGTTAGTTTAATTGAAAGTTTAAAAAATCCTTTAATAATTATCAGAGTTGTTATTTTGTTAATATTTGCCTATATATTAAGTATAATTGCAAAAAAAATACTAAAAATTAATTAGTATTTTTTATTTATGTACAAGTACTCTAGTGTTAGCCTCAACATTTTCAAATAATGTTTTAGCGGCATCATTTTGCATATTTATACATCCATGGCTACCATTTGTCTTATATATATCTCCACCAAAATCGTAGCGCCAATATGCATCATGAAATCCTATGCCACCATCAAATGGTACCCAGTAATCTACATGTAGTTTATAACCAGGACCTATTAAATATGTATCTGCTTGCTTATAATAAATATAGAAATAACCAAGTCTTGTATCATATTTATTTTCAAATCCAGTAGTTACACTTGTGGTCATAATTAATTCATTATTTTTATATAAATTAACTGTTTGACTTGATATATCAACCTCAACAAAGGTATCAGGAATTAATTCAATATCTTCTTTATTGAAAAAAGCATATACATTATTTTCAAGCATTCCCCCATAAAATGTATCAGTTTCCCAATCAATTGCAACTTTTTGATATGCCTCAATATCTGCGTAATATGTTCCATCAATATGGTTATAATTTGTATTATTTTTTACATAACCATATCTTATTATTAAAGGCTCTTTTTCTTTTACTTCTTGAGTAATTTCTTCCTTATTTGTTTCTGATTCAATTTCTTGGACTTTTACTTCTTCGTGAATACCCAATCTTTCTCTCATCTCTTTCATTGAAATCAATTCACAATCAATTCTTCTTGTGGGAATATTAATTTGATTATTATCTTTAATATTTTCTACATTAATATTCTTTGCTATAGTGGTGGTTTCTGCCCAATTATCAATATCTCTTTTAATTTTTTTTGCACATTCATATGTGTTTATAACCGCTGCGATTAACACTGCAAATGCTATAATTTTATCTTTTGTTTTCATATCTTTATATTACTAAAACTTGATATAAAAGTCAATTTATAATTTACAAATAAAATATCACGTGATATAATTTATAATGAAAGGAAGTAAAAAATGCCAAGAAATGTTGTAATATCTAAAGAAAATATTTTAAATGCTGGTTTTGATATAACTAGAAAATATGGTATAACTAAGGTTAGTAATAGAGAACTTGCTAAATATTTAAATTGTTCAATAAGACCTATATATTACCAATTTAAAAATTCAGATGAACTTTTTAATGAATTATGTAAGAAAATTCATGATTATTTTTATTCATATATCTTGAATAATTTAAATGATAAGATTCCTAAATATAAACAAGTAGGATTAAATTATATTAAATTTGCCAGGGAAGAAAAAAATTTTTATCAAGTATTATTCTTAAATAAAAATTGTGATTTAAATACTTTTAATCAAGATACAGATGCTAGTTTTAATATAGTTAAGGGATTTATTAAAACAAGTACAAATTTATCTTTGGAAGATATAAATGATTTTCATTTTAAGATGTGGACATTTTGTCATGGTCTTGCAACGCTTCTTGCAAATGATAAAATTAATTTAACAGATGAACAAATAAACATACTTATTTCACAAGAGTTTCAAGCACTTATGCTTCTTCGAGATAATCCAAATAACAAATATATTTTTAGGGAGGAAAATTGATGGAAAATATAATTGAGGTAAAAAATTTAACTAAATCATATAAAAATAAAATCGCAGTTGATAATTTAACATTTAATGTTAAAAAAGGAGAAATTCTAGGACTTTTAGGTCCAAATGGAAGTGGAAAAACTACAACAATAAATTCAATATTGTCACTATTAAATTTTGATAAAGGTTTAATAAAAATATATGGTAAAGAAATGAATACTGATGCTTATGATATTAAAGAAAAAATAGGTGTTATTTTTCAAGAAGTCGCAGTATTCGAAGAACTTACTGTTTATGATAATATTGATTATTTCTGTGGACTTTATATAACTGATAAAGAAAAAAGAAAAAAATATATTAATGATGCTATTAAGTTAACTGGTCTTGATAATTTTAAAAAGTACTTTCCAAAACAGTTATCCGGAGGACTACTTCGAAGGCTTAATATTGCTTGTGGTATTGCTCATAAACCTAGTATAATATTTCTTGATGAACCAACTGTTGCCGTTGATCCCCAAAGTCGAAATAATATATTATCAGGTATAAAAAAATTATCTAATGATGGAGCAACAATTATATATACAACTCATTATATGGAAGAAGCTGAAAGTATTTGTGATAGAATTATAATTCTTGATAATGGTAAAATCATAGCATGTGGCACAACTGATGAACTAAAAAACTATCTAATATCGAATATCGAAGAAAAAATAACTGTAGAGTTAAATAGTATTTCTAATAATGATATAGATAAACTATCAAAATTTAAACAAATTAGAAACATTTCATATAAAGATAATTTACTTATAATTACTTATTCAAAAGGTACTGATAATTTAGGTAAATTAACAAGCTTTTTAAAGGAAAATAGAATTTTATATAATAAAATATATTCTGAAAGACCTAGTTTAAATGATGTGTTTTTGGAACTTACTGGAAAGGATTTAAGAGACTAATGTTTGTACATAACTTTAAATATAGTTTAAAAATATTATTTAAAAATAAGGGATTACTTTTTTGGACATTTATATTTCCAATAATTTTAGGAACGCTTTTTAATTTAGCTTTTTCAAATATAGAAAAAACAGAAACTTTTAATAAAATTGATGTTGCTATTACTCCAAATAATAATAGTTATATTAAAAGTACATTTAAAGCCTTAGAAAAAGAGAATGTTATTAAAATTCAAAGTAGTAATTTAGAAAACTCTAAAAAATTACTTGAAAATAAAAAAGTTATAGGTTATATTGATAACAATATTTTATATATTAACTCTAATGGAGGGAAAGAAACTATTTTAAAAAGCATTATGGATGATATCTTAATAAATAAGGATATTTATGAAGAATATTTACTTAATGGTAAGTTACCTGATACTTTTTCAACTAATTATAAAATAACAAATGTTACTAGAAAAAATATTAGTTATACTATGATTGAATATTACACACTAATTGCTATGGCAGCCTTTTATGGTGCCGCAATTGCTCTTACAATGATTAATTATTTACTACCTAATATTTCTACTTCGGGAAAAAGAATTAATATAAGTCCTGCCAAAAGAGGTACTTTATTATTAAGTAGTTTTTGTGCAAGTATCGTAGTTCAAATAATTGGAATGTTTATATTATTTTTATATACAATTTTTGTTTTAAAAGTTGATTATGGAGATAACTTATTATATGTTTTTATTCTTACTTTTTTTGGAATACTTGCAAGTCTATCACTTGGTACTTTTCTTGCAAGCACTATTAAAACAAATAGTAATAATAAATTTGGTATTTTAATTGCAATTACTATGACACTTTCATTTTTTTCGGGAATGACTGGAATAACTATGAAATATGTAACAGATAAAAATATGCCCATAATAAATTATTTAAATCCCTGTAATATGATTGTTGATGGTCTTTATTCTTTATACTATTATGGAGTTAATAATCGTTATTATTTTAATATATTAAGTCTTATTATTTTTACATTAATAATGCTACTTATATCTTCGAATTCCTTAAGGAGGCAAAAGTATGACAATATTTAAAACTTACTGGAAAATTGTTAAGAAAAATATTGGAATTATTATTTTATACACAGTAATGTTACTTGTATTTGGAACAATGAATTTAAAAGCAAATAAAAATAGTTTTGAATATATAAGTTCAAAACCAGATATTATAATAGTTAATAACTCAAGTGGTATAATAACTGATAATTTAATATCATATTTAAAAACAAATGCTAATGTAAAAAATATTACTGATGAAAATGATATAGATGATGCTGTTTTTTTTAGAGATGCAAATTATGTAATTTATATTCCAAAAGAATTTGAAAATAAAATAGAAAATGGAAAAGAATTTAATATTGATATAAAAACCAATAATTCTTATGATTCATATATTGCAAGTGAACTTTTAAATAAATACTTAGATGTTTTTTCAAAATATATGAATTTATATAATGATAAAATACTAGCTATTCAAAAATTAGATAATACTTTAAATAAAAAAGCGGATGTTGTAATTGAAAATAAAACAAGTTTAAATACTAAGACTTCCTTATTTTATAATTTTTCAAGTTATTCAATAATGGCTATTGTAATTTATATAATATGTTTAGTTTTATCAAGTTTTAATGATGAAAAAATTAGTAAAAGAACAAGCTTAAGTGGTATGAATTATAAAACATTTAATAATTATTTATATATATCTTCCTTTACATTTACATTTATAATTTTTATAGTTTATTTAATACTTAGTTTTTTAATATTAAAAAATAGTATTTTAAATATTAATGGATTTTTATATAGTTTAAATATGTTTATATTTTTTATAGTATCTTTTACAATGGCAATCTTGATATCAAATCTAGTAAAAAGTAAAGGTGCAATAAGTGGTGTAGTAAATGTTATATCACTTGGTTCAGCATTCTTATGTGGTGCTTTTATACCTGTAAAATATATGCCTTCATTTGCTTTAAAAATTGCCCACATTTTTCCAACATTTTATTTTATAGATAATAATGAATATATTGCATCATTACAAAATTTTGATAAAGCATCATATGAGTTTGTATTAAAAAACCTTATTATAATGATTATATTTGTAATGATTTTCCTAATTTTAAATACTTTGGTAACAAGATTTAAAAGAAAAGCCAATTAAAAAGGATATAGAGGGTTTTCTATATCCTATGTTTTTGAGTTTGTGAGATTTTATTATTTTAATTACTTACGCAAAGATTTTTATATAATTTCTAATTTCTCTATCGGTTAAAATTTTTCCATTACTTATTATTTTTTCATTAATCATAAGTATCGGTTTATTTTTATCTTTATATTTAGATAATGTTTCTTTATCATCGATAACATTAATTTCTATATTAATATCTTCGTTTTTAGTAACCTTATTTAAATTTTTTAATAGTTTCATACGATTACTAGAATTTTCACCGATAATGTTTATTTTCACTTAACCACCTCCTTTAATGGATTTGAAAAATACTTTATTTCTTTTTCACAATTTAATAATATAATATTTGCCTTAAATGAAACTTAAATATTTGAATTTTTTTTAGAAAGTTTAATTTTTGTGCTTTCAACTTTACCATCACGTATATAAGTTATTGTAATTTCATCGTTTATGTTATATTTATATAGTTCGTATCTAAAATAAGCAGCATTATTTGTTTCACTATCATTAATTTTAGTTATAATGTCACCTTTTTTTAACTTGTTATATGCTGGTGAATTTTTTTCTACATCAAGAACCAATATTCCTTCATCAATATCTAGTGATTTTACATAGCTATAATATCTAAAGTCATTTTTTGCATCACTAACACTCGCAATTGAAACACCAATATATGGATATTCTTTTTCATTACCACCAATTATTTCATTGGCTTTTTCTATAGCAGTGTCTATTGGAATAGCAAAACCAATACCCTCGATGCCAGAACCAGAAAGTTTGGCATTAACTACGCCAATAACCTGTCCGTTAGCATTACAAAGTGGGCCACCACTGTTACCTGAATTAACAGCTGCATCTGTTTGAATTACCTTTAATAAAATATTTGAGTTATTACTTGTTATTTCCACAAGTCTTTCTTTACCAGAAATTATACCTCTTGTAACAGTAAATGAATATGCACTATCAAGTGGTGAGCCTAAAGCAAATACTGTATCTCCTGCTTTGATGTTATTACTATCACTTATTTCAACAGCTTCTAATCCATTAATTGTTTTTACCTTTAAAACTGCAATATCAGTATATTCATCGCTACCCACTAATGTAGCATCTAATGTAGTTTCATCAGAATATGTTACTTTAAATGTAGTTCCACCATCTACTACGTGATGATTTGTTACAATATAAGTATCATTACCATCAATTTTATAAATAAAACCACTTCCTGTAGCGGATAGTTTACCCATACTATAATTACTAATTAAAGCAACTTTATTATATACTTTTTCAACGGACTCACTAAGACCAGTATCTGTAATAGTAACATTCTTTTCCTCTTTTACAATGGTTTTTGAAAATATACTTGGAAAATTATAAATAACTGCTAAAGATAATACAATACCTATAAAAAATGTACTAATAGAATAAAGAATAGTCTTTCTATTATCTTTCATCTTTCCTCCTTACAAATTAAATATAATGCTTTATTCTTAAATAAACCTTAAAAAAATTACTTTTTTTAAAAAGTAACTTTAAATGTAGTAATTCCTTTTTTAGAATTTGCACTTATTTTAGCATTATGTTTTTCAACTATATCTTTTGCAATTGCAAGACCTAGTCCATATCTATTTTCATTTCTATTTCTTGATTCATCTATTTTATAAAACCTTTCAAATATTTTTTGTTCATCTTCTTTTTTTATTTCATCACCATCGTTTTTTACCTCAAGGATTATATCTTTATTAGATTTATATAAATTAACAGTAACATTACCATTTTCATTTGTATGTTTAATACTATTATCAATTAGAATTCCAAGAAGTTGTCTGATTAAATCACCATTACAAGTATATTTTATATTCTTTTTAATGTTATATTTTAATTTAATCTTTTTTTCATAAAATAAACTCTCGTATGTTAAAATTTCATTTTCAGTAAGTTTTGATAAATTTTCCTCTTTCATAAGAATTTTTTTATTTGCCTCAATTTTTGCTAAATCTAATAGTTCTATAACAAGTTTATTCATTTTTTCGGTTTCCTCTTTTATATTGTGAATCCATTTTTCATTTTTGTCATTATAATAAGCTTCAACACTTGCATTAATTACTGTAAGTGGCGTTTTAAGTTCGTGTGAGGCATCAGCTATAAATCTTTTTTGTTTATCGAAGCTTTCACTTACTGGTTCAGTTATCCAACTTGTTAAGATAAATGATGTTAAAATTACACAAGACTCTAAAAATATAAATATTATACTTGTTGTTATAAGTGTTTTTGTAAGTGTATTTTTAACTTCTGAGTTATCCATTAAAATAAGTGAATTATTATCAGTAAAGGCATATGAATATTTTGCATTATAAAGATTTCCAATATAATATTTTGAGTGGTGATATTTAATTATTTTATTAGCTATATTTTTGATTTTTACAATATCAATTACATCTTCATAAGTATGAGAAACAGTTTCTTTATACATACCATTTTCATCGAGAATTATGTTATAAACTGTAAAATCCATAAAAACATTATTACTATTAGTATTATCAGATAGTTCAATCATTTTATCTAACACATTTTTAACATTTTCTTTTTTTTCAGAGTATGTTCTAGCATTAGATATCAAAAATACTGCTAAAACAAAAATTGTTAGAATGGTTGATATTGTAAAGAAAACTTTAGATTTTAATTTTTTCATTTTGATACTCCAATTTATAACCTATATTTCGAATTACTTTAATTTTAACTTTCGAATTTATATTTTTTAATTTCTTTCTTATAAATGACATATATGCTTCGAGTGTATTTATTTCAGAATCACTATCATAACCCCATACTTTACTAAATAATTGTTCTTTGGAAATAATACTTTCATGGGAATTTAATAAGATTAGTAAAATATTATATTCTTTACCAATTATATTAATTGTTTCTTTTGTATTTGTATTTTCTAATATTAATTTATGAGTATCAAGGGATAAATCACCATAGGTTGCTAATTCATTTTTTATTTTACCATCACTTAGTTGAAGCTTTATTCTTGCAAAAAGTTCATCCATATGAAATGGTTTTGTTAAATAATCATTTGCACCTTCATTAAAACCTTCCATTTTATCATCAATATTTGCTTTAGCAGTAAGCATTATTACTTTTGAATTTATATTTTCTTTTCGAATACTTTTTAGTATTTCAAAACCATTTTTACCTGGAAGCATTACATCAAGAAGTATAAGATCATAAATTCCAGTTAGGGCTTCATCCTCACCCTCTGTTCCATTTGTACATATTTTAATAATATAATTTTCTTTTTTTAGCATTGATTTGATTGCATCTGCTAAATTAAATTCATCCTCAATTATTAATATATTCATCCTTCACCACCTAATAAATTATATATTTTTTATCTTAAATAAATCTTAAATATATAGTTATTATATCATGAAAAAACCATTTTTTAATTAAAATGGTCTAAAATAAATTTTACTAAATCCCTAGCACTATTTTCATTTATAATTTTCTTTTGTTTTTGAATCATTTCTTTACAAATATCCTCATTACTCATTAGGTATTTTATATTATCAATAATTTCTTTATCTGTATCACACTTTATACTCATTTTGTTATTTTCAAAAAATAAAGTATTATATGTTTCTATACCTGGAATGGGATATATATGTAAAAGTGGTTTATGTATTGAGGCAATTTCAGTTGAGGAAAGACCTCCAGGTTTAGATAAAACATAGTCTGATGAATATATAAAATCATTAATGTTTTTAGTAAAACCTATAACAATAAGATTATCATTTTTATATTCATTTAATTTTTCATATAACTGTTTATTAGTTCCACATATTACTATAATTTTAATGTTTTCCTTTAATAAAGGATTAATTATATTATCAATTTCTCCGAAGCCCATACTACCAAGCATTATTAAGATTACATTTTCATCATCTGAAATGTTATATTCACTACGTATTGATTTAGCATTTTTAATAAAATTACTCGATACAGGAATTCCGGTATTTAGCAAATTTGTTTCACTAATACCTTTTTGTATAAAAGTATTTTCTAGAGTCTTTTGCATTATAAAATATTCTGGGTTTGCTTCTTCCATAAAAGGACAAGGCTCATAATCTGTAGCCACGAATAAAAAGGGAATATGTTTATATTTTTTATCATTATTTATAGCCGTAAGTGTAAGTGAGGGAAATAAATGTGTTGTAATTACAAGAGTATAATTATTTTTTTGAATGTATTCATAAAGTTTTTTCTTAAACATTTTATTAAATAAATATACTGGACTTTGAAGTTTACTTTTGCTAACAAATTCTCCAGCCTTATAAACATTTTTAAATATTTTTCCATTATTACCTAAAGTTTTTAAATAAATATCCGAAGACATTTTCTTAGCATTCTTTCCAAAAATATCAAAAAAATCTATAAAATTACATTCTATATTATTTAATATTAGTTCCTCTTTTATGTAGTTTGCACAAGAATTATGTCCACCACCTGTAGAACAAGATAATATTAGTACTTTCACTTAATTTCCTCCTTTGCAAATTGCATCATATGTTTTATTTTTTAAGTCTTCGATTCTTTCTTTATATTCTAATGTTTCATCTGGGTATATAGCAGGAAGAATAATTGCGTGTATACATTTTTTCCTCTTATATAATTTTTGAATACCATCAGGATTTACAAAAACAAAACGAATAGGTTGAATAGGTTTATTTGCTTCAACTGCTATTTTAAATGCACCATATTTAAAATCACGAATGTTTTCATAATAGGGCCATAAAGAACCTTCAGGGTACATATGTAATATATTATTTTTTTCTAGTGCATCATTAATTTGTTTATAAAATTTATCTTTATGGTTTCTTTCTTTAGGAATTGGAATAGCACATAATAATTTTATTAAATGTCTAACAAATGGAATTTTGAAATTTTCTTGAATTGTTGGGTAGTAAACTCTATTTGGATAGTTTATAAGTCCAATAAATGTGCAATCTAAATAATGAATATGGTTTGATACAGATACAAAGCCAGAATCTTTTATTTTATTTTCTTTACCTTCGATTTCAAATCCTAAAAATATTTTATTAAAAAAGTATAATATTATTGCAATTGGTATTAAAATAATCGTACTAAAAAAATTGAATATAATATTTTTAGATATATACTCATAATTATCATCAATCTTAAATGGCATTAAACTCCAAGATTTACACACATGTTCATCACCTTTTAGGGCTTCATAATTTATATTTTTCATTTATTCACCAACTTATAAAAATTATATCAAAAAAGATATTATTTATAAATACTTAAGATATAATTATTCTGATGGTACAACAAATGGTAAAGGAAAAATTAGAATGAGTTCTATGGAATATAAGGAAACTCATTTACAAGACATCGAAGATATAAATAAATGTTTTAGTAATAGAAAACTTCTTAAAAAATGTATATATAGGTTTATACTTCATGGGAATAATTCGGATGAGACTATCGATGGTATTATCTATGGGGTAGTTGATGATTTTTTATTTATTTCAAGTGGAGATGTTTTAAAAATACTTTTAAAACATTCTGAGGATTATCATAATGGTGTACATTTTAGTGATTTATTTTGCCAAGCAAAAGCAAAAAACTTAAATAATAATCCTAAACATGAAAAAGATAGATATTGTGTTCAAGTAAAGTGGTTTAATTTATTTGATTGTATACTAGAAAGTAATTATGATAAAAATATTGAAAAACAAAATATAAAATAAAGTAGATGCAGATTTATTATTCAAGATATTTATGTATTATAAAAAGCAAGATTTCTTTGATATTTTCAAGCAAATGATGGGTGTGTTCCAATAAAAAAACTATGTCTTTAAAAACATAGTATTCTTTTTAAATTGGAGCGGTTTAAATACATCTTACGAACTCGCTCTCTTTCTATATATGATTATACATCATTTTTCCTTAAATAACAAATTTTAATAATTAAAATGTCAATTTCTATGATATAATTATATATAGAAGTAAAAGACTAAAGATAATTAGTTTGTTAGGAGGATTGATTATGAAAAAAAGTTTAAAAATTACTTTAATAATTATTGGTGTTTTTGTAGGATTAATAATCTTGGATACAACCCAAGCTATAGTATTTAATAATAGTCCTATTATAAGAATAACAAAAACTTATTCAAACTCTCATAAAAAACATATAGGAGTTTTCGTAGAAACTGATATTTATGACGGTGTAACACAAACAACTCGCTTTAAATGGGAAACTCATACTTTGCCTATAATAGATAATACTGATAACCTAAAAGATACTTATAAGAAAGTAAGTGATTATTTTGGAAGTGAAACTACTGATCATAGTAATTTAGGTTCTTGCTCACTAGATGAAAGTAATAATGTTGTTGTCGTTACTCTCATAGATAATAGTAAAACAAAACAGGAAGAGTTTATAAAAAATGCTAATATAAATCCAAAATATGTCAAATTTGAACAAGGTGGTCCTTATACAACATCAGCGTTTGATTTTTATATAACAAAACCAGAAAGTCACACTGATATTAGATTTAATGATTATTATACTACTAATGATCGTACAATTTATTTGGCAGGAAATATTGGAGAGCTTTATATTAAAGATCAAGATAAAGATATTACTTTGAAAACTTATCTTTCAACTGCATTTCAAACACTTGATGATGGTATAAAACATATTACTGATAAATTAGAGTTAAAAGCCACACTGAAAGATGGAGGAACAAAAATTTACAAATCTAAAAATAAAGATATAACTATGATAGTATGTAATACTACTAAAAATGATAAAAATATATTAATTGGTGATTATTCTATGGAATATACTGAAGGAGATTGTAATAATTAATAAATTATAATTTATCAATGAGACTAGTTTGAAATATAACTAGTCTTTTTACATAAAAGAGCAGTACTTGTGTATTAGTATTGCTCTTTATCTAGGACACTTTGTAGGGTTCTTATTTCGGTAAGTACTTTTTCTAATAGTTCTTCACCATTGTGAATTCTATTCATAATCATAAAATTTCTAGCTCTTACTAAATCATGATTAAGAGCTTTTATTTGTTCTAAAATAGGTTTAATCTCATCTTTATGAATAACATTATCCATATCTTCATTTATAATTTTTCTAATATATGATGATTGAGATAATCCTAATTTTTTAACTTTATTTTTAAATCTAATTTGTTCTTCTTCGTTTATAAATACATTAATTTTTATATTTCTTTTTCTCATTTTTTCATCCTTTCTATAATTTTTAGGGTTTGGGACTTGTACCATAGGTTAGGCAAATGTTAGGAGTACATTTGCAGTGCTGGCTAAGACAATTTTATTCTATTTGTCCTCACACTTTTTCATTAAATATAAGTTCTTTTAAAACAATTTCTTCTGCAATATTTTTATAATTATTCATCTTTTGTACCCACAATAATTGGTTTTCTTCCTTTAAATTCTCATTTAAATCTTTATCTTTTTCAGCAAGTTCATTTATTAATAATTTTAATTTTTCTTCTGCTTCTTTACCGACTGAAAAAAGAAAAGTATATAGTTTGTCCTCAATAATTAGTCTTTGATATAAAACTTTATTATTCTTTTTTAGATAATCAAGTTTTAATAATCCATATTTGTTAAGATTTTTAATTTCATCCTTTGTAATAATTTTTCTCATTTTTCATCTCTCCGTTTCTTTGCTTTTATTATAGTTATCTATAAAATCTACATTTTTAGTTTTACTATTGTATTTAAAATAGCCAATATCATTATTTGTATCTATAACTTTAATTGTATATCTATCAATTAAATAAATAGCAATAGCATCAGTATTAAAAGTATCTTTTAAGTAGTTTAAAACTTTATATTGTTCAACTGTATTAACCTGATTTTTAATAATATTATTTTTATTTAATAATTTCATAATTAGTAAGTCCTTTCTTTAACATATTTCAGTTTTAGGTATTAGCATTACTTGGTCTATAATAGTTTCATTACTATACAAAGGGCAATGTATGATACCATCATAATAGAAATGTTCTGATGCTAGTGTAAGTAATATCTTTCTTTCATCATTTGAATATTCATTCTTTTCTAACTTTTGAAGTGATAAAACATAGTAGTTTTTAGAATAATCATTAAGTTCATCAGTAGTTATTAACTCTTGATATTTGATACCAATATTATTGTTCTTTAAAATATCATTTAGATATTCTAAATACTCTTTACAACTTCTAGATATAAATTCATCAGTAAACTTAATATTTTTGATTTCAATGTTGTAGTTTTTATCTCTTGTAATTTCTATTTGTGATACAAGTTTATTTAATATATCTCTTTTTGCTTTACGATTTAAGCTATCCCACATAAAGGAAAAGCCAAGTTTATTAAATAACAAATAATCTTCTTCTTTTTTGTAATCAAGTTTTTTAAGTAGTTCCACTGTATATTCTTTGAAGTCATCATTAGGATCTAGTAATTGCTTTTTCTTATTTAATTTCTCAATTTCTTTTTTGATAACTTCGTTTTTATGGTTGATAGCATCTACATTTAAGTTTGATGATAGGTATAAATCTACTAACTTCTTTTCTTGAATTTTTAGTTTTTCTATTGCTTTATCAATATCACTTATGTCTTTTGATTTAGTTGAGTTTGATACAATTATTTCATTATTCATATCATACATATATCTAGTTAGTTCATTTAAAACTCTTCCTAATTTCTTTTCAATCTTGTCAGAACTATAATGAAGTCCTTTTGCTTTACAATTAACATTTTTGCAAGTTAAATGGTAGTATTCTTTTTTATTTGATGTTCCACTATATTTATAAGAAATAGTAGAAGATAAAATATTACCACATTCAGGGCATTTAATTAAAGAAGTAAATAAATGTATATGTTCTCCGTAATTAGGATGTTTATTTTTCTCTAAATTCTTTCTAGTAATGTTCCAAGTCTTTAAATCAATAATTGGTTCACAGTAATTTTCAACTTTTAGTATATCTTCAGGTTTTCTTTTATATTTGCCATATTCAAATATTCCAATATAAATAGAATTAGTTAGTATTTTATAAACTCTATCAGCTTTCCATTTACCATGACTTAAATAAGCATTATTATTTTTCATAATAGTAGCAATATTTCTTGTTGAATGTCTTTCTTTACATAGTTCAAATATTTCTTTAACAACTTCAGCTTCAATAGGTTCAATTTCTAAATGACCTGTTTCTTTGTTTCTTATATATCCATAAGGTGCTTTACTAGGGTGAATATGTTCCATAGCCATTTCTTCCATAGCTCTTTTTGTTCTTGCTCCAATTTCTTTTCTTTCTCTTTGACCAAACACTAAATTCATTCCATAAATCATTTCACCATTAGCAGTACTTACATCAAATGGTTCAAGTATTAGTTCTAATTTAACATCGTGTTCTTCTAAATAATTAAGTAGCCAAAATCCATCATAATTACTTCTTGTAAGTCTATCTACTTTAATAGCAACTAATTTATCAATCTTCTTTGATTTAATGTCTTTTAATAATCTTTGCATTTCTGGTCTCATTAAATCTTTTCCTGAATGACCGGCATCATTATAAACATCAATGATGTCATAGTTTTTCTTTTCACAGTATTCTTTAATCATTCTAAGTTGTGAATCAATAGAATATCCATTATCTTTTTGGTCGTCAGTTGAAACTCTAACATAAACTCCACATCTCACAAAATCATCTCCTTTCTTTTATATTTGAGAGAAGTTATCCTCTCACTCGTTTGGCACTTTATAAGCAAAAAGTTAAGTGTAAAATTACAATTTCTTCAAAATTTTACATATTTCTTGCAACGTATATTTTTCATTATGTTCTTTTACATAAAATTGTTTATTAGATATTTCATTAACTTTGTACTCATAAATAGTGAGTTTTTTAGGAGATAATATTAAGTATTCAGTAGGTTCGATAAACTTTAAATTTGTGTTTTCAAGAATTTTAACCTTGCCATTTCTCGTTTTAAAGTCATAGCATTTAATAATATCAATAATAGTTGAGTTAGGTTTTAATCTTTCTATTGTTTTAAAATTAAGCATTAAAAAATGTCCTCCTTCCTAGAAAGAGAACATCTATATATGTCTTCCAAGCTAACAGTGAGTTAGATTTTAGACATTAAAAAACTTACAACACCATAATAGGTTCGTAAGTTGTATTCAATTGGAGCAGATTAGGAGAATCGAACTCCCATCATTAGCTTGGAAGGCTAAGGTTCTACCATTAAACTAAATCTGCATCAACCGACTCTTTCATTAAAATTTTTCTTTATCAATCGCCTGACAAGAAATATTATATCATATTTTTGTAGTATTGCAAGTAAATATTGTTAAAAAATTTCAAATGTGATAATATTATTGTTATAGGAAAGTAGTTGGTTATATGCAAAAAAGAAAATTATTTATAGATAGAAAAGATGGTAAAAGAGTAGAAAATGTAAGTGGACTATCACAAATAAGTATTGACCTTAAGCCAAGAAGATGTGATAGTGATGTATATATTAACCAAAAAGTTGATGTTACTAATTTAGTGGAGTATATAAATAAAAGAAAATCTGATGGAATTGAACTTTCATATTTCCATGCGTTTGTAACTGCATTAGCAAAAGTTGTATATAATAGAGAAAAATTAAATTATTTCGTTGCTAATAGACATATATATAAGCATAACGATTTAACAATTTCCTTTGTTGCAAAATTAGAATTTACAGATAAAAGTGAAGAAATAATGGTCATTTTACCAATTAAAGAAAATGACAATATTGTTTCTTTGTCAAACAAAATTAGGGAGAAAGTAAGTGTTATTCGACATGGTAATGAAGAAAAAGCTGGCGCAAATAAAGCAATTGATATACTTGGAAACTTACCAAATATTTTAAGAGTCCCTATAGTGGGAATATTTAAGTGGTGTGACAGGCATGGTGTGCTTCCTTCATCACTTACAAAAGACAATATTTACTATAGCAGTATGATTGTATCAAATCTTGGTTCAATTAAATGTGGGGCAATATATCATAATATTAATGATTTTGGTACATGTTCTACACTTGCTACCATGGGAGAAATTAAGGATGAAGTAGTTGTGATTAATGGGAAAAAAGAGATTCGTAAAATAGTTGAATTTGGTGTTAATATAGATGAAAGAATTGCCGATGGGTATTATTTTACAAAATCAATTAAATTACTAGAATATATTTTAAATAACCCTAAACTATTGGAGGATAATATAAATGAGAAAATCGAAAATGTTGAAATTAGATAAAAAATTAAGACCTTGGCTTAAATATTATGGCGATGTTCCAGCAAATATGGAGTACCCTAACTTTTCTATGGTAGATTTAATTATAGAGGCAGCAGAAAAATATCCTAATAATATGGCATATTCATACTATGGTAGCAAAGTATCTTATAAGGAATTTATTGTAAGAATTAAAAGATGTGCAAAAGCCTTAAAAAACTATGGTGTAAAAGAGGGCGACAATGTTACTATTTGTATGCCAAATACTCCAGAGGGTATAACGATGGTTTATGCCGTTAATATGATTGGAGCAATTTGTAATATGGTTCATCCACTTTCAAGTGAAAAAGAACTTGAATTTTATATAAATGCAGCAAATAGTAAATATATTCTAGTTATAGATGCCGTATTTGAGAAAATACTTAAGTTAAAAGATAAAACTAATTTAAAAAGAATTATTATTGCAAGAGCATCTGAAGATATGAGTTTACCTCTTGCGGGAATATATTGGGTATTAAATGGAAGAAAGTATAAAATTCCTAAAGATGATAAAGTTATTGTTATGTGGGAAGATTTTATAAATGGTTCAAAAAATTATCAAGGAGATTATTATATTCCAAGAAAAGCTTATGATCCTGCAGTTATTCTTTATAGTGGTGGAACTACAGGTAGTCCTAAAGGAATTTTGCTATCAAATTTAAATTTTAATGCACTTGCAATTGATTGTACAGCTGTAATTAGACAAGCACAGCCAGGAGCAACAATATTATCTGTTCTTCCAATATTTCATGGTTTTGGTTTGGGAGTATGTATTCATACACCACTTTCAAAAGGTATGGGAGTTATTTTGGTTCCCACATTTAGTGCTAAAAAGTTTGGCGATATAATTCGTAAAAATCAACCAAATTTTATAGTGGGAGTTCCAACTCTTTATGAGGCATTAATTGAAAGTAATGTTGGACCCAATGAACTTAAGTGTGTAAGATCAGTTATATGTGGAGGTGACGCTCTTAATAGTACACTTCGTGACAAAGTAAATGACTTTTTATATGAGCATGGTTCAGATGCAAAAATTAGAGTAGGTTATGGTCTTACTGAGGGAACAGGGGCTTGTTGTCTTTCCCCAGAAAATGTATTTAATGATGGAATAGTTGGTATGCCACTTCCTGATATGTATTTTAAAATAGTGATCCCAGATACACACGAGACTGCTCCAGTTAATGAGGATGGTGAAATCTGTATTTCAGGTCCACTTGTAATGATGGGTTATTTAAATGATGATGCTGAAACGATGCAAGCATTAAGATATCATGAAGATGGAAGATTATGGCTTCATACTGGTGATGTAGGTTATCTTGGCGAAGATGGATTAATCTATTTTTCTCAAAGAATTAAAAGAATTATTGTATCAAGTGGTTATAATGTTTACCCAACTTATCTTGAGTCTATTATCAATACCCATGAAGCAGTGTTAACTTCAACAGTTATTGGAATTCCCCATCCATATAAAGGACAAGTTGCAAAAGCATTTGTTGTTTTAAAAGATGGTTATAAAGATAAAGGAAAGATAGAAAAAGAAATAAGAGAAATAATGCAAAAAAATGTTGCTAAGTATTCACTTCCATATGAGTATGAATTTAGGGATAAACTACCTAAAACACTTGTAGGAAAAGTTGCATTTAAGGAACTTGAAAATGAAGAAAGAAAAAAAAGACAATAACATTTTATATTACATAATTAGACCATTTTTAAAAGTCATTTTTGTTCTTATTATGAAGCCAACTGTTGTTCATAAAGATAGAATTCCTGATGGTGGCTATTTATATGCGGGAACCCATACAAGTTATTTTGATGCATTTGAACTAGGATATACTACAAAAAAATGTGTTCATTATTTAGCAAAAATTGAATTATTTAAATCAAAATTAGGAAATTTTTTCTTTCGTAGCACCGGAGCTATTCCAGTAGATAGAAAAAATAAAAATCCTGAAGCAAAAAATGAGGCAATTCAAAAATTAAAAGAAAATAAAATAGTGTGTGTATTTCCCGAAGGAACAATAAATAAGACCAATGAGTATATTATGCCATTTAAATATGGTGCTGTATCAATAGCTAGAAAATCTGGTAAACCAATAGTTCCATTCGCGATTGTAGGAAAACCTAAACCATTTAATTATAAAACAAAAATAATTATAGGAAAGCCTTATTATGTTACAACAGATGATTTTGTAAAAGAAACTGAAAAGTTAGAAAAAAAAGTAATAGAATTAATTAAGGAGGGAAAAAGTTATGAAAGAAAAGCATAAAATTTTATACACAATAAATAAATATTTACTCGGAGGATTTTTCTTAGCATATTATAGACCAAAATTTGAAAATAAACATTTGGTGCCAAAAGATGGTCCAATAATATTATGTGGAAATCATGTTCATCTATTTGATCAATGTTTACCTATTTTATCTACGAAAAGGATGCTTCATTATATGGCAAAAAAGGAGTATTTTGATAGTCCATTTGCTTTCTTTTTTAAAGCTAGTGGTTGTATTCCAGTTGATAGAAGTATTCATGATGATAATGCCAAGTCATCAGCACTTGAGGTTTTAAATGATGGCTATGCTTTAGGTATTTATCCTGAAGGAACTAGAAATAGTCTTGCATGTAAAAAAGATAAATTAAAAGAAATGTATGAATTTGTAAACGAAGAAATTCCTTTTAAAAAGTTTAAAAAAATTATGAAAAAGGATATGGTTAAAGTATCACAAACTGATTTACTGTTAAAACTTCTTACAGATAATAAAATAACTAAGGAGGATATAAAAAATAATATTTATAGAGTTAATGAATATCTTTTAGAACTTGAAAGTGCAAATGTTATTACAAGTAATGAATATTATGATAGTTTGCTTCTTCCTTTAAAGTATGGTGCTGTATCAATGGCACAAAAAACTGGTGCTATTGTTGTTCCTTATGCAATAACTGGAAAATATAGATTTTCCAAAAATAATTTAAAAGTAACATTTTTAAAACCATTTACAGTTTCCTCAACTGATGATTTAACTGAAAAGAATAATGAGTTAGCTAAGGAAATAAAAGATGAATTATTAAAATATAGCAAGTAATTGTTATATTTTTTTATATTAAGTATGAAATATCAAATCCAATATAAACTAAAATCGCAATTGCAATAGTTTTAGAGTACATTAAATTTGTTTCATTTGTATTAAGGTGATATAAATTATATTCATATTCAAAAGTTTTATTAAATCTATCTATTTCATATGTACCTTTATTTCCAATAGTAATTACATTTTTATATTTTTTTCTAAATATTTTACTATATTTTTCATCATTATTTAATACTAAAACCTCTTTAACTTTTTTTATTTCCTTTAAAACATATTTAGTGTCATCTCCGATAAACGAGCATATACTCATTATATTATAATTGATTTTCTTTAATAAATTATTTTTAATATGACTATTATTTATACATATTATTACATATTTAACATC